>Ga0310691_10001840_pt1 | contig 30536 bp, 29 predicted proteins | sample 176DNAGHGlowgp2_FD_203887 | JGI IMG/M metagenome (GOLD analysis project Ga0310691, IMG submission 203887) | Sheep rumen microbial communities from Palmerston North, Manawatu-Wanganui, New Zealand - 1766 DNA GHGlow gp2 (v2) (version 2) | ecosystem: Host-associated > Mammals > Digestive system >... | reverse complement strand
GCTGAGCATGAGTGCAATGGCACAAATGAAAGCTGTAAGGGTCGAGAGCCCCATCGTGTCAGAGAAGGACTTCGTGTGGTACACAGAACAGAAAGAGGCGTGGGAGGCAGAGACACAGAAGAACCCCGCGAACGAGACAGCATGGCTGAACTATTATCATGCGGCCCACTACATGGGTTGGTGGGGGACCAGTTCTGATAGTTTGGTGCGCCAAGTGATGAGTGAGATGAAGCAGGCCATCCCTGATACTTATACCTATTATTTCTGTGCCTACCGTGCTGTAGTTACTGGTCATATGGAAGAAAAAGATGGAGACAAATATGCTGAAGCAGCCCTGGCTAAACTGCCCGATGAAATGCAGTTCTTCGATTACGATCAGTGGGTGTGCTACCTCGCTATGAAAGGCGACGAGGTTCGCATGAGTCAGATGGCTAAGCACTACTTCGATGCGGGTCTCTACTCTGAGGCAGTACTGCGTTACAGCTACAACGAACTGGCAGGTATGGACGAAGGCGGTATCTACATTGCCAATGGCGATGCTGCTATCATTCCGAAGTGGCTCATTCAGGAGGGTATGGGCATGCACAAGGACAAAACCATCATCTGCGTACCGTTTCTTACTGTGAAGGTATATCGCGAGTGGCTCAGCAAAAAACTGGGTGTTACCTTCCCTGAGTGGGAGAGTGGAGAATACAAGTCGTATGATGACTATGAGCGCGCCCTACTACAGACCATCATCAACAAATACGGCAGTAAGGTATATTTCTCGACCACCACGCCCTCAGAAACGATGGAGCCTTGGAAGAAAAACCTTTATAACGAGGGATTGCTGCTGAAATACTCTACAAAACCATACGACAACCTCGCCGTGAAGCGTCGCAACGTAGAGGAGCGCTACATGCTGGAATATCTGCTCGTGTCGTTCCGTCCTGAATGGACTGCAGGACAGCGTCTTTCTGCCAACTATGCCGTGTTGTTGGCCGACCTTCTGCCCTATTACGCCAAACACAATCAGAAACGCTATGACTGGCTGATGCGGATATTGGTGAGCGGCATTGACAATACATCCATGAGTGAAGAACGCAAACAGGAGTTCAGAAACCTACTCATAGAGAAATAACAATGATGCTATTCCCCCTGAAACTATCGGCACAGACTGACGAACAGCTGATGCTACGGGCCGTACGAGGCAGCGACCGTGCCTTCGAGGAACTCTACAACCGTCATGCCAGACGGTTGCAGGGGTTCTTCGTCCGAAGGCTTGGCAATGATGCCGACTTGGCTACCGACTTCATGCACGATACCTTCCTGCGACTCTATGCGGCTCGCGAGAAATATCACGAAGGCAACAACTTCCGTGCCTGGCTCTATACAATCGCCTATAACCTCTGCAAGAACCATCATCGTAATCAGTTGAGCATCGTTCGTGATGATGAGAAAGACATGCCCACAGAGGCCGACATAGAGGTAGAACTCGACGAGAGCATCCTCCACGATGTCCTTCGTGTGGTTTTAAAAAGTATGCCGGAACCCTACGCAATGCTCTTTTCACTCCATTACGAGGAAGAACTCACCATCCCACAGATAGCGCAAATAACTGACCTGCCCGAGGGCACCGTGAAGTCGCGCCTGCATAAGACAATGAACATCATCAAACAACAACTGAAGCAATATGAAAATCGATAATCAAGACATCATCCGCACAGCCCGTCAACTGCGTGACGAAGAGAACTCCGAGCTGCATGTCAGCCCTTGGAAACGTCACCGTCATTTCCATATACCTACGTGGCTCGTTGCCTTGCCTGCCGCAGCCATCATCGGCTTTTTCTTTGGACTATGGACGCAGGCAAACATTCATGACGAAACACCGCTTACAGCCCTCGTTGACACCGTCTACATCAAGGTGCCTATGCCGCAGTCTCAGCAGGATTCTGTGGTTCAGTCTATTCCTGCCGCATTGACACCTGCTGCCGCAGAACCTGGTCCGAATCAGATTGTCCATCGTGCATCATCAGCTAATCCTTCGCCAAAAAAATATGGCCGTCCTGTTGCTGACGACCATATCCGATATGATTTGCTGGTCAGAAATTGACTTTGACCATATGGGTTAACGTTTCCTTTTTGGCTTTGGTTCAGACAGAACCTTGCAGGTCTCGCGGACTATGTGTGAGACGTAGTCGCGGTCATCGACATCGGCGATGTAATAGTAGTCCTTGGCGCTGTCGTAAGGTGGACGCATATCGATGACGCGAAGTAATGGACGGACGGCCTCTGTGGGTTTCAGATAGAAACAGTCGTCGCAGATGAGTCCGAAGATTTTTCCGTCACAGTAGATGCCGTAGTCGCCGAACATCTTCTTCGCTATAATCTCGCCCGCACCACTACACTGGTCGGTGATGTATTGTACAAAATCGGTATTGCTTGCCATAGTTCTGTATTCATTCCTCTTTTACAGGAGCCTGCTTTAACTGTTCGAGGGCGCGGCACAACTGATCAGGGCAAGAGGTGCCTTTACTACCACAACGGATGCCGTTTAGTCGAGGAATGACATCGTCTATCTTCTGTCCTCTTACCAACTGACTGATGCCCTGCAGATTGCCATTGCATCCGCCAAGGAAAAATACTTGTTGGATAACGTCGTGCTCATCGGCTGTTACATCAATCAACTGTGAACAGGTGCCGTGAGTCTGATACTGTACATGCTTTGTTTTCATTGTATATTCAATTTTTGTTTGGTGTTTAGACTGCAAATATAGCGAATCTTTTCCGATAATCCTCCCGAAAAATCATTTTTTCTTCTTTCAGCATATAATATTTGCATATTTCAATTCTTATTCTTAATTTTGCAGTCGAAGACTGCGAAACTGCTCACGCTCGGCCATTGATGCAAGCATCATGGCTCTCACTTAACTGCAGCTTTGCACGCAATCTATTTGAATATAACTTGAACTATGAATATGATTAGCGATACTATTAAGTATATCGGTGTGGATGATCTCGACATCGATTTGTTTGAGAGTCAGTATGTGGTGCCCGAGGGCATGAGTTATAACTCTTATCTCATCGATGATGAGAAGATAGCAGTACTGGATACTGCTGACCGCAGAAAGGGTGAGGAGTGGAAAGCAAACCTGACTGCTGCTCTGAACGGACGCCAGCCTGACTATCTGGTGGTTCACCACATGGAGCCTGACCACTCAGCACTGATAGCTTGGATGCTGGAGACTTATCCTGGTGTGCAACTGGTGTGCAGTGCTCAGGCAGTAAAGATGTTGTCGAACTTCTTTGAGGGCGTAGACTTTACAGGTCGCGTCATCACCGTTAAAGAGGGTGATACACTGGCATTAGGCAAGCATACGTTGCAGTTTATCGGTGCAGCAATGATACACTGGCCAGAGGTCATCATGAGTTATGACACTACTGATAAGGTGCTGTTCAGTGCTGATGGCTTTGGTAAGTTTGGCGCACTGATAAACGAGACTGATGATTGGGCTTGCGAGGCACGTCGTTATTACTTTAATATCTGTGGCAAATATGGCTCTCAGGTGCAGAGTGTAGTGAAAAAGATGGTTGCTCTGGATGTGCAGGCTATCTGTCCGCTGCATGGTCCTGTGCTAAAGGGAGAACCTTTAGCCACAGCCGTAAAGTTGTATGATACCTGGAGCAAGTACGAGCCTGAGAGCGAGGGAATCTTGATAGCCTACGCCAGCATTCATGGTGGTACAGCAGCAGCTGCAGAGCGTTTAGGCGAGATTCTGCGTGCTAAGGGTGCACCTAAGGTAGTTGTAAGTGATCTGAGTCGCTCTGATATGGCTGAGGTTATCGAAGATGCTTTCCGCTATCCCGCAGTGGTTGTAGCAGCCTCAAGCTACGATGCAGGCGTATTCCCCGTGATGCACGACTTCCTGTATCACCTGCAGATTAAGAACTACCAGAAGCGTAAGTTCGGTGTCATCGAGAATGGTAGCTGGGCTCCCACAGCCGGCAAGACCATGCGTACGATGATCGAGGCTTTGAAGGACTGTGAGATTGTGGAGCCTATGGTAACCATCCGCTCACGCATGAAGGCCGGGGATGAAGCCCTCTTGCAGCAATTAGCGGATAGTTTGCTTTAAGATGCCTGATCTGAGGAAAAATATTAAATAATATTAAATGAATACGGGGTGTCCTGCGTTTTGGGGCACCCTCGCTTTATCTTTGCAGCCATGTTGACAGAAAAAACAATGGAGAAGTTGCGGATACTCGCAGAGTCGGCGAAATACGATGTATCGTGTTCGTCGAGCGGTACCGTGCGCAAAGGTAAGCAGGGCATGGTGGGCTCTACGGTAGGAGGGGTGGGCATCTGCCATTCGTTTGCTGATGATGGAAGATGTATCTCGTTGCTGAAGGTGATGTTGACCAACTATTGCATGTACGATTGCGCGTATTGCATCAACCGGCGAAGCAATGACATCAAGCGGGCGACGCTCAGCGTGAGCGAACTCGAGGAGATTACGATGGAGTTCTATCGCAGGAACTATATCGAGGGACTCTTTTTATCCAGTGGGGTGGTGCGCAATCCTGACTATACGATGGAGCGGCTGACGGCCATTGCTCGCGACCTCAGAACTGTTCATCGTTTCAACGGCTATATCCACCTGAAGAGCATCCCGGGCTGTTCACAGGAACTGCTCAATGAGGCTGGACTTTATGCTGACCGCATGAGTGTGAACATTGAGATCCCCAAGGAGGAGTCGTTGAAACTCATCGCGCCTGAGAAAGACCACAAGAGCGTGTTCCAGCCGATGAAGATGATTCAGCAAGGTGTGTTGGAGAATAAAGAAGACCGTAAGAAATACCGCCATGCACCAAGGTTTGTGCCAGCAGGCCAATCCACACAGATGATTGTGGGAGCCACAAAAGAGACAGATAAAGATATTCTGCAGATGTCATCAATGCTCTATGGACAGCCCACCATGCGACGCGTGTATTACTCGGGATACGTGAGCGTGAATACCTACGACCCACGACTGCCTGTACTCAAGCAGCCGCCATTGGTGCGAGAGAACCGCTTGTATCAGGCTGACTGGTTGTTGCGATTCTATCATTTTAGTGTTGACGAGATTGTCGACGAGATGCATGCGAACCTTGACCTGGAGGTGGATCCGAAACTGGCGTGGGCACTCAGGCATCCGGAGTACTTTCCTGTGGATATCAATACGGCAGATTACGAACAGCTTTTAAGAGTGCCAGGACTTGGCACCAAGTCGGCTTGGCTCATCGTGAACTCACGTCGCTTCAACCGCCTGACTTCCTATGACCTGCGCAAGATGGGTGTGGTGATGAAGAAGGCAAAGTTCTTTATTACGTGCAACGAACTGACTTCGCAGTTCTCGCAGCCCATCATTGGCATCAACGAGCTGCGACCAGAGCGCCTCCGTCCTCTGCTGATTTCGAAGGCACAACAGAAACGAGCTGCAGAAGAAAAACAACTGAAACTGGATTTTGGAGAATGACGGTATATGTATTTGACGGAACAATGGACGGGCTGCTAACGGCGGTGTTCGACGTATTTGCGCTGAAGGAGCAGCCTGATGAGTTGCTGGCTGAAGGTGATGCGCTACCATTATTCTGCGACCATACCTATCACGTGACGACAGACGAGGAGAAAGCACGACGAGTATGGGCAGGACTGGAGAAGAAACTCAGTCGCGAGGCCCTGCGACTGATTTCGGTCAGTTGGCTGTCAGAGGTAAGGGAACTGAACACACCACTGTTTCAATATATCTGTAAGGTCTTTAAGTTGGGCGACATATCGCGGAATTTCGCTGATACTGATGTGCTGGCTGTGACGAACATCGCCCGACGCGTGTTGCACGAGCAGCTGCGCATGAAGCAGTTTATCCGCTTCCAGAAAGCGAAAGATGGAACCTATCTGGCTGTTGTCTCGCCAGACCACAACGTCCTTCCCGTCATCACCGACCACTTCCAGGACCGCTTCAACGACCAGCCGTGGCTGATTTACGATGCGAAGCGACATTATGGTTTTTATTATGATGGTCATGCAGTGCCCATTCGCGTAACCTTCGAGGATGAGGCCAAGGTGCCGTTCGATTTGAGGAATGGTAAGATGGATGCAGATGTGTTGAGCGACAACGACCAGTTGTTCCAAGACCTTTGGCGCACCTACTTCAAGGCCATCTGCATCAAGGAACGCATGAATCCCCGTAAGCAGTTGCAGGACATGCCGCGCCGCTATTGGAAATACATGACGGAGAAGAATTAAAAGGTAAAAAGGGAAAAAGGTAAAAAAGTAAAAAGGTAAAAAAGTAAAATATGACACAGAGATACGCATTATTCTTTGACATCGACGGTACGTTGGTGAGTTTCAAGACGCACGAGATTCCCGCATCAACCATCCTTGCGCTGACGCAGGCCAAGGCCAACGGGTCGCGTGTGTATATCGCCACGGGCCGTCCACCGCTGATTATCACTAATCTGGGCGCTGTGACACACCTCATCGACGGCTATATCACCACCAATGGCGCCCTGTGCTTTGTGGGTGATGAGTTGGTAACATGCCAACCTATCCCCAAGGAGGATGTGATGACATGTGTGGAGGACTGCCAAGAGAAAGGTAATAGCCTCATCATTGTGGGGCGAAAAGATGTGGCTGTCATCGATCCCAAGGGCGACGTGGATCGCATCTTCCGTCAGATGCTCGCCGTCAAGAACCTCGACCAGGCCTCGCCGCTTGATGTCGTGCTCCAGCAGGATATCCTGCAGCTAACGCCCTTCTTCCCTGCTGACTACGAGCCCATATTGATGGCCCGTATGCCGCAATGTGTCTCTGGCCGTTGGCATCCGGAATTTACGGACATCACCGCCAACGGTGCTGATAAGGGCAAGGGCATATTGGCAATGGCCCGTCATGAGGGTTTTGACGTCAATCGCACGATAGCCTTTGGTGATGGTGGCAATGACACCTCGATGATTCTCCAGGCAGGTATCGGCATCGCTATGGGCAACGCTATCGACGACCTCAAACAACAGGCCGACTATGTCACTACTTCCGTTGATGACGACGGTATCCTCAATGCCCTAAAGCATTTTGAAGTGATTTGATTTTCGGACGATAGATCATTTCTTTGTGTTATTCTGCATACGTTGCATCACCAAACGGATTTCATCGTAGGTGATGTCTTGCGGACAGAGGTTCTTAATAGCCGTAGAGCCTTCCGTGACGCCAATCTTGCTGATGACGCGCTCGATGGTTTGTTGATGGTCTGTAGGCACGAGGTCGTCAAATGATACCTCACCAGAATCCACATAGCGGGTCAGATGTCCGATGACGGTACCCAACGTGAGGCTCCTCGCTTTGGCTATCAAATCGGGCTTCATACCTTGCTGATAGAGATGGAAAGAGATCTCCCAGGTCTTAGGCTTTACTTCTTTGGGTGCCTTGGGCTTTCGTTGACGTTTAGACTTCACATCATCCTCGTTTAATGCATCAAGCATCGACATCTGCTTCTCGTGCAGGTAATTATCAACGGTATACCCCATTTCGGCCATTTTCACGAGCAGATAGCGACGACTGAGCCAAGCCTGCTTGAGGTCGGGTAGGGCATTGCTGAGTCGACGCGCCGCCTGTTTGTTTTGTGTCTCTACCTTTTCGCTGAGTTCGATGGGCTTGGCGAGAATCTCACGCAATTGTTCTGCGAAATACTCGGCACTTCGCATCACGCGGTCATGGAAATCGGTATCGTGCAGGGCCTCGTATGACATTGACTGAATCTTCTGCTGCCACTTACCGGCTACGTCAAGGACACGCTGGCGCAGGTCCATGAGGGCTTGGTCGTGTAATTGTTTCAGCGAGGCATGACTATGGTAGAAGAACTCGGCAAAGATGCGCACCATCGTCTCTTGCAGGGCAAAGATAGAGCGGAAATCGAAGAGTTGCAACAGCAGATAGCGTTCGTATTCCTGTTTGAGCAGAGGCAACTGACAGATGCTGCGCTCTGCCTCGTACTCCTGTTGGGCGATATATGAGTCAACACGCTCATCATTAATAATAGCACGAGCTTCCAAGGGGGAAGCAAGTAATAGTCCTTCAAGGGTGCGACAGCGGCTTAGGGCCACATATACCTGACCAGGTGCGAAACTCTGGTTGGCATCGATGATAGCATGATTGAAGGTCAACCCCTGACTCTTATGGATAGTGATGGCCCACGCCAGTCGCAAGGGCAGTTGTTTAAAGGTTCCCTGCACCTCGGCCTCAATCTCGCGCGTCTTCTCATTCAAGGTATAACGAGTATTCTCCCATTCCAATGGCTCCACCTCGATCGCCTCATTGTCGCCTTCGCAATAGACGGTGAGTTTTTGCTCGCCAATCTCCATCACGCGCCCAATCTTACCATTATAAAAGCGATGCTCACTCGTAGGATCGTTCTTCACAAACATTACCTGAGCGCCCTCTTTCAATATCAATGCCTCGGCTGTAGGATAGGAATAGTCAGGGAACGTGCCCTTGATTTCTGCGTGATAGGTATAGGCCTGACTTGGCAGCTTCTGCAATTCAGATTCGTTGTAGAAATTAGCCAGGTTATTGTGTGTGGTTAGTCGAATGTAACCACTCCCCTCTCCCCCGTGGAAGGCTACGGGGGGGCGAGCTCCGCTCGGGATGGAGGGGTTGGGGGTGAGGCTTCTGCTATTCAACTTCGCCATCACCTCTTCCGATGGATGCCCCTTTCTTACCTCGTTTAATATATTGATGAACGAGGCATCCTGCTGACGATACACATGCTCCAACTGGATGGTGACATAGTCTATCTGTTGCAAAGCTTTCGAACCAAAGAAATAAGGCGTATCGTAGTAGGGCTTCAACACCCGTTCGTCTTCGGGCGTGACCACGGGCGTCAGCTGTGCCAAGTCGCCAATCATCAGCAACTGCACGCCGCCAAAGGGCTGGTTATGTTCGCGGAAACGTCTCAAAACGGCATCGATGGCATCGAGCAAATCGGCTCGTACCATTGATATCTCGTCGATAATTAGCAGGTCTATCGAGGCGATAATCTTACGTTTCTCACGACTGAAATCAAACTTGCTCTCTACCTTTGCACCTGGTACATAGGGCGAAAAGGGTAGTTGGAAGAAAGAATGGATGGTGACGCCTCCTGCATTGATAGCTGCAACGCCTGTTGGTGCCACCACGATGGGGCGCTTTCTTGAGCCGGCCATCACTTCCTTTAGGAATGTTGTCTTTCCCGTTCCAGCCTTGCCAGTTAGAAATATACTACGTCCCGTGTTTTCTACGAAGTCCCAAGCAGTGCGCAGCTCTGTATTCTGTTCCATCGGTTTATGTCTATAGTTGGTGAAAAGTCCTTGAAAACAAAAAAAGTCCCAAGTAATCTTGGAACTTTTTCGCGCTTCAGGATGGGCTTGAACCAACGACCCCCTGATTAACAGTCAGGTGCTCTAACCAACTGAGCTACTGAAGCAGTGCTTTCGTTTTCTCGATTGCGGGTGCAAAGGTACGGCGAAAATTTGAATCCTGCAAACTTTTCGGGAAAAATTTTCAATAAAACGTGATTTTTTTATAAAAAGTGGGTAAAAAAGGTGCTTTTTTAAGTAGAATGCGCTAAATTTGCAGCCAAAATAATAAGTAAAGATATGAATAGGCGTATAAAAACCATACTGATATCGCTACTGATGTTGCCCCTGACTATCTCTGCTCAGACCAATCATCAGTTGGAGGTGGGTAAGAATCTTGATATTTTCAATGCGTTGTACAGTAATCTGGATCTGTTTTATGTGGACACGTTAAACCCCAAGCAGACCATGACGGCAGCCATTGACGGGATGTTGCGCTCACTGGACCCCTATACCGAGTATTATCCTGAGGAGGAGACGAAGAACCTGAAGATGATGCTGACGGGTAAATATGCAGGTATTGGTGCGTTGGTGAAATATCACACCCGTTTGAAGCGTGTCGTGATTGATGAGCCTTACGAGGGAATGCCTGCTGCAGAGGTGGGGTTGAAGAAAGGTGATATCATCCTGAGTATTGATGACTCCGTGATGACTGATAAGCAGGTGTCGTATGTCAGTTCGCATCTGCGTGGTGATGCCGGCACCACCTTCGTGCTGAAGGTGAAGCGCCCTTCTACAGGTAAGGAGATGAAGTTCAAGATTACCCGTAGGAACATCAAGTTGCCTGAGTTGCCTTATTGGGGCATGCGTCCGGACTCTATCGGTTATATCAATCTGAATCAGTTTACGGAGGGTTGCGCCAAAAGTGTGCGTCGTGCTTTTGTGGAACTGAAACAGCAGGGTGCTAAAGGTCTGATATTCGACCTCCGCAGTAATGGTGGCGGTTCTGAGATGGAGGCAGTGGATATCGTGAATATCTGGGTGCCACAGGAACAGACCGTCGTGGAGAATCGTGGAAAGGTACGTCAGGCTAATCGTGTGTATAAGACGCGCCTGGAGCCAGTAGATACGGTGATGCCTATCGTAGTGCTGGTGAATGGTGAGACGGCCTCGGCCTCAGAGATTACCAGTGGTGCTTTGCAGGACTTAGACCGTGCAATAATATTAGGTACGCGTACGTATGGTAAAGGATTGGTGCAGGTGCCCTTTGATTTGCCCTATAATGCCAACGTGAAGATTACCACCTCTCATTATTATATCCCCTCTGGCCGTTGTATCCAGGCGGTGAACTATAAGCGTAATGGTAAGGAGCGTATTGCCGATTCCTTAACGAATGTATTCTATACCCGTGGCGGACGTGAGGTGCGCGATGGTGGTGGCATCAAACCTGATGTGGAACTAAAGAACGACACCATGCCGAATATCGCCTATTACCTCTCGGCTGGTGGACTGGATTCTACGGAGGTGCTTTTCGATTATGTGGTGGATTATATAGACCATCACCCCACGATAGCCCCCGCAAAGGACTTTCATCTGACTGATGCCGACTGGCAGGCGTTCCGTCAGCGCGTCATAGAGAGCGGCTTCTCTTATGACCCCGTGTCGCAGAAACAGTTTGGTGAACTGGTGAAGACGGCAAAGTTCGAGGGCTATTATGACGATGCCAAGGAGGCTTTCGATGCTTTGGAGAAGAAACTGAAGCACGACGTAGCCAGCGACCTGGATAAACATCGTGAGACCATCCAGCAAATTCTGGAGCTCGACATCATAGGCGCCTATTATTTCCAGGGCGGAAGTATCGAAGCAGGACTCTATGCCGACAAGCAATTGAAGGAAGCCGAGCGCCTCCTGAAGACCCCTGCTGAATATCGTAAAATACTGGAACCTAGGCAGAAAAAGTAAAATATACATTGAAAAATTTGCAGGAATGGGGAAAAAGTCGTACCTTTGCACCCGTTCAGTGGAATGAGAGACCCGCAAGGGCCTCTCATTCTTGTTTAAATAACCGTTAGAATGATAACGAAAGAGACATTAAAAACTTTAACGGAAGAGTGGCTGCAAGGTCAGTCGGGTTACTTCCTGGTAGACATTGAGATGTGTGATGATGATCGTATCGTCATCGAGATCGACCATGCCGATGGTGTATGGATTGAGGATTGTGCCGCATTGAGCCGTTTCCTTCAGGAGAAGGTAGGCGACGAGATGGGCGACTATGAATTGGAGGTAGGCAGTGCCGGATTGGGACAGCCTTTCAAGGTGGAGCAGCAGTATGCTAACCACGTAGGCGATGATGTAGAAGTCGTTGATGCCGATGGCAAGAAGATTGTAGGTGTGCTGAAAAGCGTAGAGGGACGTATGTTCACGCTTTCTACTCAGGAGAAGCAGATTCCTGAGGGCAAGAAGCGCCCTGTGAAGGTGGATGTAGACAAGACCTACTCTATGGATGAGGTGAAATCTACAAAATATGTGCTGAATTTTAAATAAAAAAACAGATAAATGGCAACAAAGAAAGAAATGGTAGGTCCCAGCATGTTTGAGACCTTTCAGGAGTTTAAAGAGACCAAGAATATTGACCGTACCACATTGGTGAGCGTGCTCGAAGAGAGCTTCCGCAATGTGCTGGCCAAGATGTTTGGTTCTGACGAGAACTTCGACGTGATTGTAAACCCTGACAAGGGTGACTTTGAGATTCACCGTAACCGTGTGGTAGTAGCCGATGGTGACGTGAAGGATGAGAACAAGGAGATTTCACTCACCGAGGCCCAGAAGATTGAGCCTGACTACGAGGTAGGCGAGGAGGTTAGTGAGGCTGTTGACTTCACTAAGTTCGGTCGTCGTGCTATCCTGAACCTGCGTCAGACACTGGCTTCTAAGATTCTGGAGCTGGATCATGATGCCCTCTATCAGAAATATAAGGATAAGGTAGGCACCATTATCAGTGGTGAGGTTTACCAGATGTGGAAGCGCGAGGTGCTCCTCATGGACGACGAGGGTAACGAGCTCCATCTGATGAAGGGCGACCAGATTCCTTCAGACACCTATCGCAAGGGTGAGACCGTGCGTGCCGTTGTGAAGGAGGTGCAGAACGAGAACAATAATCCTCGTATCATGCTGAGCCGTACTAGCCCTGACTTCCTGAGACGTCTGCTTGAGGCTGAGGTGCCCGAGATTGCTGATGGCCTGATTGCCATCCGTCGCGTGGCCCGTATGCCAGGTGAGCGTGCTAAGATTGCTGTTGAGAGCTTCGACGACCGTATCGACCCCGTAGGCGCTTGTGTAGGTGTGAAGGGTAGTCGTGTACACGGCATCGTGCGTGAGCTTGGTGGCGAGAATATCGACGTGATCAACTACACCAGCAACGTGCAGCTCTTTATCCAGCGTGCCCTCTCTCCTGCAAAGGTTACCAGCATCACACTCGACGAGGCTAACCATAAGGCAGAGGTTTACCTGCAGCCCGAGGAGGTTTCTCTGGCTATCGGTAAGGGTGGTATGAACATCAAACTGGCTTCTATGCTGACAGAGCACACCATTGACGTATTCCGTGTGGTTAACGAGGGTGAGACCGATGAGGATATCTACCTCGACGAGTTCAGCGACGAGATTGACCAGTGGGTTATCGATGCCATCAAGGCTCTGGGTTACGACACAGCTAAGGAAGTGCTCAGCGCTCCTCGTGAGCTGCTCATCGAGAAGGCAGACCTCGAGGAAGAGACCGTTGACCACCTGCTGGAGGTACTGCGTGCAGAGTTTGAATAACAATTTAAAAATGATAAAATGTAATAATGTAAAAATTGGCAACGCTGATATTGCATTGATTACTTTGGACATTTTAATTGTTACATTTTTTAATTTTTAAATTTTTCAAATTGTAGTTAAATGGGAGTAAGATTAAATAAAGTATTAACAGAACTGAATATAGGACTTCAAACGGCAGTTGATTTCCTGAAGAGAAAGAGCAGTCTGGGCGAGATTCGCGACGACGCTACCACCAATACCAAGATTACTGACGAACAGTATGAGGCACTGGTGCGTGAGTTTAGTGGCGATAAGGCCGTGAAGACGCAGGCCGAGAAACTCTTCACTAAGATGAAGGAGAAGAAGGATAAGAAGCCTGCTGAGAAACACACGGCACCCGCTGAGGAGAAAAGCGTTGAAACAACGCCTGTTCGTCAGCAGTTCAAGCCCCTGGGCAAGATAGACCTCGACAGTCTGAATAAGCCCAAGGCAAAGCCTGCCGAACCTGTTGTAGAGACAAAACCCGAGCCCGAGGCACCTGCCGAGCCCGAGGCTCCCGTAGTAAAGGAGGAGGAAAAAGTGGAGGCTGTAAAGCCTGCCGAGCCTGAGGTGGTAGAACCTGTGAAGCCCGCAGAGCCAGAGCCTATCAAGGAAGAGCCCGCCAAGGAGGAACCTGTCAAAGAGGCTCCCGTTGAGGCTCCCGTGGTAGAGGAAGTATCAAATGATGCTCCCGAGGCCCCCGTGGCTGAAGAGGTAGAAGCACCCAAGGCAGAAGAAACTCCCGTTGAAGCAGAGCCTGCTAACGATGGTCCTGAGATCTTCACCCTGAAGAGCGAGGCTAAGTTGGCTCCAAAGGTGAACGTACTGGGTAAGATTGACCTCTCGACCCTGAACCAGAGCACACGTCCTAAGAAGAAGACGAAGGAAGAGAAGCGCAAGCAGCGCGAGGAGAAGGCTGCTCAGATGCATGGTGGTGCCAACAACGCACAGCCAGGCGAGAAGCGTAAGCGCGAGCGCATCCGTGGTGGTAAGGTTGACATTGAGGAGGCTGCAAAACAGCAGCAGCAGGGTCAGAACCAGAACAGCAAGAAGAATAAGAACAAGGGAGGCAACCAAAACTTCCAGGACAATAACAACAACCAGCAGGGCGGTAAGAACAAGAAGAACAAGAACCGCCAGCCCGTTCGCTCTCTCGAGGCTAACGAAGAGGATGTTGCACGTCAGGTAAAGGAGACGCTGGCTCGTCTGACCTCAAAGACCTCTCAGAACAAGAAGGGTGCTAAGTACCGTAAGGAGAAGCGCGATGCTGTTCAGGAGCGTATGAGCGAGGAGATGGCCGCAGAGGCAGCACAGAGCAAGGTGCTGAAGCTCACCGAGTTCGTGACCGTGTCTGAACTCGCTACCATGATGGACGTGCCCGTTGTGAAGGTCATCGGTACCTGTATGTCTGTAGGTATCATGGTGTCTATCAACCAGCGTCTGAATGCTGAGACTATCAACCTCGTTGCTGAGGAGTTTGGATTTACCACTGAATATGTTTCTGCCGAGGTGCAGGAGGCTATCACTGAGGAGGTGGACGATGAGAACGATCTGATTTCTCGCGCTCCTATCGTGACGGTGATGGGTCACGTAGACCACGGTAAGACATCATTGCTCGACCATATCCGCAACACGAACGTGATTGCTGGTGAGGCTGGTGGTATCACCCAGCACATTGGTGCTTACAACGTGACGCTGAAGAACGGACAGAGCATCACCTTCCTGGATACTCCTGGTCACGAGGCCTTCACGGCTATGCGTGCCCGTGGTGCTCAGGTGACGGATATCGCCATCATCATCGTAGCTGCCGACGACTCTGTGATGCCTACCACCAAGGAGGCTATCGCTCATGCTCAGGCTGCTAATGTACCTATGGTGTTTGCTATCAACAAGATTGATAAGCCCGGTGCCAACCCCGATAAGATTCGTGAGGACTTGGCTAATATGAACCTGCTTGTAGAGGAGTGGGGTGGTAAGTATCAGTGTCAGGAGATCAGTGCCAAGAAGGGTATCGGTGTCTATGAACTGCTGGAGAAAGTGCTGCTCGAAGCCGAGATGCTCGACCTCAAGGCTAATCCTAATCGTAAGGCTACTGGTTCTATCATCGAGTCTTCACTCGACAAGGGTCGTGGCTATGTCTCTACGGTGCTCGTATCTAACGGTACACTGAAGGTAGGCGACGTGGTGATTGCCGGTACTGCCTGGGGTAAGGTAAAGGCTATGTTCAATGAGCGTAACCAGCGCATTGAGAAGGCCGGTCCTGCAGAGCCCGCTATCATCCTGGGTCTCAACGGTGCTCCTACTGCCGGTGACTCGTTCCACGTGATGGAGAGTGAGCAGGAAGCTCGTGAGATTGCCAACAAGCGTATCCAGTTGCAGCGTGAGCAGAGCTTGCGTACCACTACGAAGCTTGGTCTGGATGAGCTCTCACACCGTATCGCTCTGGGTGAGTTCCATGAGCTCAACATTATCGTTAAGGGTGATACCGACGGTTCTATCGAGGCCCTCTCTGACTCATTCATCAAGCTCTCTACCGAGAAGGTACAGGTCAACGTTATCTCTAAGGCCGTAGGTCAGATTTCAGAGAACGACGTGATGCTGGCCAGCGCTTCTCAGGCTATCATCGTAGGCTTCCAGGTACGTCCCTCAGGCGAGGCTCGCCGCTTGGCTGAGCGCGAGGGCGTGGAAATCAATACCTACTCAATCATCTACGATGCCATCGACGATGTGCGTTCTACCATGCAGGGTATGCTCGACAAGGTGAAGAAGGAGGTTGTATCTGGTCTCATCGAGGTTAAGCAGGTATTCAAGATTTCTAAGGTTGGTACCGTTGCCGGTGGTCTGGTTACCGAGGGTAAGGTACACAACAAGGATAAGGCTCGCGTGATTCGCGATGGTATCGTGGTTCACACCGCTCCTATCGATGCCCTGAAGCGTTATAAGGATGACGCCAAGGAGGTGGCTACAGGCTTGGAGTGTGGTATCTCGCTGGTCAACTTCAACGATATCCAGGTGGGCGATATGATTGAGACGTTCACTGAGATTGAGGTGGAGCAGAAACTGTAGGGAGTTAAGAGTTAAGAGTTAAGAATTAAGAATTAAGAGTTAAGAATTGGCTACCGCTATGACAAAGAAAGGATTTTTGGCTACGCTCGTGCTGCTTTGCGGCATCGTGGTGTTGAGTGCTTGTCGCTCAAATACTGAGAAGATCGCAGAGGTGATTGCTACAGACGACTCAAGTGCGTTTGTCACGCTGACCGATGCCGTGCCCGATGCGATCCTTGAGATACGTTATTACGGCACCTACAATTTTGTGGGTTCACGTATTGACGGCTACTTGGAGCCTACGGCACTGCTCACCCGCATGGCTGCCGACAGTCTGCGTGCTGTCAGCGACGATGTTATCAGTCAGGGCTATCGCCTGAAGATCTATGATGCCTATCGTCCGCAGATGGGTGTAGATCATTTCGTGCGCTGGGCAGAGAATGTCTCTGACACGCTGATGAAGATCTACTTCTATCCAGACCTCGACAAGAGTGTGCTCTTTGAGCAGGAGTATATCTACGAGAAGAGTGGTCATACGCGTGGTTCTACCGTTGACTTGACGCTCTTTGATATGCAGACGGAGAAGGAGTTGGATATGGGTGGCACGTTCGACTGGTTCGGCCCTGAGAGTCATCCTGACTTCTGTGGCAATCCTGAGACGGGCGAATACACGGGCGATAATTCTAAGTCGCCTGCAGGTCGCAGCATCACCCCTGAGCAGTTTCGTAATCGCATGGTTCTGCGTGAGGCTATGCTCCGTCACGGCTTCAAACCTCTTGATAGCGAGTGGTGGCACTTCACTTTGGCTAATGAACCATTCCCTGATACTTACTTTACTTTCCCTGTGAAGCAACTGAAGTAAACAGGTAATTAGCTATATCATTAACAAAGACCGATTTCCGTAAGGATGTCGGTCTTTTTTGACGTTTCCTGATTTGGGTTGACTGTCAGTATGCTTTTACCCTCACCTCTCACTCAAATCGCTGGAAATGCCCTGTGGCAAAGGCTTTGAGCCCAGTGAGGGGTACTTTCAACCCCTCACTCACCCCTCACTGACCCCTCACTGCCCTCTCACTCGCCACTCACACTCAGGCTTACGGAAATATCCGGAAGAAAATCAAGGCCTACGTATGACTGCAAAAAATACGTCGTTAGCGGACTCCGAGTCCGACGCCTGCGGACTCTCAGTCCGTGCCCTACGTACGGGCATTTTGCATTAATCATCCCATCGCCAAACATTAACTACAACATTATTTATTTACGACCGCTCGAGATCTTCTCGCTTGCAAGGCAAGAACATGAACAACAAGGACAACATTTCGGTCTAAGACCGATATCTTTTTTAACGCTAAGTCGTTTGAGTGAGGGGGCAGTGAGGGGTGAGTGAGGGGTTAAAAGCACCCCTCACTGGGCTCAAAGCCTTTGCCACAGGGCATTTCCAGCGATTTGAGTGAGGGGTGAATAAAAATATTGTTTGTGTCTTTGTTTAATATTTGCGTGTTTTTTCGTTATATAAATAGAATGACGCAAGAAGAGTTTACACATATAGCCAGCGAGATGCGTGCGAACGCCGTTTCAGTAGCCCTGAAATGTGGGGTTGCGCCTGCTGATGCCGAGGATATTGCACAGGATGTGATGCTCAAACTGTGGTATCTGCATGAGAAGATGGACGATGCTACTCGCATGAAGGGTCTGGTGGCGATTACGACGAGGCATGTGTGCATCGACCGATGGCGCACGGCACGCACTCATGCGGAAGTGGGCAGTATGATGCCGCTTGTGGATGAAGGTTCGCTGCACGACCGTCTGGAATATGCAGAACTGGAGCAATGGATGAATGATCAGATTGACGCTTTGCCCAACACCTCACGAATCGTGCTGACGATGAGACAACTGGAGCATCGTGAACTGAGCGAGATAGCAGATATCCTGGGTATCAAGCAGTCATCCGTGTCAACTTTGCTTGCACGAGCAAGAAACGAACTAATGAATAAACTGAAAAGGAGGAACCAAAAATGAATAGAATCTATGACAAACAAGAAATAGCCTGTATGCTTGATAAGTTCATGGCTGGCGAAACCAGTCTGAACGAAGAGCAGACGTTGGCGGAATACTTCCGCACCAACGAGGTGGACGACGAATGGATGGAATACAAGGAGATGTTTGCCCTGTTCGATAGTGGAAAGGTGGACATAGAACCTGAAAAGGAAGTCGCACAGCCTGTCAACATTAGCGAGGGGAAAGTAAAATCGCTTTCAAAGGATGTCAACACAAAGCCCAAGATAATCATTAGATGGGTGATGACTGGTATTGCGGCAAGCATCCTATTCATGATTGGATTCTACTTCTTTAATAAAGGTGGAGAGCCAGAGACGCAGGATGTGTTGGTGGCGCAAGTGAATAAGCCTGTCGATATCGAGAAAGAGGCATTGCCTGCATCGCCTATCATCGAGGAACAACAAACGGCATCCGTCAGTCAGGTGCCGAGCCCATCAAAACCTAAAAAGCGCGTCAGACACCAAGATGCGTTGCCCGCTGCTCATGAAGATACTTCTATAGAAACAGCCGATGCGGATATTGCTCAGGAAATGGCCGATCTCATCGCCTATATGGACAATTTTGAACAACAATTATTATCTGAATAACACATTAACAATTCATTATATGAAACGTATTTTTTATACAATAGTCTTAGGTCTTATGACTTGGACAACAGCCTTTGCACAAGATACCCCACAACAGGATAAAATGCATAAAGAATCAAGTGCGGAACCTGTTACAACTTATCAAGCGTGTATGGATAGTCTTATCACTTACGTCTTGCACCGTTATGGCGGCACATCCCGTTATTTTGGATCTACGACACATGAACTGTCATCGCCTGTACGTGGTGACGATGATAAATTACGTATGGTTTCATCGTACATCGTCGAACGTTTGTCGGTACTAAACAGCCTTCAAGCCTATAGCGAGCATATTGATGACGGTCAGGATCTTCGTGGGCGTTTTATCATGAAACTAAAGCCAGAAGGTAACGACACTTCTGCATTTGTCCTTGCCAAATACGATCGTCGCACAATCATTCTCAAACTTTTGAGAAATAAGTCTATCAACCTGCCTGCTGCTACAGGAAATGACCATAAGGTCGCGAATGCATCAGACGATATATTCGACTCTACCATCAGCCGAGAACTGACTACATGGAAAGACCTCCGCCGAGAATTCTATCACGCAAGTATGGCAGGTGATAGGGAGGTACATGTGAAATGGAGTCATTATTCCTATGAAGCCGAGGATGAATATAAACTCTTCGTCACTAATCCTGCTCCTGATAAATATGCCCTATCGAAACAGGAACTTATACAACTGGAAGATTCGGTTAAATGGGCCTACGAGAATATGTGTTTCTCTATCAATATCGCTGGTCAGGAGGAAGGTTCTGCACAAGGTGTTCTATCCAATCCCAATCCTGACATGAAGGACAATTGTGAATATCATTATGCCGTTCATACCATGCCAAATGGATTGACGGAATTCATAGGTGTCACCCACGAAGCAGGCGTTACCTATCTTGTTCGTGCTACCAGTGAGGAACCAGGACTATGTGTATGGCCGTGGGGTAAAACAGCATGGAAGACTTCACGCTGAACGAAGAAAAATGACAGCAAAGATTTCTTTTTAAAGAAAAAAGTGTAATTTTGCAGACGAAAGTATTTTTCTAAAACTATGTCGATATGGGTATTGAGGATAAAAGCAGATATATGAACGACGCAGTGGAACTGCTGAAGGAACTGATTGCTACACCACGCGTGAGTAGAGATGAGACGAAAGCTGCCGATAAGATGGAGGCGAAGATGCGTGAGTGGGGACTGAACCCACGACGCGAGGCTAACAACCTGTGGGTGGTATCGGATAATTTCGATGACACCAAGCAGACCATCCTCCTCAATGCGCATATCGACACGGTGAAGCCGGTGGCTACGTGGACAAAGAACCCATATGAGCCTCTGATGGAGGGCGATAAGCTCTTTGGTTTAGGTTCTAATGACTGTGGTGGCGGACTGGTGACGCTCCTTCAGGTGTTTCGTATCCTGAATAGTCAGCCTCGCGCGTATAACCTTATTTATCTGGCATCGGCAGAGGAGGAGGTTTCAGGCAAGAATGGGGTAGAGCATGTGCTGCCTATGTTACCACGGATAGATGTGGCTATCGTGGGCGAGCCCACAGGCATGCAACCTGCTATCGCCGAGAAGGGACTGATGGTAGTAGATGGTTATGCGAAGGGCGTGAGTGGTCATGCGGCAAGAAACGAGGGCGTGAATGCTATCTATGAAGCGCTGGATGACCTTGTATGGCTACGCGATTACAGGTTTGGTAAGGAGAGCCCGCTGTTGGGACCCACGAAGATGACGGTGACACAGGTAGAGAGTGGTACGCAGCATAACGTGATACCTGATAGTCTACATTTCGTTCTGGATATACGTACCAACGAGTATTATCAGAATGAGTATGTGTTTGCTTTCCTTCAGAAACACATGAAGCGCAGTGAACTGAAGGCACGCTCGTTCCGTCTGCACTCATCGTCAATCCCTGCAGACCATCCTTTAATAAAACGCTGTTTGGATTTAGGATTAAAGCCTTTCGGATCGCCTACGTTATCGGATCAGGCTTTGATGCCGTTTGCCTCGTTCAAATTGGGACCTGGTGAGTCAAAGCGTAGCCATAGTGCCGATGAGTATATCTGCATCAGCGAGATAGAGCATGCATTGGATTTATACCTGCAAATACTTAACGTCTAAGCCAAGGACGCGGGTCAAGCAACTCTGTCCAGTTGCGTAACTGGAACTGCATGGTGTTGCTGGCGCCGAGTGAGCCCAGTGTCTGGTTGGTGGTCACCTTCTGTCCTGCAGCAACGCTTACGGCGGCAAGGTCGCAATAGACGGAGATATACTTGCCGTGACGTACCATCACGATATAGGAGTTGCCTGTAGAGTAGATCTTGCTGACCACACCATCAAAGACGCAACGGGCTTTGGCACCAGGCTGTCCCTGTAGATGCAGACCCTTACTGCTAAGGCGCACATTACCCAGACCTTCCACGATATTGGAACCAAAGCTGCGTACTACCTGATAGGCACCTGTGATAGGCATGGGCAGACGACCTTTATTGTTTGCAAAACTGCCAGAGATCTTCTGGTCAGGATCGGCACTGGCATAGGTGCTGATTTCTTTCTTGGCCTCTTCAACATGGCGCTCAGCCGTCTTTCGCTCGTTCTCGGCTTCCTGTGCTCTTTGCTTAGCAGCAGCTTTCTCCTTAGCTGTCTTGGCTGCAAGTGCTTCGGCCTTCGCCTTCTCCTCGCGTGCTTTTGCCTCGGCCAGACGACGCTCGCGCTCCTTGCGTTCACGTTCCTTACGAGCCAGTTCCTCAGCCTTACGTTTCTTCTCGGCTTCAATACGTGCCTTCTCGCGTGCAATCTCCTCGGCAATAAGTTTTTCAATCTTGGCATTCAGAGCTGCCTCCTGCTGTTGTTCCTTCTTGATGAGGTCCTGTACGGTGCGCTGTTCCTTCTGCAGCTGGGCTACCATCTTTTTCTGCTCAGCCTGCTTGCGTTCCATATTCTCCTGTTCGCGCTGTCCCTTTGTCAGCAGGTTGCTCTTCTCCTGTTTGCTGGCGCTGATTTCCTGTTTTTTCTCCTCAACTTGCTGCTGTTTCACCTTCACCGCTTCACCCTGCGCCCTTTGATAGGTGGCATATTCTTTCATGAAACGGGTGCGGCGATACATCTGGTTGACGTTCTGCGCGCTGAAGAAAAACATCATCTTATTCTTTGATTTGCGATTACGATGCATGTACCTCACAGAATTGGCGTAGCGCTCCTGACGTGTTTTCAGTTCTTTCTGGAGTGTGTCCATCTGTGCCTGAAGGAAAGCCAGGTTCCTGTCAAGTGAGTCAATATCAGTCTTGATAGTATCGATGGTGCGACGTTTTTCGCTGATTTCATCGTTGAGAACCAGCACATCCTGCATCTGTTTCTTCACCTGTTGGTCAAGCACCTTCTTCCTGCGCTTCTTCTCCTCGATATCTTTTTTGAGCCTTTTCTGATCTGCCTGCAACTGTTCCCTTTGTGTGGGTTGCTTCTTCTTGGTTTGTTGAACTTTCGTAGTTGTCTGTTTACGCTGCGTAGTCTTGCGCCTCGACTTTTGTGCCGGCGCAGCTATGCAGACAATAAGCATCAGTAGCAGTATGCAGATCTTTCTCATTTATTCAGCTTTCAGATTTTTCGGATGATTAGAGGGACATGAAACGGCGCAGAATCTGGTCAACATCTACCTCGTGGTATTTGTCAGATACCTTGGTACGTGTCTCCCAATCACTTTCGTTGCTCAGATAGTTAAGACGAATACCCAGTATCAGTTCTTTCTCAGGGGTAGTCAGCGTCACCTTCATATTATTAGGGAAGGTCTTTGATCCCATCTTTGTGAATTCCTGATAGTCCCAGTTCAGCTGGGTGTTGCCTTTCAGCAGGTCGCGATAGGAGATATTGGTCATCTTGATACGACCAGACTGACGATTGGTCAGCCAACTATAGTTCATCTTGCCCTGTTCCAGCGTGATGATAGCATCGTCACCGTCGATACTGGTGTTATAACTGGCCATTGCGTTTTTATCTACTTTCTGCATGCCAGGCTTGAACAGCTCGTTCCAAAAGAGAGCCTGCAGGGTATAGAAATTGATACCACTATTACGCAGGAAATCCACGTAGTTATAAGGTGCCTTCAGATATTGCTTGTTGATACGATCGATAATAAGCACGTAGTCCTTGGTGAATTCTAAACGTGCGGCCTCTACGAAACCAAAGGCCATGAGTTGCATCTGAATGACGTCGTCGCGCTTCATTCTGAGGTTGCCAGTGAGCGACATTTGTTGTGAACCGTATTCTACAGAGAATTTCAGCTTAGAGGTAACGAATTGCGCTGGTTGTGCGTTACCAGTCACTTTGTCTAATATAGCAGCATTCTCCATGCTCTCTTCAGAAGTGAGAACGGGAGTGTCTTTTACCACTTGCTTGTGTGTGTGACATGATGTCAGGAAAAGTGGCATTGCCAATGCGGCAACTTTAAGGATGTTTGTCAATCTCATTGTTTGATATATTTTTTGCGTTTTATTTTCTTTGCTAATAACTTATTATCAGGCGCTTTCGCCAAGGCCTGTTGCCAATAGTTGATGGCCGTAGGGATGTCACCATTCAGGGCGTAGATATCGCCAGCATGTTCGTAGATATCCGGACTAGGTGTCGAGGCATTCTGGGTGGCCTGGTCTATATAGATACGTGCTTCGGCATAGCGTTGCTGCATAAACAATATCCAGGCATAGGTGTCTAAATAGGTGGCGTTCTTTGGCTCGGCTTTGATGGTCTTATAACTCATCTCCTCAGCTTTATCCAGATTGCTGCCCTTGAGACTGAGGAAATAGGCATAGTTGTTCAGACAACCAATATTATCGGGTTTCCATTGCAGACAGGAATCATAGGCTGCAAAAGCTTCAGCCTCACGTTTCTTTTGGAAGAGCAGATCGCCCATGATGGCATAAAAATCGGACACGATTTCTGGTGAACTCTGGTCATTGATGACATTGATGCCGTTTTTGAAGGCCTCCAGAGCATGATCGGTATCTTCCTTACGATAATAGGCCATTCCCTGATAGTAATAGAAAATCATTTCCTCAGGATTGTACTGACGGGCGGCCTGACAAAGACTGATAATGCGGTCGTCGTTATTATCCTCCCAGGCGTATTGTGCCAGATGCAGACGGGCTGAGGTCCTGTTGGGGTCTAACTGCAGTACCAGTTCCAGAGCAGCGGCAATACTGTCACGTGGCATCTTTTTCAGATCCATATAGGCAGCTTGTAATTCTGCAATATCGGCATCGGGGGCGGGCTGCTGCAGTATCTCGCGGAAGATATTCAGGACTTGTGTGCTGTCGCCGCCCTCCTGCTCGTTTTCTGCGATTAATTGGCGCAAAAGGTAAACTTTGTCGTTGATTTCCGTATTCTTGTTAATCAGGATGCAACGTGTGATGGAATCGACAGATTCTGAATCCTGAACTCTAATAAAATAGCTTCTTAATGACTGTTGGGCTTTGACATTATGGGGCTCTTCGGCAATAATCTTTTCCAAGGTGCTATAGGCCTCGTCCATTTTGTCGCTACTCATCAGGGAGTTGGCGTAGAGGGTGCGATAGTTGAGGTCGTATGGGTGTTCCTCTGCCAAAGCTTTGATGGCGGCAAGGGCTTTCTCATTGTCGTCCATCTCCATGTAGAGGGCACTCTTTGCCAACGTTATGCGTTCGCTCTTACCATCGATGAGTTCCATACGGTCCAGTACGTCGATAGCTTTCTGATAGTTCTGCTCTTGATAGTAGAGACGATAGAGCATCTCCAACAGTTCCTGGCGACTCTTGTCCTGATTGTACATCTTCTCAACCACGGTAATGGCATCGGCGTATCTTTCCTTGGAGATATATGATTGTGCAAGCGTCTCCATATACGTCATGTTGTCAGGACAGAGGTCGAATGCTTTCTTGAAGTGTTCCAAGGCCTTGTCTGTATTCTTCATCTCACTATAATACTGTGCTAAGAAGAAATAGGCTTCGTGGGCATTGGGCTTGATCTCAAGGCAACGGGTGAGCAGGTCGAACGTGGCATCATGATGGTTTTTCTGACGCTGAAGCATAGCTTCGTGGAAAAGGATATCATAACGACGTTCTATATCGGTCTGAGCAAATATGCCCAGACAAACTGTCAAACAGAATATGGTGATGAGCGTTTTCTTCATTTTACGCCGGTGTGTCCGTATCCGCCTTCACCACGCTCTGTCGCGTCAAGTACTTCTACTTCGATGAAATCGGCTTTTTCGTGGCGTGCAATCACCATCTGGGCAATACGTTCGCCATCGTTGACAACGAAATCCTCTTGCGACAAGTTGATAAGTACCACGCCAATCTCGCCGCGATAATCAGCATCAATGGTACCTGGGGTGTTAAGAACGGTGATACCTTTCTTCAGGGCCAGTCCACTACGTGGACGTACCTGCGCCTCAAAACCTACGGGCAGGGCAATATGCAGACCTGTGGGGATGAGTCTTCTTTCCAGTGGCTTCAGCGTAACAGGTGCATCGAGGTTGGCTCTGAGGTCCATTCCTGCGCTCTGTTCTGTAGCATATTGAGGCAGTGGCTGATGCCCCTTGTTGATAATATTCACTTTCATCTTATATACTATTTATATATAGCATGCAAAATTAGTGATTTATCTTCAAATAGCCATCATCCGTCCTACTTATTTTATAAATTTTTGCAGATACTGTGATAGTAGATATCATTTTTTTTCGTAATTTTGCACCGATGAAAATGAATTGGCAACAACTGATAAGTAATAGGCGACTGGGACAAGAGCATAAGCACCTAGAGCGTCATGATGATCGTACAGAGTTTAAACGTGACTACGACCGACTGATTTTTTCGGCACCTTTCCGTAGGTTGCAGAATAAAACACAGGTGTTCCCTTTGCCTGGTAGTGTCTTCGTGCATAACCGACTGACGCATTCGCTTGAGGTTGCTAGTGTTGGCATGTCGCTGGGAAATGATGTGGCACGTGCTCTATGTTTGAAAAATCACGATTTTATCGATACTTTATTGCCTGAAATTGGACAGATTGTGGCAACGGCATGTTTGGCGCACGACTTAGGCAACCCGCCTTTTGGTCATTCTGGCGAGAAAGCTATCCAGACATTCTTTACTGAGGGAAAAGGTGCTTACTTGAAAGAACAGGTGTCACCTGAGTTCTGGTGTGATATTACGAAATTTGATGGTAATGCAAATGCTTTCCGTCTGCTGGCTCATAGTTTTAGAGGACGTCGTCAAGGTGGGTTTGCTATGACTTACAGTACATTGGCAAGTATCGTAAAATATCCGTTTCCATCGATTGCTGCGACGAAGGCAAAGTTCGGTTTTTTCGTTTCTGAACGTGAACACTATGAGACTGTAGCGAAGGAACTGGGGATTCCTCAATTGAATGCGACACGTGGTCAGGAACGCTGGGCTCGCTATCCTCTGGTTTATTTGGTGGAGGCAGCAGATGATATCTGTTATGAGATCATGGACCTTGAGGATGCGTTTAAATTAAAGATCCTTTCTTTCGATGAAACGGCATCTTTGATGCTAAATTTCTTCGATGAAACCGAACAGAATCGCATACGTGGTCGTATTGATGATGAACATCTGACTGATGTGAATGAGAAGGTGCAGTATCTTCGTGCCTGCGTGATTGGTAAGTTGGAGAATGAATGTGTGAAGACCTTCTTGGAACATGAGGACGAGATTATGGAGGGCATATTCCAAGGTTCGTTGATACAGAATATCTCGGAAAGACAACGCGATGCTTATATGGCTTGTACAAAGGTTTCTGTGGAGCGTATTTATAAGAGTCGTCCTGTATTGGATGTTGAACTTTCCGGTTATCGTATTATGGCAACATTAATGGAACTGATGGTGGAGGCTATAGAACATCCTGAACGTTACTACTCACAACAGCTTATAGGACGTGTGAGTAGTCAATATGATATCAGTAGTGACGATTTGGAGACGAGGCTGATGGCTGTGGTCGATTATATCAGCGGCATGACAGATGTCTATGCCTTGGATGTCTATCAGAAGATTTGTGGTATATCATTGCCGATAATCTAAGATTCCATCGTTTTCTTTCTTCTTATTTCTCCTTGTAAATAATCTTGTTGGCTCCGCTGGTAATCTTCAGGGCTTCAGGATGATCTTTGATGAAAGAGTCTATGTGTCGTACACGTTTCTCTTCCAATACCTCGTCCATGGCGATGAGGATACCTGTCTCCTCAACATCACCAAAACCATAGTTGATGGCTGTGCCGAAAAGTTTCATGGTGGGCGACAGGCTCATATAGGCGTTTACCAATGGTGGGATATTATAGCCTAATGCACGTATGCGCTGGTTGAGGATGCGGTAGTCTTCCTTGAAATCGTTTTCGGTGAAAATAGCTGCGAGTTCTTCTTCGTCAGTTTCAATTTTTAGCGGTTTCATCGGTATGACGAGATTCTCCTTGTCGTCGAAATGCTTCTTGAGGAAGTAGAGAATCATATCACGTCCCTCGCGAATATAGCTGGGGTACATCGTCATCTTTCCAAAGAAATATCTGACGTTGGGCATGATGACTGTCAGCGCTCCAAGACCATCCCAGAGGTTGTCGAGCGCAAATAGACTTTTAGCGCCCATCTTTGAACTTTGGTAGGGCAGGCTGACGAAGGAACGGCCCAACTCAATGGTATAAGGCATGTATTCCTTGAGGAACTTGTCAGAGAAATGGAACATATGACTGGTTGCCAGGATTGGTTGCCCGTTGGCGTCCAATTCCCATTTGGTTCCCTCAAGATAGCGATAGCCACCAATAATTTCCTCGGCCTCTGGGTTCCATACGATAAGCTGTTTGTAGCAGTTCTCGCATGTATCGAATTCATCGATGTCTACCTCCTTGCCAGTACCACCACCTGCTTCGCGAAATGCAATCTCGCGTAGTCGGCCAATCTCTCGCATCACATTGGGCGCATTGTGTGCCGTGATGATAAAGATCTGATTGTTGCTCTTGTTGGTCATGCGCAACTGGAGCTCTGGTTTTAGTTCGGCTTTTAGAACCTCTACAGGAATTGGGTCAATGATAGGTTGTTCCATTATTTGTTTTGTTTGCTTTTTCTTTTATCCTATTTTGAGAGTTTGTATACTTCTTCTTTTACGAATTTTGCCCATTCCATCGGTGATTTGTCTTTGGTAAATGTCTCCCATGGGATGGGTTTGCCAAAGGTGATGGTGAAGGTCTTTCCTGTGTTCTTGAACATTTCATCAGCAAGGAACAGCATGGCAATATTGATTTTCTTCACATATCGGTCGCTGATATTCGACAGCCGATAGAAGAAATTGCTGTTCTGACCTTCAAAATAGATGGGTACTACGTCACGTTGTGTCTCAACGCTTTTGGTTATAAATGTTTTCTTCCATTCCAAGTCGCGGATTACACCATTGCGCTTTCGTGAACAAAGACCTGCGGGGAACATCAATATATGAGTGTCACCTTGGAATCCGGCTTCTACCATTGCTGGGAAATCACGTCCGTTCTTACCTGTTTTATTGATAGGGATGCAGAGCGGAGCCAAGCCTGGTAGGTTCATCAGAAGATCGTTGACCAGATATCTGAAGTTGTCGTTATAATGTTCGCCAATAACAGAGCCGATGGCAACGCCGTCGATACCTCCTAAGGGGTGATTGCTTACAAAGGTGTAACGGCGTGGATCGTCCTTTGCGGGCAGGTTTTCAATGCCTTTAACCTTGATTTTTACATTCAGAAAGTCAACGGAAGATTTGAGCCATGGTGTACCTCTCAGGTCGCGTGCATTCCAAAGCTGGGTGTTTATCTGGTCTTCATGGACAATGTGTTTTAGCCACCATATCAGAGGACGTGGCACCCAACGGGCTTTTTTGCCCATCTTATCCTTGAGGATCTTTTCTATGTCTATGGTCTTCTCCATGACTATACTTTCACACTTTTTCAGTATCAACGTGCAAAATTACGCAAAAACTTTCGTTTTCGTTTGTTTTTTTAGATGAAAATTTATATTTTTGCACATATTAAGGATTTATGTTGCACGTATTACTTTGCACAAAGTGGACGAGGTGTGTAATATTGAACAGATAAATGTATAGAAAGTAGAAAAAATTGGGATTTCTGAAAAAAAAGTGGGGAAATGTGGGGGATTGTGGTGCAAAATGATTACCTTTGCACACAAACTCTCATATTAATAATGTTCGTATGCGATTTCTAGGTAATATAGAAGCTAAGACAGACGCCAAAGGCCGCATTTTCCTGCCTGCTATCTTTCGTAAAGTGCTGCAGGCTGCCGGCGAAGAGGTGCTCGTGATGCGCAAGGATGTGCATCAGCGTTGTCTTGTGCTTTATCCGGAAAGTACCTGGAATCGTCGTATGGATGCTTTACTTGAAAAAATCAATGAATGGGATGATGTGGGTCAGCAGGTGCTTCGTCAGTATGTGTCAGAAGCGGAGGTGTTGACGCTTGATGGGAACGGCCGTTTCCTGATACCCAAGCGCTACCTGCAGATGGCTGACATTGAACAGGGGGTGAGGTTCATTGGCATCAATGATGCTATCGAGATATGGGCTGTCGAGAAAACGCAACAGCCATTCTTGCCGCAGGAGGAGTTTGCGGAGAAACTGAAGGCTATAATGACAGTAACCCCTTGACGAATGATTAAGACAGCTGAGACATATCACGTTCCTGTACTATTGGCAGAAAGCGTTGACGGGCTGGCTATCCAGCCCGATAGCATTTTAGTAGATGTTACTTTTGGTGGTGGTGGACATTCTCGAGAGATGCTCCGTCGCTTAGGAGAAAAAGGTCGTTTGTTTAGCTTTGATCAGGATGCTGATGCAGAACAAAATATCGTGAATGATGATCGTTTTACTTTCATTAGAAGTAACTTTCGCTACCTGAAGAACTGGATGCGTTATTATGAGGTAGATGGTATAGATGGCCTGCTGGCAGACTTAGGGGTGTCCTCTCATCATTTTGACGACGAGACACGTGGCTTCTCTTTTCGCTTTGATGCACCATTGGATATGAGAATGAATAAACGAGCTGGAATGACAGCTGCTGACATACTGAATAACTATACGGAGGAACAACTAGCTGATATCTTCTATCTCTATGGAGAATTGAAGAATGCGCGAAAGGTGGCATCTGTGATTATAAAAGCAAGACAGGAGACTTCTATACAGACCACGGGGCAACTCTTGGAACTGACGGATAAACTATTTCCACGAGAGCGTGAGAAAAAAGAGGTGACTAAACTGTTTCAGGCCATGAGAATAGAGGTGAATCATGAGATGGATGCCCTGCGTGAAATGCTTTCAGGCGCCTGTCAGCTGCTGAAGCCTGGAGGTCGGTTGAGTGTCATTACCTACCACTCTTTGGAGGACCGAATTGTGAAAAACGTGATGCGTGCGGGCAATGCGGAAGGGAAAGTTGAACAGGACTTTTTCGGAAGGGTAAAATCACCATTACACCTTATTAATAATAGGGTGATTATGGCCTCGGAAGAGGAACTGGCCGCCAATCCACGTAGCCGTAGTGCGAAGCTGAGAATTGCAGAAAAAGTATAACGAATGAAAACAGACGAGAATAAGGAAATTGAGATGATTGTCGAGGCTGGTGCTGA
>Ga0310691_10001839_pt1 | contig 30537 bp, 25 predicted proteins | sample 176DNAGHGlowgp2_FD_203887 | JGI IMG/M metagenome (GOLD analysis project Ga0310691, IMG submission 203887) | Sheep rumen microbial communities from Palmerston North, Manawatu-Wanganui, New Zealand - 1766 DNA GHGlow gp2 (v2) (version 2) | ecosystem: Host-associated > Mammals > Digestive system >... | reverse complement strand
TAAGGGGGAAGGGAGAATAAGCGAAACGAAGTTGAGCGCTCTTCCTTCCCCCTTGGGTTGTCACCCCCGTTTCATGGGGAGAAGTGCGTCTTGTTTTTTTGAGGGCGTTAATTGGGTGTGTTTGCTAACGGCAAATTCCGATTTATCTCAGTAACAATAAATACAATGCCCCTAAACGCTTTGAAACGCTCAGGGGCAAAATTTCTGTATGAGGATCTGTGCAAAAATCGGGCGCTTTTCTTTATTTCACTTCCGGCTTCCGCGCATTTGCAAGCATCAGCTTGACACGGTTCTCCTGATTGACCCGCGTCGCGCCGGGGTCATAGTCGATCGCCGTGATGTTGGCGTTCGGGTAAGCATTCTTGATGACGCGCATCATACCCTTTGCAACGATGTGATTCGGCAGACAGCCAAACGGCTGCGTGCAGATGATATTCTCAGTGCCGGTCTCCGCAAGCGCTGCCATCTCCGCCGTTATCAGCCAGCCCTCTCCCATATTAACGCCCTGATTGGAATATTTGTCCGCACAGCGGCGCAGATGCTCAAAGTCATGCGGCGGATCGAATACGCCGTGCTGCTTTACTGCCTTGATCTGCTGCTTCTGCATCGCATAAATCGCCTTATAGCCGATCGTATTGACAAGCACGCTCTTGTCAATGAAATGATAGAGCTTTCCCTCGACGCCGGTGCTGATCGCGCAGTACATGACAAATTCCAGCAGCGACGGAATCACCGGCTCACAGCCTTCCGAGAGCAGATATTCCTCAAGGTGATTGTTCGCGAGCGGCGAATATTTGACATAGATTTCGCCGACAATGCCGACGCGGATCTTATTCCGCTTTGTGCGCGGAATCGCAGCAAAATCGTCGAGAATCCGCTTGTAATTGCGCTTGGTATGCAGATAGTCCTTTGTCATGAACATCTTTTCGAGCCGCTTCTCCCATTTCATCAGCAGACGGTCGGTCATGCCTTTTTGCGTCTCATAGGGACGGCACTGGTTTGCAACAAGCATCAGCAGGTCGCCGTAAAGCACGGCATAGAGAAATTTGAGGAAGATGACCGGCTTCATCTGCCAGCCGGACTTCGGATCCTTTTCGAGTCCTGAGAAGTTCAGCGAGATGACCGGAACCTGCGGGAACTGCTCGGCAATTGCCTTGCGCAGCAGATGGATATAATTGGATGCACGGCAGCCGCCGCCGGTCTGGGTAATCAGCAGTGCGGTTTTGTCGGGATCATAGCGCCCCGATTTCAATGCCTCCATAAACTGTCCGATGACGAGCAGCGCGGGATAGCAGGTGTCGTTATGGACATTTTTCAGCCCCTCATCGACAACAGCGCGGCTCGATGTGCGCAGCAGCTCGCAGTGATAGCCGTATGGCTTCAGCACGCTGATGAGAAGCTGAAAATGCACCGGGAGCATATCCGGCACAAGAATGGTGTGGGTTTTCTTCATTTCCGGCGTAAACCGTGCAGACATAGTGTTCAACCTTTCTCCGGCATGGGTTCCTGTCAGAATTCAATCTGAAACGGGAATCCGAATGCCTGTATCTTCTCTTTTTTCGGCTTTTTCAAAGTAAACGGAAGGGTGTGATAGCAGAGCTTCCCGTCTTTATCCAGTATCTGCGCCTGAAACGGGAAATATACGATATCCTCCTCGACGCAGAGCTGCCGGAATGCCGACAAAAACACCTCAAAGAGCTCGTTATCCGGCATCATCGTGATTTCGAGCTGCTTGCCCTTGAAAAAATGCTTTTGTGCTGTGGTCTGCACAATCGGCATTTCAAAGTCTTTTTCATTGATCGGGACAAAGCCGCTGATCATGGCGCGGCCTTCGAGACGTTCATAGTTTCCGCTTCGGGCGGCGATCCGCGCCTGTTCTTCGATCATATCGACGTATTTCCCTGCAATATTGCGCGCCTGATGATAGCGCCTGCTGCGGAAATCGACCTCCATATCGCCGTGCAGCTTCACCTCGGCGCGAAGCTGGTCTATAAATTTCATGCGGCATCCGTTCCTTTGTCTAAGCGTTTTTTGGGGCATCAGCCCGTTTTTATTATCTAACTGCTATTATATCATATTATGCCGGAAAATGCAATGGGAGCGGACAAAAAGTCTTTGCGGAAACTGCCCAGGCGCAAACTGCGTTTGCTTATCCCTCTTCCCCACTTAGGGTTTCGCCGCCCGCATTCGCGCCCCGCGCCCAGCAAAATCCTTCAGCAGTACAATGGATAAAGCGAGTATGAATAAAAATGCAAAGCGAAATTCCGATTTATGTCAGTAAAAAAAATCAGCGCTGCTCTTGGGGACGCCCCCCCATTTTGAATCCGCCCCTTTTTTCCGGCGAAGACTTGCATTTCACGAAAAAACATGATATAATAAAAAATAGCCGCGATATTGCGGCAATAAAATATAAATCGGGGTGGATTTTATGAAACAGAAATTCAAAGTGAGTGCGGCTCTGCTGAGCGCCGTGCTCGCAGTGCAGGGGATGCCGCTTTCGGTAACCCCGAGCGCAGCAGACACCGACGCGGTTCTGGTGACCGACTTTGAGGACGGCGACGTCTCCGCATTCAGCAAGCGCGGCGATACCGACACATCCGTCATCGCCGCATCCACAGAGGGCGCGCATTCCGGCACGACCTGTATGGCCGTCACCGAGCGCTCAAACGGCTGGAACGGCCCCTCCGTTTCGCTCGCGGCACTGGGCTGTGAGCCCGGCGTGCAGTATACCGTGACCGCTTGGGTCAAAATGCAGTGGTATAACAAAGCGCATATCAGTATGCAGTATTCCGATGAGGACGGCACTGCGCATTATGCCAACCTCTCCGCTGCAATCAGCCAGGGCGAATGGGTGCAGATTCCGGAGGTAAAGTTCAGCTTCTCGGAGGACATGAAGGATGTGTCCATTTATATCGAGGGCGAGGGGAGCGATAAGCTGAATATGTGGGTTGACGATTTCGAGCTGAAAAAGGCACCGGTTTTCCCGATTGAGCAGGATATCCCGTCGCTGAAAGACGTTTACAGCGGCTATTTCAAGATCGGCGGTGCCGTAACTGCGGGAGAGCTTGCGCCGCAGTCTACAAAGGATCTGATTCTGAAGCATTACAACAGCCTGACGCTCGGCAATGAGCTGAAGCCGGAAAATATGCTCGATCAGGATGCCTGCAAGGCGTATCTGGAAGAAACCGGCGACAATACCGTGCCGCAGGTTCGCCTGAACGGTCAGGCAAGGATTATCCTCAATTTCTGCCGCCAGCATAAGATTCCCGTTCGCGGTCATGTTCTGGTATGGCACAGCCAGACCCCGGGCTGGTTCTTCAAAGAGGACTATACGCTCGAAGGCAACTGGGTCGATAAAGAAACGATGCGCAAGCGCATGGAGAATTACATCAAGGGCGTGTTCGCCGTGCTGAATGAGGAGTATTCCGATATCAATTTCTACGCATGGGACGTCGTGAACGAAGCATGGCGCGATGACGGCACGCCGCGTCTGCCCGGAACCTATGAGGAAAGCAACGAGGTCTCCGGCTGGACAAAGGTATTCGGCGACAATTCCTTTATCCCGTATGCATTTGAATATGCAAGAAAATATGCGCCGAAGAACACCAAGCTCTATTACAATGACTTCAATGAGTATATGCCGCAGAAGGTCGATGCAATCGTCAAAATGGCGACCGAGCTGAAGGAAAAGGGTCTGATTGACGGCATCGGCTTGCAGTCTCACCTCAATGTCACAAACAACCACGGCACCGATCCGTTCCCGAGCGCTTCGACCTATAAGAGCGCACTTGCAAAATATGCCGCGCTGGGACTTGATCTTCAGGTCACCGAGCTCGATGCGACCTACGATCACGATGTCGCAAACGGCGAGGAGCTTCAGACGAAGTATTACAGCGATATCATGGACGCGATTGTCGAATATAAGGACAGCATTTCCGCTGTTGTTTTCTGGGGCACAACGGATGACCAGAGCTGGCGCGCCGACAGAACGCCGCTGCTCTTCAATGAGGATTATACCGCAAAGCCCTGCTTCTATTCGATCATCGACGGCATTGAGGATCTCGGCTCTGAAACGACAACCATCACCACTACGACCCTGTCCGGCATTGATCCGGGCAAGCTGAACCTCGGCGATGTCGATTGCAGCGGCGGGGTTGATGTGCTGGATGCCGTGATGCTGGCGAGAATCGCTGCGGAAGACACCGAAACCGGTGTCACCGACGAGGGCAAGGCAAATGCAGACATGAACCTTGACGGCTCCGTCACTTCGGAGGATCTGTCGCGGCTGATCCGCATTCTCGCGGGACTGGGTTAAAATCCGGAACAAAACCTGAAAAATAAAACCGGGGCGTCTTCGTCTGAAAGAACGAAGGCGCCCCGGTTTTTATTCATAATCTTATGACTGTGATGCAAGAACGCGCTGATCCGTTTCCTCGTCCGCCGCATCCATGATCTCCTGATCCGACTCGGTATTATGCTTCGAGGCGGTGATCTGAAGCACCGCGATCGGATGCAGGTTTTTCGCATAGTTAATCAGTTCCGAATGTGTATTCATCTTGTATACGCTGCCCCTGCGAGACTCACCGGTTTCCTCATTTGCGCTGTTATCCGCCGGAACTGCCTGCTGCTGTACCTGCGCTGCTGCGGGCATCGCTGCCGCCTGCGCCGGAACCTGCATCGGAACCGGTAAGGCATACGGCGCCTGCTGATGCTTTTGCCGCGGGATAATCTGCTTGCTGCGAACATTATCGAGAATCAGATCGCAAACACGCATCGGAATCACAAAAGGCTTCTCAACTTCAATACCGGTGATATACGGGCCGGGCTGGAGCTTTGCCTCCTGCAAGCCGGTCATAATCCACGAATAAAACATTTGGCTTGCCTCATTCAGCATCCGGAAGGTGAAGCCCTCGGTCAGCTCCGCAAGCTCATCCGGCTGCTTCTCCCATACAAGATTCGGATAAGGCGACATCATCATGCGGAAGAAGCTGCTGCGGTCATCCGTTGTCGGATGCGGAAGATGCAGAACGCGGAATGCCCGCTGAATGCACACCGGCAGCGAAGCAGGATTCCGGTGACACCAGCCGGTCGAGATTGACATACGCGATTCATCCGCGAGCAGACGACTGATCCAATCGGCAAAACGCTCGGCATACGCCTTCTTTTTCAGCACAGGCTTGAGATTTCCGAAAGACAGGAACAGGAATGCCTCCTCATACTCCGGCTTCCGGCACATTTCCAGGATCGCAGACATGACCGTATCAAGCCGCTGAAGCGACTCCGCCTTTGTCTCCGCTTTCATCAGCCTGAGCGGGATTTCATAATACCGAAGCTCTGTATCCTCAACACGGCAGTCATCATAAAGCCGCCGCAAAAAGGCATGATTCAGCGTGCGCTTTCCGCAGCCCTCCGCGCCGGTAAACAGAAATGCACGGCTCGGGCAGACTGCGCTTGGGTCAATACCCTCCATGCGGAACTCCCATGACATCCCGTCATCATCAAAAAAAGGCATCGCGCCCATCAGAATGCGGACGTGCTCCTCTCTGCCGATCAGCTTATCCAGCTCCCGCTCCGGTACAGGCAGATCAGAGGGCTGGACAAAGCAGCCCTCCGGATCAAATGTGAATTTTTCTGCCATAGCGGATCAGTCCTGAATCTGGCGGGGCTCGGTGTCCTCGTCATCCTCGGCATAGAACATATCGTCGTCCTCATCCAGATTCCGGCGCTTCCATTCGGCAATAGCATCCAGAATATCCTTTTTCGGCGACGGACGGAATTTCGAGATTGCTTCCTCCCACTTCTTCCGCGTCAGCACATAGCTGCCGTTCCGGAGTGCGCCGATTGCGGCAAACTGGTTATCATACTGCTCCAGCACTTCCTTGAACGCGTCCCGCTTGATACGGGTCGTCAGGCGCTCGATGTCACGGTAATTATATCCCTCTGTGACGGCTGCCATTTCGCCGAAGCTCAGGCCTTTTTCCGCAATCAGGATATCCTCAAAGCGCTTGCGGATTGCCGCCTCACGCGCTTCGGTATCCGGCAGCGGAACCTCGATCACCTCAACACGGTCGAGCATAGCAGAATCCACGCGCTGCGGGTAGTTTGTCGCACCGATGAAAATGACCTTGGAATCCGAGCTGTGAATCCGGTTGAAACCGGTCAGGAATGAGGTCGTGATATTTGCGGCGTATTCCGGCAGATTCGGCAGAGAACGGTTTTTACACACGCTGTCGATTTCGTCGATGAACACGATACAGGGCGCACTCTTTTCCGCCTCCTCAAAGAGCCGGGTCACGATCTTCTCCGCATCGCCGACATAGCGGCTGATGATATCGGAGCCCTGCAGGGACAGGTACTTGTAATCCTGTTCGAGCAGCTCGTGTGCAAATGCTTCGATGATATATGTTTTTCCGCATCCGGGAGGGCCGACGAAGAAATACGAATTCAGGTGCGGAATCTGGAGATAATCCATAAGCTCCTCGGATTTCGCGTCGGTAATGCAGCCCTGAAGCCGCTTTTTCAGTTCAACCATACCGGAGACATCCTCGAAGGAATGACGCGGCGCCTCTTTATACCATGTCCGGACGGTGCGGTCGAGTGCTTCTTCCTCCTTGGTCTTTTCACCGTCTGCACCGGGCGCGGGCGCCTTGCCGCCCTCTTTGTCGGCTGCTGCCTTCTTAACAGAGCCGGGGTTCAGCTCCTGCCGGATCTTCATGATCTCGTAGTCCAGACGGTTCTTTTCTCTGGTATGGCGCGCCTGCTCGGCACCGATCGAGATCTGTGCCATTTCAAATTCCAGATCGGCTGCCATTTGCAGGAAGCGGCATTCCTGCTCGCTTGCAGCATTGTTATTCTGCTGCCGGCAGGCTCTTGCCTGTGCCTGATAATTCGCGCTCATCGTTTCCTTTTTCAGAAAATTCGTTGTGAACTTGCTTTCCATACAGCTCTGTGCCTCCGTTTCATTCAGTGATTTTTGATGTATTCCAGGCAGGCTTCGGCATCTGCGTAATCCATCTCAGTGCTGCCGAGACCGACATTGCTGACGGAAACAGGCGCGGTCTGTCCCTGTTCTGCCATCAGCTTTTCGGCATTTTCCGTCGCGAGAATCATCTCCTGCGGCTGCATGGAAAGATATGCGCCGTTCCTTGCCGCATCCCTGATGTCATCTTTCGACAGTTCGCGCATATCGTCATTGCTGGCGGTAACAAGCATATCTGCGGGCGTCTTCGGGAGGTTTTCTTCCTCAATCAGCTTGTCGATCGGGGTCAGGAAATACCGCTCGTTGTTGATTGCGGAAACATCGCTTTTAATCGCGAACTTCGTCTTCTGATACCAGAGCGAGATACGCGTCATCCAGTCGGAGCCGGTCGAAATCGCATTGACGGTCTTATAGCCCTTTGTCAGGTTCCGGATGATCTGCCGCCACTCATGCTCCTCGGGAATCTCCGAGAGGCGGTCGAGTGTCTGCTCGACAAGCGCGAGTGCATAATATGCGTTCTTCCACTTGGTCTCGAGCTTTTTCAGCTTTGCATCTCTGCCCGGCGTTGCCGGCTCGGTCTGGCGATAGGCGATTTCCTTCTGTGCGGTATAGATGATATCAGTCAGCTTATCGCGGATCACCCACATCTCGCCCTTTGCCTTATTAATCTGTTCGAGGAGCTTCCGCTTCTGAATCTGCTGATTGACCCATTCGAGATCGGAGGCGCGCTCTTCCTGAGCGCGGGTTCTCTCCGCATTCTCCATACGGGTATTGTTGAGATTCTCCAGAGTATCGAGCCGATGATCCTCTTTGTCGGCAGCCTTCTGCACCTTCTTGGCTTCCCGTTTCATACGCCATTCATCAAACATAATCCTGTTCTCCTTTCACCCGTTCAGCCCATATCCGCCAAAATGCGGTTATCTTCCTGCGGCGTTTCAATGACCTTCGGTTCATTCTCCTGCTTCGGCGGCTTATTCAGATTTTCAGTATACAGCTTATTGAAATCGGCGCCTGCCGCAAGCAGCCTTTCGCTATGCTTTCTGTATTCGCGTGCGCTCACTGCTTCGTCTACAATTCCCTGCATTGCGCCGGCGGCATGGAGAATACTCTCAAATTCCTTGGTCATCTCAGCAGACCGTTCCTGCATCCCGTTTATATCGTTGATATCCCGAATGGTTCGTTCATTGATATGGCGGAGCGTATTCATTGTCTCTTCCTCGTTGAAACCCATGGCCTGCTCAGTCACAAAACGCTTCTTCGTCTCCGAACGGAACTGCTCCAACCAATCGCGAAGCCGCATGATCTTTGCGGTTATCACCTCCATATTGAGCTGTGCAAGCTCAATACGATACAGATATGAACGCGCCCCGAGTTCAATAGAGAGGAACTTGCGCAGCGGATGATTGATCGGCAGCTTATCTGCGCCGGCAAAGCCGATGGTATCAAACATCTTCTGATACTCCTCCGGGATTGCATCGAGCTTCCGCTGAAAATTTTCGAGATATTCTACCCGGCGCTTCTCATATTCTTCCTGATAGACACGCAGTGCAGCCATTGCCGCATAGACTGCGTCGGCTGTCTGCACGCCCCCCCAGAATACGTGTTCAATCGTATCCTTCCGCAGATCAATGATCTTGCGGCGGGTCTCCTCGTCCTTGCCTTCGACCGGGCGCTTATGCACGACGAGCACGGCATATTTCAGAACCTCCTGGCAGACATCCGCCTTGAGCTTCTGACCGTCTGACAGTGCCTCGCCGAACTTGCGCACATAGGGCAGCAGCAGCGGGTCAATCTCATTGGCGCCGTCAATACAAGCCTCTGCCGCAGACATATTGAGCGTATAGGCACCTATCACCGCCTTAATCATCTGGCGGTACTCCTGAAGCTCCTCCGGAAGAATGTAGAGCCCATCCTCCATCGCGAGCTGATCTTCCTTCTCATATGCATCGGCAGCGCCGGATGCCCGCAGTTCCTCGCGTATCTGAGCATTCCGGTCGGCATTTTCCTCATTCTGCATTGCCGCTCTCTGCATTTTCTCCTCAAACGCCGGAAGCTGAAGATTATTCAGCTCCTCCACAACCTGATCCAGTGCTTTGCGTGCATCGTTTATCTCACCCTGCGCTGCCTGCGCTGCCTGCGCTGACTGAATTGTTTGCGGCTGCGGCACGACGGGTGTCGGCTGTTCTGCCGGTTTCTTCTTTTTTAAGAATCCCATTCGATGTTCCTCCGTTTCCTCTATTACAGCATCCTGATCGGTTCGGACAGGATGTATGCTTCCCTGTTTCCGACGGCGAGCTTGAACACAAAGTCTCCCGCGGCAATCACACCGACGGACTCGCGGCTCACAGGCTTATCCGGCTTCAGTGTGACAAGCTGCTCCTTTGTGCCGCTTCCGCTGCGCATCCGCACCCGCATTGTAAACGAGCGGTCGGAGGTCATCTTTTGGCAGACCAGATCTGACCAGAACACGGCATCATGCCGGAGCTGTGACGCACCGGCGAGCGGTCGCCATACGCTTCCGGTATCCGATACGCCGTCTGCACGAACCTCATAGCTGAACACCTGAAGATCAATCGTAATCTTCCTCAGCTTTGCGGCGCGGTACTCCTCAAGGTGGCGGCGGCTCTCCTCCGTCCCCTCACCGATTGTCAAAACCGGATAATCACAGGCCGGACAGGTCGCCAGTCCCTCTGCAATTTCACTGTGACAGCATTTACACTGCATATTGGTTCACCTTTCTTTCCGTGTCTTCAATTACCAGAATATAATCCTTATGCAGTCCCTCCATCAAGGCACGAACTGCTTTCAGTTCATCGTCAAGCGTCTGCTGCTGTTTTTCGAGCAGCGGCATACCGTTCTGTGCAAAGAATTCTGCGGGAATATTGATTCCGAAGAGCGACTGAACGCCCTCCTCATAGAACCGGATCATCTCCTGACAGCTCTGAATTTCGCGCTTCTGCGCCTCATACTGATCGGGGCTGAATGCACGGCGGTACTCCTCAATGTCCTTGCGGCACAGGTCGAGCTGATTCTCCATTTCCCGGCGGCGTGCGGTCATCTCATTCCGCTGCGTCTGAATCTCGGCGACCTGCTTTTCAAGCCCCTCAAGCTCCAGCGACGCCTTGCGGGCGGCGATCTGCTCATCCTGAAGCGTTCCGCTGAGTGTTTCATGCTCTGTCTGCATTACAGCACGCTGCTCCTGCACCGTTTTCAGCTCGGTTTTCAGTGATTCGAGCTTCTCCTGAAGCCCGACGATATCGCTGTGGCTGAGCATTGCCTGCTTTTCATTGACTTCGCGGATCAGATCCTGCTGACGCGCACCGAGCTGCCGGATCCGCTCCTCGACCTGTTCGAGCGACTGTTCCTTTTCGGCAATGTCGGATTCCAGCACCGTGATCTGTTCATCGGTTTCACGGCTGCTCGCGGCGATCCGGTCAAACTCCTCCTGCTTTTGCGCGAGAATCTGCTCCTGCTCGGTTTTGCGGTCGAGCGCAGCCTGCTTCTGCTCCGTAAGCACCTTGATTTTCAGGCGCAGTGCAGAAGTCTCCTTCCCGAATGTATCTGCGGAGGACAGCAGCTCGGCTGCCATCTCGGAAAGCAGCTTCTTTTCTGCTTCGCTTTCTGCAATTTTGCTCTGCTTGTTCTCTGTCTCCGCTTTCATCACCGCAAGCTCATCGCGCAGTGCCTGACAGGCGGCGGCGGTCTCGTCATACTCCTGCTTTGCGGCATCGTGCGCTGCCTGCGCATCCTGCTTCTTCTGCCGCATTTCATCCAATGATGCAGAAAACTCCTCGGTCTGCGCGTTCATCTCCGAGAGTTCTGCCGCGGCGGTATCCAGTTCCGTCTTCACGGTATCCAGCGTTTCCTTCAAAGACTGCCGCTTCTGCTCCGTCTCCTGCTTTTCCTTCATGAGCTGCTCTGTTTCGGCATCTGCCGATTCCAGCTCTGATGCAGCTTCCGAAAGATACTGTTTCAGCTGATCCTGCTTTGCTTTTGCATCGTCAATGAGCTGATGCTTCTGCGCAAGCGCTGCCTCAATGCCGCCGTTTTCGCCGGTCAGCATATCGTATTCCGCTTGCAGCGCCTCCATCTGCTCCTGCCGCGCATGGGCTGCGCCGGAGACCTCAGAGAGCTTCTGCTTCAATGCAGCACAGGCATCCGTATGCTCCTGCAAAGTCTGCTCGGCAGCGGCAATCGCTTCGCTGACCGAACCGGCTTCCTCCTGCACGGCGGCAAGCTCGGCTTCTCTTTCCGCCTTTTCCTGCTTCTGTGCAGCAATCCGGCTGAGCACCTCCTGCTTCTCATGCAAAAGCTGCTCGGCTTCCGCCTGCTGATCGGCAGCCTCATCCTGCAAGGCGTGCAGCTCCTGCTGTAAGGATTCCGTGCGGCGGACTGCCGCCTCCCGCGTCTGCTTTTCCTGTTCGAGCGCCTCAATCTGTGCGGCGAGCTGCTCCGGATCGACGACCGAGAGATTGTCGAGGGCGCGGTGCAGAGCCTCCTCCTTTTTCCGCAGTGCGGTCAGACCGGCGGTCTGCTCCTCCTTCTGCCGGACCAAATCCTCAAGCGCATCCAGTTCCTTGTTCAGTGCGGCAATCTGCTGCTCGCCCTCTGCCAGTGCGGCTTCGGCATCGGCAGTCTCGGCATGGCGCGCTTCGAGCTCATTTTGCAGTGCTTCCATCCGCGCCCGCTGCCGGTCGGTCATCTGCGATGCAGAATCCGTCACGGCGGTTTGCAGCAGAACATGCGCGACGGTCCGCCATTTTTGCAGCGCGGTATCGTCCGCTTCAAGGTCTGCGGGATTTGTTCCGGTTTCGTCCTGAATATCCTGCATGATATCCTGCATGACCGCGTACATCTCGCCGAGGGTCAGGGTACGCTCACGCTGCAAATTCAGCAGGCTTTGTTTTGTTCTGGCAAATAACACGGTTACGCCCCTCCCAATCCGGTCAATACGATGCTTTCAAACATATCCTTCAGCGTCGAGAGCTGAAGTGATGCGGTCGGCTTCGGATCGCGCTGTGCCCGTTCGATATCATAATTATAAACATGAACCGTAATCCGGTCGCCGGCATCCATCGAAAAGCCGATTACCACGACCATGCCGCAGGGGATTGCCTGAAGCCTTGCGGCGAATTCCGGCTTCGGCTGCACATCAATCGCGGTAGATTCCCGCTTTCCGAAGTTCAGCAGGAATTTGTCGATGCTGCCCGATGTCATCGGCCACGGGTTGCCGCGGTCATCGACGGCAAAGTATACTTTATCGGGCTCAATCTCCTGCCCGTAATTGATTGCAAAGCGGTTGAAGCGCGTACCGTCGGGGTAAGTCGCATAGGTGCCGATTGAGAACTGTGCGATATTGCAGACGCTCAGCACATTGCCGGCAAAGAGCGCTGCGCCGTGTGCAATCGCGGTCTCGCGCTGTGCCTCCTCGCGGATCATGCCCTTTGTCCGCTCGTCAATCTGCGCAATTCTGAAATAATCGTAGATCTGCTTCCGCACAAGATAGAAATTGCAGAAGCCGCCGACCAGCGCAATGCGCAGATTTTTTGTATCCTCCATATCGGCAGTCGTCTCATCCAGCACGCGCTGCAAAACCGGCGAAATAATCTGCTGATAGCAGACATAGAGCTGGTGGAAGTCAATTACAATCATCTCGCCGTTATATTCAAGTTCACAGAAGGGCTCCTCGCGCAGTCCGTCCGGCGAAAAGCTGTATTCCTCCATGATTTCCGCAATATCCGCAGAGCGGGACAGAAGCTGCTCCTCAAACAGCTTCAGGAACTGGTTGAAATGGGTATCATAGGGGATATCCCGCTGCGGGATACCGGTTGCCTCGCTGATTGCCAGCCGTGCGACGGACTCCTGAAACGCGATGCCCGCCTCGCCGATTTCATTATCGCGGTTTTCGCCTGCGCCGCTGCGCATCTCCGGCTTAATCTGCATTTGCCCCTTCTGCCGGCGCACATTCACAAGCGCGGTATCCAGCGTGCCGCCGCCGTAATCGACAACCAGAATTCTGCCGTTCAGCGGCTCATGATACTGCTGCTCATAATTCCATACACAGAATGCTGCCGCATTGGTCGGCTCGCTGACGATTTTCACATTCTCGACCAGATCGGTCATGCCGGCGCAGATATCGCGCAGCGTGCCGCGGGCATCGACGGTCTGGATGCTCTGGAACCAGCACTCCGGTGCGCCGATTACCAGTGTACCGACCTTGGTTTCGCCTTTTTTATTCAGCGTATTGCTGATGACAAACCGCAGGAATTCCGCTGTAATCCGTTCCGGGGTATTGACCTCGTCATAGCCGCGCAGGGCAAGGTTTTCTGCGCTCATCTGCTGATTCAGCAGCATTTTGAAGCCGCGGAACGCGATGTGATCCCTGCTGCCGACCCGGCTGCGTGCCGCATTGCCGCACAGATACCGCTTACGGCGCTTATCATAGACGACAACGGACGGATAGCTGTATGAAAGCGCATCCGGCTTGATCGTTTCCGGCTTTTCCCCGTCAAAGACCGATACCATCGTGTATGTACTGCCGAAGTCGATTCCAATATTGATCATATTCCGATACTCCCCTTACTTTCCAAGCAGCTCACGCCGGATTTTTTTATAATCCTGCGTCCGCAAAACGCTGACCGATTTTTGGGTCAGCTTCGCTGCTTCTGCGCCCTCAAACGGCGCTTCCTCTGATTTTCGCATATAATACCGGATCAGCGCAGCATCCTTTTCCTGTGCATTCTTTCCGGTGATGATCATCTGCACCGCCTTCAGGAACGGCAAATGCTGATCGTCGGTACCGGAAGTCCGTTCCGCATCGTCCCGGCACATCTCAAACAGGACATACAGAATATACATGATGCCCTGATCCCAGTTGTTCCACTCCTGCTTTTTCTTCAGCGAATCAAACAGATTCCGCAGAATTTTCTGGCATTCCGGCTTCCGGAATTCGCAGTATGCAGGTTCATTCATATTATCCACATGGAGATAATCCGGTGCCTGAAACTCCTCGGTAATCTCCAGCAGCGTACTCAGCTCATCCTCAGAGAGCAGCTTCTCGTGGCCGCGGAGCACCGCACGGTACTGTGTCAGCGCACTGACGAAATCCTGCCCGTATTCTGTCCGCTGTATCACAACCGGCTCCGTATCCTCGGCAAACTGCGAAAGAAGCTGACCGGGCTCCGTCAGGAGCTCCTCCTGCACAATCTCGGAGAGCCGCAGCCGGAATGCCGGGTCCTCCAGATTCTGCACCATCACATCGAGCATCCGGCGGGAATTATCCCGGCAGCCGAGCGATGCGAAGCGGTCGCGGAAGCGGATCCGGCTGTGCCACGCCCAGAGGATTGCGGCGAACAGATCGGTTTTTCCGCAGTTTTCCCATTCCGGATTCCGGTAATATGCATAGCGGACGGCAGCGCGCACATCCTCATACGAGACGGCATTCCAGCAGGAAAGCCGCCCGCCGACGGCACTGCGCAGCAGTTCATAGCGCATGACGCGGTAGGTATCGGCGCCGCGCATTTTACGAAGCAGCTCCGGAAACAGATAAGGCTGGAGCAGCACGCCTGCGGGAAGTCCGGTTCCCCTGCCGCCCTTTTCCCGCTCCGGCAGACGGAACAGCGGATCAACGGCAGCAGCCCGCGGAGGCAGCGTCAGAATCAGCACATTGCTGCGGTTGTGACCGACCAGATCGGCAAGCTGCCGCTGGATCTCGGGACTCTGTGACGCAATTCTGCCGAGCAGTTCGCCCGGCATTGCCAGTGCAGTCGAATTTTTTTGCCGCATCACATTCAGCAGGACGCTCAGCCGCTCGGGAAGCTGATCCTCATCCAGAAACTCCTGCCCTACCGCAGCATCGCGCTTGGTATCGGTCTCCTCTCGCCTTCCGAACAGATTTCCTAAGAAGCCGCGTCTCTGCTCCGGCTCCATTGCAATGAGGCTCTGTCCGCCGATCCACTGCATCTGGTAGTCATGATCGCTGCCCTTCGGGGTATCCCAGAGCAGAAAAACATTCCGGAATGCCGGTTCTGCACAATAAAGCTGCCAGCGGAGATAGGGCAGAAACTTCATCCGGATCAGATTCGGGGTATAGTAGCTGTCATCCGGATTCGCGATCACAAGATGAACAAAGCCGTCTGCGGCAAGGAACATCCGTCTGCACCTCTTTTCTCTGTTGCCGGTTCATCTCCGGCAGAATCCCGGCAAATCCGTGATTTACCGTACATAGATACTCTTTTGTAATTATATCATATTTTGCATACAAAGTCAATCCTCGTTTTATATATTTTGCGATGAAATGTACGGAATTGCGCCAGTCCGGCACGATTCGCAGCGCAAAAAAAGCAGCCGGAATGAAATCCGGCTACTCAGTCTGTCGATAAAGTCCTTCTCTTCAAAATACGGATACTGAAAAAGAAGAATATGTTATGGATAAATGGGGGAAGGAAAACTCTTGTTTTCCTTCCCCCAAGCCCCCATCTTTAGCGCTTTTGAACGCAAATAGGGGAATTCCGTGCTCTGCGGAGCACGGCAAGGGGCGCTGCCCCTTGACCCCGCAAACTTTTGAAAAAGTTTGATCAAAACTTTATTCATGATTCTATTGATGTTTCCCGACAGATTCAAAATGAGGGCGCCGCAGTGCCGTTACCACGCTTTGCGCTGCATGGCTTCCGTCATCATCAGCGTATAGGTCTCATAGCGGCTTTCCGGAATCTCCCCCGCTTCGACCGCCGCACGCACTGCACATCCCGGCTCCCGCAAATGGCGGCAGTCCGCATAGCGGCAGGGCGCCTCTGTGCGCATCAGCTCCGGGAAGCAGCCGCACAGCTCCTCCGGTGCAATCTGCGCATATGCCTCTGTTTCAAATGTCGAAAAGCCCGGCGTATCGGCGACGCGCCCGCCGTTCGGCAATGTATACAGCGCGGTTTCACGGGTCGTGTGCCTGCCGCGCCCGAGCTTTTTGCTGATATCCGCCGTCTCAAGCTGAAGCCGCACATCCAGTGCATTCAGCAGCGTCGATTTTCCGACGCCGGAATTTCCCGTAAAGGCGCTGACCGCGCCTTCCAGCGCATCATAAACCGGCTTCAGTGTCTCCGGTCTGCGGTAATCCGCATCGTAAACCGGAAAGCCCGTTCCGCGGTAAATCTCCGCATAGCGCGCAGAATCTGCCAGATCGAGCTTTGTGAACACCAGAACCGGGCGTATGGATTTATACACGCAGACCGCAAGAAACCGGTCGAGCAATTGCAGATTCGGTGCCGGATCGCGGACGGAGAGCACAAAGAAAAGCTGATCCAGATTTGCCAGCGGCGGGCGGATCAACTGGTTCTTTCGCGGGAAAATCTCGGTAATGCATTCATCTTCGATCAGAACGCGGTCACCGGTACAGGGTGAAATCCCCTTCCGTCGGAATATGCCCCGCGCCTTACACGCCGTAACAGAACCGTCGGGGGACTCTACGGTGTAAAGTCCCCCGACAGCTTTGATAATCAATCCTTCCATAGACACCGTTATCCCTCAGGCGTATTGTTATCCACCGCGGATGCTGTGGTGGTATCAGACTGCGCAGGTGTGGGCTTTGTCTGGCTTTCGGTATTCGTCTTGGTCTCGGACTGTGACTGTGTCTTGGTATCGGTCTGCGTCGGAGTGGTCTTCAGGCCGCCGACGTGCTCAAATGCGCCGTTGATGTCATAGCTCAGAGGCGTATAGGATCCGGCATCGAACTCAATCCGGTAGGTGCCGATTCTCGCCTCGGCGCCGGTTGCCTCATTGAACAGCATCGCAATCATATCATGCGAGCCCGTGCCGGAAACCGTCAGTCTGGTCGAGCCCAGTGCATATTCCGGATTGAACTGGCTGGTGCTTGCTTTCTCCGCGCCATCCTCATACAGCACGATGCGGAACAGACCGTTTGCAGAAGGCGGAATTGCGAAGGAAACATAGACGCTCTGATCCTTTGCCTTACCGGTCGAAACCTTCAGGATGATCGGCGTACCCTCAGAGACTTTCTCGCCCGGGCTGACGTTCTGTGCAAGGACAGTGCCCTCCGGCGAGCTGTCATCCACATCCTCTTTACCGACGACGAGCTCATTGCCCTCTGCCATTGTTCTTGCGAGATCCCACTGCATACCGATGAAGGTCGGCACGATGACTTCGACTGCATTCTTACCGCGGGAGACCACGACCTGAACGTAATCGCCGGGCGTCAGCTCAATCGGACCGGCGGGATCGGTCTTGATGACCTTGCCGGCTTCAATCTCCGCGTCATAGGTGGTACGCGGATCGACCTGGAGTCCGAGCGAATAGATCAGCGTTTTGGCTGATTCAAAGTCATAGCCCTCCAGATTCGGGAGCGTGACCTTACGGGCGCCGAGCGAGACCTTGACATTGACGGTCTGACCCTTCTTCACCGGATCATTCGTTTTGATATCCTGATCGAAGATTTTATCCTTTTCATAGGACGAAAACTCCGAGCTGATGATCTCAATTTTGATCATATCGCCGTAGGTCAGCTTTGCCTCCTGATAGTCCATACCGATCAGGTTCGGCATCAGCTTTTCCTCGGCTGTATTGGCGCCGCCGTCGTTGCGGAGCATCTTCGACATAACGCTTGTAAACAGAACCGCCGCCACGACAATGACCACGATGATAACAGCGCTGAGAATCGGGACAAAGAGTGAGCGGCTTTCTTCATACTCCTCCTCGTCATCATCCTCATCGTCTTCCTCGTCGTCATAGTAGACGTCGTCGTCCTCGCCGCCGTAGTAATCATCCTGCGGGTCATCGTAATAGTCGTCCTCCGGCTCATCATAGTAGCCGTCGTCCTCCTCCGGATAGCCCTCCTCCGGATCCTCGGCGGGGATATAGGCGCGGGAATCGCTGTCATCCTCCGGCAGCGGGAGCTCCTCCTCCTGCACACTGCCGAACAGCTCCGGATAATATCCGAACACGCCGTCCGGATTCTCCTTAAAGGTTTGCAGATCGTCCATCATATCTCTTGCAGACTGATAGCGGTTTGCGGGATCCTTCTCCATTGCCTTCAGGATAATCTCCTCCAGTCCGATCTGAAGATCGGGGCGGATGGTATGCGGCAGCGGCACCTTTGCCTGCATATGCATCACGGCGATGCTGACGGGGTTATCCGTATCAAACGGCTTCTTGCCGGTCAGCATTTCATAGAGCATGACGCCGACGGAATACAGATCGCTCTTTGCGTCTGTTGCGCCGCCTCTTGCCTGCTCGGGGCTGATATAATGCACTGTGCCGATCGCCTTATCGGTGCCGGTTTTGCCGTCCTCGCGGGCAAATTTGGCGATGCCGAAGTCCATCACCTTGATTGTGCCGTCGCGCAGCATCATAATATTCTGCGGCTTGATGTCACGGTGGACAATGCCCTTGCTGTGTGCATGCTGCAAGGCACGCAGAATTTGCAGGATGAAATGCACAGCATCCTTCCAGCCGAGCTGCCCCTGCTGCTGCATATACTCGTTCAGCGTAATGCCGTCGATATACTCCATCACGATAAACTGAATCCGCTCGGAGAACCCGACATCGAACACCTTGACGATATTCGGGTGACTGAGCACAGCAATCGCTTTGGACTCGTTGCGGAATCTGCGCAGGAACTCCTCGTTCTCGGCAAATTCCTTCTTCAGAATCTTAACGGCAACGGTCTTGTTATCGACCACATCGGTTGCGCGGTAGACATCCGCCATTCCGCCCTCGCCGATCAGCTCGGTGATTTCGTATCTGCCGTCCAGCTTCTTTCCGATGTTCTTGTCATTGCGATCTTTTTCCATCACGAACCTCCGCGCCGGGCTGCCCCGGCAAAACTCATTTCTTGATTGATTGCAACTTCACATATATATTATCATTGCGCACGCATTCACGCATCATACGCGCACAAGGATATTCAGTCCTTTGATTCCGGTTCTTTCTGCGGTTCTTTGCAGAGCAGAATCACCGAAATATTGTCTCTGCCGCCGTTTGCATTCGCCTCTGCGATTGCCGCCTCGGGCAGTTCCTCGGGCGCACGGCTCCGGCAGAGCGATTCAATCCGCTCCTCGGTCAGCATACCGTAGAGCCCGTCGGAGCAAAGCAGAACCCGGTCTCCCGGATTCAGCGGAACCTGCTGAATATCGCTCAGCACCCGGCGCGACACGCCGACTGCACGGATCAGCTCATTCCTCCGCGCATGGGTTGCGCGCTCCTCTGCTTTAATTGCGCCCTGCTCATAGAGCAGCTGCACAACAGTATGGTCAGTTGTCATCTGTGCGATTCCGCCCTCTGCCGGGAGCAGATAGGCTCTCGAATCGCCGATATGCACAACGCAGACGAGATCATCGCGTGCGAATGCGCCGACAAGGGTTGTGCCCATTCTGGCGGCGGCGTTGCTGCGGACGGCGGCGTCATATACTCTCAGGTTTGCTTCGATCGCGCAGGAACGCAGCAGCTCGCAGATATCGTCGGCGCTCATGCCGGTTTCATATTTCGCACAGAAATATTCCTCTGCTGCCGCGACTGCGATTTTGCTTGCGGCACTGCCGTTCTGCATACCGCCCATGCCGTCGCAGACGAGGGCAAACACGCCGTCGGGGAATTGCTCTGCCCAGACAGAATCCTGATTTTCTGTTCTGGTTTTTCCGATGTCACAGCCGAGATACGCCTTCAATGCCGCTCACCACGCTTTCTCTCTCTTTCTCACGCACGGGGTTATCCGCCCCGAGCTGGTCGCGCCGGAGCTGTCCGCATGCTGCCTGAATATCCTCGCCGAGCGTGCGCCGCACCGTCGCATTGATGCCTTCTTTTGCAAGAAGCTGCTGAAATGCCGCGGCGCTGCCTGCATGAAACCCGGTTCCCTGAACGGGATTCACCGGAATCAGGTTTACATGCGGACGCTGACCCGGAAAGACCGGCCTCAGCCGTTTTCCGAGGATTTTCGCCGCCTGCTGCGAGTCATTTTCGCCTGCAATGACCGCATATTCAAATGTCACTCTCCTGCCGGTCTTTTTGAAATAGTATGCGCAGGCATCGAGCAGCGCATCCAGCGGATACCGGCGGTTCACCGGCATCAGTGCCGAGCGCGTGCTGTCCTCCGCCGCATGAAGCGAAACGGAGAGTGTCAGCGGAAGCTGCTCGTCAGCCAGTCTCCGGATCTGCGGAACCAGCCCGCAGGAGGAGAGCGTAACATGTCTGAGGCTCAGGTTTCTGCCCTCTTTGCAGGAGATCAGGCGCAGAAACCGCATCACATTATCATAGTTATCCAGCGGCTCGCCGATGCCCATGAGCACAATGCCGGAGATTTGTCCCGCAGCGGGAAAATCCGCATCGGTGCCGTAAATCTGCATCAGCATTTCGGACGCCGTAAGATTGCGGACAAAGCCAAGCGGTGCAGAGGCACAGAACTTACAGCCCATTTTGCAGCCGACCTGTGTCGAAATACAGGCGGTAACGCCGTGATGATACACCATCCGGACGGTCTCCACGCTGCTGCCGTCAGAAAGCCTATACAGATATTTTACAGTATCATCGACACAAGAATCAAGCTTTTGCCGAATCTTTGGCGGGTTTATATAAAATCGCTCATTGAGCTGCTGCTGAAACTGTTTAGAAAGTTCGGTCATTTCAGAGAAAGCAAATACGCGGTTTACATGGAGCCGGCGAAAGATCTGGCGTGCGCGGAACGCCGGTGCGCCCATTGCGCGGATCTCCCGTTCCAATTCATCGGGGAGCAGGCTCAGAATATCCAGTTTTTGCTGCTCCATGATATGACGGCTCCTTTCTCTGATCGGTATGTGAGCGGCATCTCAGCCGCGTTTTCTGAGCTTTGCGATGAAGAACCCGTCCGAGCCGGTCTTTGCCGGAAAGAGGGTTGTCATCTCCGCCGCAATTTCTGCAAGCGCCGGATACTGCTGCCACGGCTTTTCCGGCATAAACGCCGGATGCTGCGCCAGAAAACGCTGCACAACCGCTTCGTTTTCACGCTTTAAGACGGTGCAGGTTGAATACACCAGCACACCGCCCGGTTTCACTGCCTGCGCCGACGCTTCCAGAATCTGATACTGAATCTCCGGCAGATTTTCGGTCTCCGCAAGATTCTTATAGCGAATCTCCGGCTTGCGGCGGATCACGCCGAAGCCCGAGCAGGGCACATCGCAGAGAACGCGGTCTGCCTGCGGCTTATCGGTTTCCCGTGCATCGCCGGGCTGCGCCGTGATGCAGGTAATGCCGAGCGATTTTGCGCCCCTGCGGATCAGGCTGACGCGGTTTTCATGCAGATCATAGGCGAAAATCCGCCCGCGGTTCTGCATCAGCTCCGCCGCGGTAAAGCTCTTGCCGCCGGGCGCCGCACAGACGTCCAGCACAGTCTCGCCGGGCTGCGGGTCGAGCGCCAGACAGCAGAGCTGCGAGGCAAGATCCTGCACATGCAGGATACTGTTCTCAATGCGCTGCCCGCGCGGAATCCGGTATGCGCCGGGAATGCCGGCAACCGGCTCCGCACCGGTTTTTTCGCAGAATTCCGCCTCTGTCACACGCAGCGGATTGCGCCGGACATACACCGGCGGCTCTCCGTTTGCATCTTCGAGAAATGCGGTCACGGTATCGCTGTCATAATCCCGCAGCAGCAGCGAAATCAGAGGTTCCGGAACCGAATACCGAACGGACATTGCCGCAATCGGCTCTGCCGGAACCGGGATGTGCTTTTCTGCGCGGAGAAATGCGCGCAGCACTGCATTGACCATGCCGGCGGCGCTGTTTTTTTTCAGTTGCTTGACGGTTTCTGTCCAGAGATTGACCGCAGCAAATTCCGGTGTTTGCAGATAAAGCAGCTCGTAAATGCCGCAGCGCAGCACGCAGAGCACCGGCAGTTCCATTTTGTTCAGCGGGCGCTTCACATGTGCGCGGATGCAGGCATCAAGCGTAATCATGCGCTCGGTCGTTCCCTGAAAGATTGCCGTACAGAGTGCCGCATCCTTCGCATCGGCTTTGCCCTCTGCTTCGGCGCGGCTGAGTGCGCTGTTCAGCGCCAGATTGCCGTAGCTGCCGGTTTCAATCGCACGGATCAGCGTTTTGACGCAGAGCAGCCGCGGCATCATGCCGGGGAGATTCATCTGCGGTTGCCGCGGATTGCAAGCAGACGGAGCAGATGCAGCAGCGAAACGGCAACTGCCGCGACATAGGTCAGCGCTGCCGCGGAGAGGGTCTGCTTCACGCCGGAGATTTCCTCCGCCGTCAGCCAGCCGCCGGATTGCAGTGTCCGGACTGCTCTGCCGCTGGCATTAAACTCAACCGGAAGCGTCACGAGCTGGAAGAAAATCACGACGCAGAAGAAGATGATGCCGAGGGTCATCAGATTGTAAGAGCTGGCCATAATGCCGATCAAAACGAGGAAATATGACACCCATGAGGAAATATTCGTCGATTTCACAATCGCATTGCGCAGACGGATCGGCGCATAGCCGCTCGCATATTGCAGCGCATGGCCGGCTTCGTGCATCGCAACGCCGACTGCGGCAACGGACGGCACATTATACACATCCTCGGAAAGCCGGATGGTATTGGTTGTCGGGTCATAGTGGTCGGTCATGCTGCCGGGAATCGGCTCAATCGTGACATTGGTGATGCCGTTTTCCAGGAGCATCTGCCGTGCAGCCTCCGCGCCGGTCAGTCCGCGCGAATTGCCGATCTTGCTGAACTTTGAAAAGGTCGAATGCACATGAATCTGCGCGATTACGGTAATCAGCAGCGAGATAATAACAGGAATCCAATACATATAAAACACTCCTTTCGGGGAGGCGGTTATTCCGCCGCGAGGAAGCGGTCGCCTGCCTGCACGGGGAATCCGCGCAGAAAATCGGCAGCCGCCATTGCTTTTCCGCCCTCGCCCTGCATGACGGTCGGGCGGACACAGATTCCGTCTCCGCATACAAAGGCGCAGGTCTTTTCATCGGTTACGGTTCCGGCGGGCGCATCGGAATGCTCCGCCGTCAGAATGGAATTGTGCAGCTTGACGCGCTTGCCGTTCAGCACGGCAAAGCCCGTCACGCCGCGGATTGTCCGGTCAATTTCCGCAGCCGGGGCATTGAAATCCAGCCGGCTCATGTCCTTCGTAATTTTTTCCGCATAGCAGACGCCTGTTTCGCCCTGCGGAACCGGGCTGAGCGTCCCGTTTTGCAGCATTTCCAGTGTTTCGCGGAGCGTCTGTGCGCTCATTGCCGCGAGCCGGTCATGCAGGGAATCGGCGGTGTCGTCCGGTGCAATCGGCGTGCGGCTGACATGCAGCATATCGCCGGTATCGAGCCCCTCTGCCATCTGCATCGCAGTCACGCCGGATTCCGCATCGCCCGCAAGAATTGCCCGCTGAATCGGGGCAGCACCGCGCCAGCGCGGCAGCAGCGAAGCGTGCAGATTGATACAGCCGTACTGCGGCAGCTCCAGAATCTCCTTCGGCAGAATCTGCCCGTATGCAATGACAACAATCAGCTCCGGGTTCAGCTCCTGCAAAACCCGCATGGCTTCGGCAGCATCCTCGCCCTTTCGCAGCGAGAGCGGCTGATATACGGGGATGCCGAATTCCAGCGCCTTTGCCTTGACCGGTGAGGGCAGGAGCTTTTTGCCGCGCCCTCTTGCGCGGTCCGGCTGCGTGAATACTGCCGCGACTGCATGGCCGTCGTCATGCAGCATTTCGAGTGTCGGGACGGAAAAACCGGGCGTCCCCATAAACACGATCCTCATAAGGCACACTCCTTTTTCCGGCGCAGATCAGCTTTCCTCAAGATCCTCCGGCTTCACAAATTCCTCGACCTTTTCGAGGAACAGATGGCCGTCCAGATGATCGCTCTCATGGCAGGCGCAGCGCGCACCGAGATCCTTCAGCTTCAGCTCATACTGCTCACCGTGCCGGTTATATGCACGCAGCACAACCGCCTTCGGGCGGGTGACATAGCCCCACTGGTTCGGCACGGAAAGACAGCCTTCAAGGTCGCGAATCTTTCCGCTCGTTTTCACAATCTCCGGATTCACCGCCTCAATCGGCTCACCGTCCTCGTCCAGGATCATGATAAACACTCTGCGCAGGACGCCGACCTGCGGCGCTGCAAGCCCGACGCCGCCGGATTTTTTCAGCGTGTCGATCATGTCATCGAGAAGCAGCGCGAGCTTGTCATCAAATTTTTCTACGGGTCTGCACGGCTTTTTCAGCACATCATCCCCGACTTTTACAATATTACGGATTGCCATTTTCATGCTCCTTTTTCATGATAACGAAATCCCCTGATGCCGGCGCAGCAAGCCGCTGCCGGAGAAGGTATAGGTACTCAGGCAGACTGTCTCTGCCGAGAGCTGCTCCTCGGTATACCACGGGTTCGGGTCACTGTTATATCCTGCTATGATATGGGCGCTCTGTGCGGGCATAAAGCCCTCGGCAAGCAGAAAGCAGCGCTTGCCTTCCGCATTCACCGCCTCGTCCGCAATCATCACCGCATGGCCGGGCGAGCCGCCGTGACAGAGAAAATCGCCCGTGTGCGCCTCCTGTATGCCGATCGGCACAGATTCCTTTTCCAGCGACAGTGTTCCTGCATAGCGCATGACCGTCATCAGCCAGTCATGAAAGGTCTGATCGGAGTCAGAGGCGCCCGCAAGCGGAACCCAGACTGCGTGTTCGCCTGCTGCCAGCACGCGTTTTCCGCGGCTGAACGACTGATAATCGCAGAGAAAGCCGTTTGTCAGGTGAAACGCCAGCGCATCGCTGCGTCCTTCGGCGCGGAGATATTCGCTCCAGAAGCGGATTATCGTATCGGCGCACTGCTGATAGCCCTCATCGCCGAGCGTCAGCGCATACACCGCAGCAGCATTGCCGTTTGAGCGCGTCTCGCCGTTGTAGGTGTAAATCAGGCTGCCGTTTACATAGACAGGCTGCTCCCGCATGAATTGCAGAAAGCTGTGTTCCTCTGCCGGCACCCGCTCATAGCCCTCCGGCGGCAGGATTCTCTGCTCCTGCGTCATGCCGTCCGGGTTCAGATAGGGGCTTTCCTGCGGATTCAAAATCTGCACGGAATGCCGCGCAGGTTTCCAGTGACGCCAGGGCTTTGCGACCAGCGCCAGAAAGCATCCGGGAAGCACGATCAGCAGCAGCGCCGACACAATACACAGGTCGATTATCATTCGTTTTTTTGTCGGCTTTGCAAGCAGCTTCATCTCGGTTCTCCTCCTGTCACACACCGCAGTCGCCGTTCATGTCGGCATAGATCGAGGCAAGCTGCGTGAGCTTTTCTTTATTCGCACGCGCAAGCAGCCCACGGATAAAATCACGCATTTCCGCCGTATTCTTGCATTTCATCAGCAGACGCATCCGGTATTTTCCGTAAAGCCTGCCATAGCCCGCCGGGACGGGGCCCAGCACGCGCAGCGGCAGCCGCAGATTCTTCTGACGGATCTCATCCTTCAGCAGCTCTGTGAACTGCGCCGCAGCTCTCTGCACATTCCGCTCCTGCGCATCCGCAAAGCCGATGACACAGATATCGCAGATCGGCGGATACAGCAGCGCCCGCCGCAGACTCAGTTCCTCCGCATAAAAGCGGTCGTAGTCCTGCTGCGCGGCAAGCTGCAATACATAGTGGTCGGGCATATACGTTTGCAGGATTGCCCTGCCGGGGCGCACGCCTCTGCCGCCGCGTCCGATGACCTGTGTTACCAGCGAAAACGTGCGCTCATAGCTGCGGAAATCGCCGGCAAACAGCGCCTTGTCAACGCTCACGACACCGACCAGCGTTACATTCGGGAAATCCAGCCCCTTGCCGATCATCTGCGTACCGCAGAGAATGTCGTATTCGCCCTTTGCAAACGCCTGAAAGCCGGTTTCATAGGCAGTCCGCGTCATGGTCGTATCCGCGTCCATGCGGAGGATCCGCGCAGAAGGGAGCAGACTTTGCAGCTCCTCCTCAAGCTTCTGCGTACCGAAGCCCATCTGCCGCATTCTGTCATTGCCGCACTTGGGACATTTCGTCACCGGCGGCTGCACATGTCCGCAGTAATGGCACATCAGGCTGTTGTTTTTAATATGATAGGTCAGCGGCACCGAGCAATTCGGGCAATAGACCGGCTCATAGCACCGCGTACACTGCAATAAAGTGTGATAGCCGCGGCGGTTCAGCAGCAGAATACTCTGCTCGCCGCGATTCAGGTTTTCGAGCAGCGCCTCTGTCAGCGTCATCGAAAACGGGCTGCCGTTTCCGTTCATGCGCTCCTCGTTCATGTCCACGACGGTCACCGCAGGGAGCGGTGCCTGATTGTATCGCTGATCCATCCGCAAAAGCTGATAGACTCCGCGGTCGGCAAGATACCGGCTCTCAAGAGAAGGCGTCGCGGAAGCGAGCATCAGCACGGCATTGTGATACCGGCAGCGTGCTTTTGCGACATCTGCCGCATGATAGCGCGGCGCCTGCTCCGATTTATAGGAGTGTTCCCCTTCTTCGTCGAGAATAATCAATCCGATGCGGGGAAGCGGCGCAAATACGGCACTTCGCGTCCCGATGACGATTGAGATTTCGCCGCGTCGGATCAGTTTGTCTGTATCATAGCGCTGCGACAGCGAGAGCCCGCTGTGCAGCATCGCAACCTGATTGCCGAAGCGTGCCTGAAAATACTGCACGACCTGCGGTGTCAGGGAGATTTCGGGAATCAGCAGCAAAACCTGTTTGTCGCGCTGAACAGTCAGGTGAATGAGCTGCTCAAATACTGCCGTTTTGCCGCTGCCGGTGACGCCGTACAGCAGAAATGCAGCAGTTTTTTCCGCAAGAATCGCAGCAGATGCCGCATCATAGGCAGCCTGCTGCTGCGGGGAGAGCACAGTGTTTTCCGGCGAAATCGTCACGCGGGCATCCCGCGGAACGCGGAGCTGCTCGGCAGAATATGTCTCGGCAATCCCGCTTTTTACGAGATTCGTGATGACCTGCTCTGTCACGCCCGCCTCATATGCGCACTCACGCACGGACAGCGAGCCGTATTCCTCCAGCACCTTAACGGCGCTGCGCTGCTTCGGCGTCGGGCGGAAGCCCTCGGACTGTGTCAGATACTCCGGGCTCAGCCGCACCATTCTGCGTGTGCTGTCTGCAATGCGCTGCCTGCTTTCCGGCACAACGGTCAGCCATCCTTTTTTCACAAGCGACCGCATATGCTTCTGTGCAATCGGGTCATCCCGCAGGCGGCGGAGCGCTGCCCTGTCGCCGTCTGTCCGCGAAACCGTCTCAAACAGCACGCGCTCCTCGGCAGTCAGCGGCACATCCGGCAGATGTTCTGCGGGCTCATACTGCTCTGCAAGGCGAAGCTGCAAGCCGCCCGGCAGCACGGCACGCACCGCTTCATACCATGTGCAGAATGTCATGTCATGCAGATGCCGCACCAGCATCAGCAGCTCATCGGTCAGCACCGGCGCATCGTCCAGCACATCATGCAGCGGCTTCAGCGAAACCGGTTTCCCCTCCGGTTCTGCCGGCTCTGCGGCAGAGACCGTCAGCACCATGCCGACGCGCAGTCTGTTTCCGGCGCCGAACGGCACCAGCACCCGCATTCCCGGCTGCACTGCCGGTTCGGTATTATCCGGAATGCGGTATGTATACAGCCTGTCATACGAAAACGCTGCGGCATCGAGTGCAACGCCGGCAAGCAGATCACGCTGCTGCGGAAGATTTCCGGTCATCCGTTTTCGGGATCCGGTTCCACCAGCTTATACTTTCCCGCCGCGAATTCATCGACGGCTGTCTTGACCGGGTTTTCTTCCAGCACAACCATTTTTATGGTCTTGTCATCGAGCCGGATCTTCTGATCGCCGTTCATCTTTGCACGCTTTTCGGCGGCTGCCTTTGCAGCCTCCTTCTCCTTGACATGCTGTTCGGAGATCTCACGCGCACGCTTTGCAACGCCGATCACCAGAGAGTAATAACTCTCGTTCTTGGAAATAATCTGATACATAGAGGGTCTGAGCATCATAATGGGTTCCGTCCTTTCTCTTCTTCGGTTCTTATGTTTATGTGATCCCGTTCCCGGGAAGGTTTAGGCAACACCGCACAAAGCCCGCCTAACGGCTTGGCGGCACATCTGCACCACCAGCTTCGTGCGGTGTTGCCTTATTGTAAATCAGAAAGATCCATCTGATCCGGGCGCATTGCAGCCGCACGGAAGATCGCGTCCATGTCTTCAACGGCATCTTCCAGCGCGTCATTCAGCACGATATAATCATACTGCGCCGCGAGCGGCAGCTCTTCCGCCGCACGGGCGATGCGCTTTTCGATGACATCCTCCGGCTCGGTGCCGCGCTTATGCAGACGGCGCCGCAGCTCGGCAAGGGTCGGCGGAACGGTAAACACCAGCACCGCCTCCGGGCAGCGCTTCCGGATCTGGAGTGCGCCCTGCACCTCTATTTCGAGGATCACATGCTTGCCCTCGGCACGCAGCGCCTCGACCTCCCTGCGCGGGGTGCCGTAATAATTGCCGCAGTACTGCGCATGTTCGAGCAGTCCGCCCTCCCGGATATGCTGCTCGAATGCATCCCGCGTGACAAAATGATAATGCACGCCGTCGATTTCGCCCTCTCTGGGGGCGCGGGTTGTTTCCGAAACCGAAACGGCGCAGTCGCCGCGCTTCAGCAGCTCTGCAACCAGCGTACCCTTTCCGCATCCGGAGGGACCCGAGAGCACAATCAGCAGCCCCTTATTCTTTTTCATCATCCTCTGTCTCCTCCTCTGCGGCAGCCGGGCTGCCGGCAAGTCTTGCCGCGATCGTTTCCGGCTGAATCGCCGAAAGGATCACATGATCGCTGTCCATCACGATCACAGCGCGGGTACGCCGCCCGTATGTCGCGTCGATCAGTCTGCCGCGGTCGCGGGCATCCTGCACAATCCGCTTGATCGGTGCGGAATCCGGGCTGACGATCGTCACCAGGCGCGCCGAGGAGATCATATTGCCGAAGCCGATATTGATGAGACGCATGGCGTTCTCCTCCCGTTATTCAATATTCTGAATCTGCTCGCGGATTTTTTCGATCTCAGATTTCATATCAACCACGAGCTTTGTAATCCGGAGCTCCTGCGCCTTCGAGCCGGTCGTATTGACCTCACGGTTCATCTCCTGCACCAGAAAATCGAGCTTTCTGCCGATCGGCTCAGCCGATTGCAGCAGCTCGCGGAACTGCGCGATATGGCTGTGCAGCCGCACGGTTTCTTCGTCGATTGCGGTTTTCTCCGCAAAGATTGCGGTTTCGGTCAGGATCCGCTGCTCGTCAATATTCGTGTCGCCGAGCAGCTCGGTCAGCTTGGCATAGAGCCGCGCCCGGTAGCTCTCCGCAACGGAAGGTTCAATCGCCTCAACCTCGCCGAGCATCCGCTCCAGGCCGTCCAGCTTGGCAGAAAGGTCGGCGCTGAGCCGCTCGCCCTCCGCCGTGCGCATCTGCACAAACGATTCCAGCGCCTCGGCTGCGGCATCGGAGACAACCGCCCATACGGCGTCCTCGTCGTCCTGCTCCTTTGTCACGGTGAAAATTTCCGGCAGGCGCAGCAGCGAGCTGAGCGTGATATCGTCTTGCAGCCACGGCTCGCCCTCGGTGCCCATTTCCGTATTCAGCGTCCGGAGTGCCTGCACATAGCCCTCGGCGACCGAGCGGTTCACGGCAATCTGGGCATCCTTTCCCTCGGGGCGGGTGATCGTCACGGAGACCTCAACCTTGCCGCGCGCAATCTTGCCGTTCAGAAAGGTTTTCAGCTTTTCCTCAAGGTACAGGCAGGTTCGCGGCAGGCGTGCGGAAAACTCGTAATATCTGTGGTTCACGGCGCGGATTTCCACCAGCACCTCTTTGCCGTCGGCAAGGCGCTGGGCTCTGCCGTATCCGGTCATGCTCTTCGGCATAGGATCCCTCTTTTCTGTTTCTGATCGGTGCGCATACTCTGCCACCTTAATTCTATCTATCTAGTATACCATAAATACGCCGGAAAATCAAGTGACAAAAGGCACAAAAAGCCCCTCTCAGATGAAGAATCCATGAAAATTCCGTGTGCGGAAGCGGAAAACCGGAGAAAGCACAAACCCGCGCCGATAAAGGCAGGTACTCCTATAAAAAAATTAAGCCATAATATTTCTGCGCTAACGTCAGAAGTGCTATGGCGATTTTTATTGACAACACTTTGATGTTGTGATATATTTTTTTACTGACATAAATTAGAATTTGCCGACAGAAACCACACCCAATTAACGCCCCATAAAAATCAAGACGCACTTCTCCCCATGAAACGGGGGTGACAACCCAAGGGGGAAGGAAGAGCGCTCAACTTCGTTTCGCTTATTCTCCCTTCCCCCTTAGGTTTTCGCCCCCGAGCCCCCGCTTTCCTGATCCCCCATCCCTCTTGCTCCGCAAACCTTTAGAAATGCAGTGAACAAAGAAAACGCGGAGCTTAGAGAGGTGAGGATAAGGAAAAGGGGAGCGCGAGGGGAAAGACCTTAGGGAGAGGGGAGAATGAGCGATCGTAGAGAGCGATCTTCCCTCTCCCTGTGGTCTTTCCCCTCGCATTCGC
>Ga0310691_10001838_pt1 | contig 30539 bp, 26 predicted proteins | sample 176DNAGHGlowgp2_FD_203887 | JGI IMG/M metagenome (GOLD analysis project Ga0310691, IMG submission 203887) | Sheep rumen microbial communities from Palmerston North, Manawatu-Wanganui, New Zealand - 1766 DNA GHGlow gp2 (v2) (version 2) | ecosystem: Host-associated > Mammals > Digestive system >... | reverse complement strand
GACGGATGGCATCGGGTATGGTCTTGCGGTGTACCGAAGTGGTGATGCGGAAGTCCTCCAGTTCGTTGTAGAGGAAACTGATGGTGTATTCCTCGGTCTGCTCGTTCAGTTGGCGCAGGGCCTCGCTAAGTGACACGTTGTTATATTCGCGCGTAATCTTTTGGGCCTGCACTCCGGTAAAGACGAGGCAGCAGACAAGCATAGAAATGATTCTATTCATGGCTTATTCTACTACAATCTTGTCCGACTTCAGTTCTACGGTGATGCTCTCGAAGAGGTTGAGCCGATGCAGCACGACATCGAGTGTCTCTTCCTGTTTCCACACGAAATAGAAACGGAACTGACGGGCATCTTCGTTCTGGAATTCCACCTCCTTGTTATAATAGGCAGCTATCTGCGGCAGCATCTTATCCAATGAAACATTGTCGAAAACAATGGGCATTGTTGTGGTTGCCGTGTCCGTCTTGATGGTATCTGTCGGCAATACCGATGTAGGCTTGGTAGAAATGGTTTGCTCTGCCTGCATAGTCTGCGGTTTGGGATGGCTAACCATACGTGCGATGTGGATGGCTGCAAAAGCCACTCCTGCCGTAAAGAGGATGCCGATAATGCTTGCTGCAACCTTATGAAGTGAAGAGTGAAAAGTGAAGAGTGAATAATTTGCTGCCGCCTTATTGTCGAGTGCTTCCAACTCATCAGCGTGTTCCGCCGCGAACTTCTCCCATTCCTCGTCCACGGGGACGGATTCCTTTTCGACTTCGCGCTTCACAAAGGCTCGCTTCGTCAGCGCGAGCAGTTCCTGGTTCTCTGCTACCAACTGGTCAATTCTGTCTTGCTTTTCCATAACGTTTATCGTTTTGCTGTTTGTTGCTGAAAATGTTCCTTGATTCGCTGTAGTGACTGTGACAGGTGGTTGTAAACCGTGACTTTGCTCACACCTGTGGCCTGTGCCACTTCCTCATAACTCATCTCGCTGAGGAACCGCAGTTGAAATATCTGCTGACTGAGCGGTGGCAGTTCCGACTCGATGAATTGCATCAGCCGCTCCAGACGATCATCATCATTCATCGAAACGATCTGGCACTGCATCGACTCCTGCAAGAAGAGCTTTTCCACCCGTTCTTGCATCGACTTGTGACAAAGCACGTCGCGACAGCGGTTACGTACGGCAGTCATCAGGTAGCCTTCCATTTTGTCCTTCTGTGGTCCGTCACAATCTCGTAGCAGTCGGGCGAAGATGTCGCTCACCACGTCCTTGCTTTCGTCGACATCATAGAGCATCGTCCTTGCTAGACGGTACATCTTGGCATAATGCTGACGGTATATGTTTTCAAATTCTTCTCTGGTCATAAACAGACTTTTTAATCAGTCATACACTACAGGGACGATTCAGCGAACCGAAAAACTAAGCAAAACTATAATTTTTTTCAAATTTCCTTCATTTTTCTTATTGTTGAAACCATTTTGGGTGCAAAGGTACAAATTATGGCTAATAAAATTGTAAATCATATATAATTCGAACAAAACGTTGTCTTTTTGCCCAAAAAGTTGTAATTTTGCAAACATATTAGAAAGATAGAAGGTATTATGACAATAGAGGATGTAAAAGTGATCATACAAGGTGACGAGACTCGTACGTTGGAAATGAAGAAAACAACGGGTGAGTTGAAGGATGGTATGCGTTCTGCTTGTGCCTTCCTCAATACCGCAGGTGGCTGGCTGTTCTGTGTGGGTCACATTCAAACGCGCAACCATACAACCCCACAACCCCACAACCCCACAAGTTAATACCCCCTCAACCCCCTCAACCTCAAAACGCGAGATAGCAAAAGCTAAGCGTTTAAAAGCTTTATTATCCGCTATTGGAGCAAATGGCTCAAATCTGAGAGCCTTGATGGAATCGATGCAAAGAAAGGATAGAAAAGGATTTGTGAGTACATATATTGTGCCAAACATTGAAGCAGGTTATATTGCGATGCTTTATCCTGAGGCTCCAAATCATCCAATGCAATCATACTATCTAACGAAAAAGGGCAGAGAGTTATTGGAACGACTCTAATAAGTGTTAATGAGCCGTTTCGTGGTATATAAGCCAGTTTGTAAAACCTTGTTATAGTGGCTGAGTGGTGCAAAAGTGGTGCATTCGAAACAAAAGAAAATCCGCAAGAAACTGATCATCAGTTGCTTGCGGATTGTTCTTGGTGATCCGTTTGGGGCTCGAACCCAAGACCCCAACATTAAAAGTGTTGTGCTCTACCGACTGAGCTAACGGATCGACCTTGTTTGCAATCTTTCGAAAGCGGCTGCAAAGGTACGATGTTTTTTTGAATTTGCCAAATTTATTTGGAGGAATTTTACGCTTTGGGCTATTTTTGTCTCGTTTTCTCCTCACGAAGGGCCTTTTGGTAGCATTCCCGACACAGAGGTTCATACTCTGTGGTCTCTCCCAACAGCACTCTTTGGGAGCCTTCCACCTTGCGGTGGCTGACGTAGGCCAGGTTGCCGCACTTCACGCAGATGGCGTGCACCTTCGTCACATCGTCGGCAATGGCACACAAGGCCGGCATCGGCCCGAAGGGAATGCCCTTGAAGTCCATGTCGAGCCCGGCGACAATCACCCGGATGCCACGATTGGCCAGTTCGTTGCACACCTCCACCAGCCCCATGTCGAAGAACTGCGCCTCGTCGATGCCCACCACGTCGCAGTCTGACGAGAGCAGCAGGATGCTCGCCGACGAATCGATGGGCGTCGACATGATGTGCTTCTGGTCGTGGCTGACGACATCCTCCTCGGAGTACCTCACGTCGATGGCCGGCTTGAAGATCTCCACTTTCTGACGCGCGAACTGTGCCCGCCGCAGTCTTCGGATCAGTTCCTCGGTCTTGCCCGAGAACATCGAGCCACACACCACCTCGATTCTTCCGGGGCGGTGGGACTCCCCTGTCAATATATCTGTCATAATCGATACAAAGTTACTAATTATATTAAAAAATGAAGATTAATAATTAAAAAATGTGGAGTAGGATATAGTTTTTTTACTTTTCACTTTCTGCTTTTCACTTAATTTTGTAATTTTGTCGCCGAAATGGGCATATTGTACATTGTTCCGACGCCGGTAGGCAATATGGAGGACATGACCCTTCGTGCCGTCCGTATTCTGAAAGAGGTCGATCTCATACTGGCAGAAGATACCCGCACCTCGGGCATCCTGTTGAAGCATTACGATATCCACAACTCCCTCATGTCGCATCATAAGTTCAACGAGCACGGCACGTCGGCCACCATCGTCTCCCGTTTGCTGGCGGGCGAGAACGTGGCCCTCATCAGCGACGCCGGAACCCCAGGCATCAGCGATCCTGGGTTCTTCCTGGCCCGTGAGGCGGTGAAGGCTGGGGTAGAGGTGCAGTGCCTCCCAGGCGCTACGGCCTTCGTCCCTGCGCTGGTGTCGAGCGGCCTCCCCTGCGACCGTTTCGTGTTCGAGGGGTTCCTGCCTCAGAAGAAGGGGCGCAAGACCCGTATCGAGTCGCTCCGCGGCGAGCAGCGCACGATGGTGTTCTACGAGTCGCCCTATCGTGTGGTGAAGACCCTCCAGCAGTTCGCCGAGGTGTTCGGCCCAGACCGTCAGGTCAGCGTCTGCCGCGAGATCTCGAAGGTGCACGAGGAGAGCGTTCGCGGCAGCCTTGAGGAGGTGATCGCCCATTTCAGCGAGACAGAGCCCAAGGGCGAGATTGTCATCGTCCTGGCGGGAGAGAAGTGAGGAATAGACATAATCATTAAATATTCAACTTTAAAAGCTTACAATGAAAAAGTTAGTTATCCTGGCCCTTGGAGGCCTGATGGTTGCAAGTTGCAACGACGGAGTGAAGAAAGCAGAGCAGGCCGCGCTCATGCAGCGTGACTCGCTGGAGCAGATCATCTCACAGAAAGACAATGAGATCAACGACATGATGACCACCCTCAGCGACATCGAGGAGGGCTTCCGCGAGATTACCGAGGCCCAGAACCGTGTGACGCTGGCCAAGGAGGGCGAGGGCACGAACACCTCGCAGCGCATCCGCGAGAACGTGCAGTTCATCCAGAGCGTCATGAAGCAGAACAAGGAACTCATCAACAAGCTGAAGCAGCAGGTGCGCGAGAGCTCCGTCAGGGGCGAGCAGCTGAAGAAGATCGTCGACAACCTCACTGAGCAGATGGCCATCAAGGACAAGCAGCTCCAGAGCCTTCGCGAGGAGCTTGACGCCAAGGACATCCACATCGCCGAACTCGACGAGGTGGTGGCCGACCTGAACAAGAACGTGACGACGCTGAAAGAGGAGAGCAACCAGAAGTCGCAGACCATCTCCACTCAGGACAAAGAGCTGCACACCGCCTGGTTCGTCTTCGGCACGAAGAAGGAACTCAAGGAGAAGCGCATCCTGGTGGACGGCGAGGTGCTTCAGTCCAACTTCGACAAAGACTACTTCACGAAGATCGACATCCGCATCGACAAGGAGATCAAGCTCTACAGCTCTTCTGCCGAGATGCTGACCAATCACCCCGCCAGTTCCTACACCCTGCAGCGTGATGCCAAGAAGCAGTACGTGCTCCGCATCAACGACCCGGATGCCTTCTGGAGCACCAGCAAGTATCTGGTCATCTTGGTGAAGTGATACCTGCCTGAATCTTACAGGTAAACGAAGATAAGCCTGTGACATAAAAGAGGAGTCCGCATTGCTGTGGGCTCCTTTTTTAACTTCGTTGACTTTTGTCACGACTCGGCCTAATTGATGCGGGCATCATTCGGCTCTCGCTGCTCCAAAAGTTCAATCTTCAATCTCAAAACGGTCCTCTTCCCATGCAGCTGGTCGTTCCCAGTGCCGTCAGGAATGCCGTGAGCGCAGCTACTATCACCTTCACCGCCAGCTCGATGATGCGTTGTTTCTTCATGATTCGCTTTTTCTTTTTCGAGGAACGAGGAAGGAGGCGCTCGGCCGAAGGACGCTTGCTACCGGAGGGACGCAAGAATGAGGAAGGAGATTACTCCTGCGTCAGAGTAGAGGGCAGATAGTCCTTTCTGTGTCAAGGGCGGACAGTCCGTGTTTTTCTGCACTTAAACTATTCTCCTTCCTCCTTCCTCGAAAATCTAATTACCCATTGCCTCCGTCACCAGAGTTATCCGCCGTAGGAGCCAGCACATACGTCAGCGGCGTCTTCTTCTGGAATCGCTTCTCCTTGCCTCCGACCGTGCGCTTCTCGCTCTCCACGAGATACCCGAAGGTGAAGATGCAGTCCTCCTTCAGAGCCCTAGAGGTGAGTTTCTCGCCCTTCGTGTTCTCAGGGTTGAAGTTGATGTGGATGCCGTTGATCATCGCCTCAGGGCCTCCGGCCACAGCCTCGGCGAGGTTCGCCTTGCCCAGCTTCTGACCGTCCACGCTCGGACTGAACGTGCCGAAACCGTCGAGCTTCACGGGCTGACCCTGCGTCAGCAGTTCCTTCATGCAGTCCACCACCTGACCGAGCACCAGCACGCACATCTGGTAGTCGGCGATCTTGCCGTGGCTCGTCATGTGGGCGGCAAAGCCCTTCAAGTTCAGCGGCTCCTTCGCGTCGCACTCGGCAAAGTACTTGCCGTAAGCGGTGCTCTCGTCGTTCTTGTTCTGCCTCAGGTTGATCACCATTGGAATTTCACTTCTTGCCATAATTTAAATCCTTTCTTTTCTTCTGCACTGCAAAGTTACACAAACATCACGACACCCGCAAGCTTTTCCGCCACCCGAATCAAGTTCCATCAAGTTATATAAAGTTATAGACAGAAGGATATATTTTATTTTTAGACATAAGAACATAAGAACATATTCTTTAAGACAACATATTATATCCTCCCTCTGGCGCAGCAATTATGTTCTTATGTTCTTATGTCTTTTAATCATGTTCTTCTGCCAAAAATAAATTATGTTCTTATGTTCTTGCGTCCCTTCGGTAGCAAGCGTCTCCTTACGTCGCCGAGCGCTTCTGTCTAAAAAATAATATGTTTAATATGTTATTATGTCTTTATACTATGTTCTTCTGTCAAAATTTGGTGATATGGCAGAAAATGTGTATCTTTGTATCGCCGAAGAACATACAATCCATATGTCAGAAAACACAAGATCATTTGGCCGCACGGAGCTCGCCCAGCGCTATTTCCCGAACATCCAGCCGATGTCGGCATGGCTCAAACTGAAGGCTCTGCTGCTCGACAACCCCGCCCTCGAGCACCTCGCACGACTGAGGCGACGCACCTTCCTACCATGCGAGGTAAACATTATTTACCAACAACTCGGGCAGCCATAACTGCCCGTTTCCATTCTTTTCGCGCGCTCAGACTTTCCTGTCATGAAACTCCTGCTTTACTGTTATGAAACCCATGCTTTCCTGCCTTGAAACTCCCACTTTGCCCAGACCTTCCGCCGACCGTATTTCGAACATGGAGAATTGTCAGGATATTTCCTATTCCGATGTTATGTCTTTATGTGTCATTAATGTCATCAATGTCATTAGTCATTAAGTCATTAAGGATTTTCGGGTTAGAGAAATAGAGCCATAATTATATATATAATATATTATATATATAATTATGATTAAAAATACACTTTCTCTTTTCTCCAAAATCCTTAATGACTTAATGACTAATGACTTTCATGACTGCCGGGGCTTGTTGTGTTAACAGAATCGGTTCTGCACTTAATATGCTATGAAGTAGTCGCAGGCTACGATTTTGAGGACAAGCTGGAGGAACGAATCGTTCTCTCAGGCCAAGTAGTCTGGGGTACTTGGGTATGACGGCTACTATGCCCAGGTGTCCCCATGCTAGTGGCAAGCCCATGGCTAGGTTGATACGAAACAAGGAGTCCACAGCAATGCGAACTCCTTGATTCTTATCCTTATCTTAGTGCAATCCTATCGGATGACTTTATGGCCGTTCTGGATGTAGATGCCTTTGCGGAGGGTGCGGACATCGGTGCCTACCTGGCGGCCGTTGAGGTCGTAGACGGCATCTGTCGGCTGCTGGTCGCGGACGGTCACGCCGTTGATGCCTGTAGCTGACTTGTATTCCGAGAGGAGCTTGGGCTTGTCGCCCATGGTCAGACTGCCATCCTCGGCAACGTGGAGCTCATAGCAGATGGGGCCGCCTGGGCATCTGACGGGCTGGTAGTCCTCTTCGATGGTGGATTTGGAGGCCAGGTAGAGCAGATAGTCGCCTGCGGGGATGCCCGTCAGGAAGATCATGTTCTTATTGGGCCCGATGCCTCTGTAGGTGGGATAGATGGCCGTTGACGAGCTGAAGCGGACTGCTTTACCTGCTGCGGGGTCGCCTTCTCTGGGCTGGGCGTACACTACGATGTCGCCGACGAAGTAGAGGAAATGGAAATTAAACATGCCCTGATGCGAGACATTGAGAAGTTTGCCGTTGAGTGTGAACTCATACGGCTTTTCCATAGCATACCACAAGGAGTAGTAGGACTCGTCAGCATCGGGGACTTCCTGGCATTTGAAGTCGTAGACCATGCCCTGGCTGGAGGCGTAGGCATCGGTGCCGGGGTTCAGGAGGTCGATGTTGTAGAATCCGTCATGCTCGCCGTTCCATCCCCAGTTGACGTGTACCAGTCCGTCTTTGTCGATACCGTCGAAGATGAAGGCGTGGCCTCCACTGGCTGCCTGTCCGACGTAGAGAATGGGTGTCCTGGCCATCAGTCGTGAGTAGACATCTTCCATCCATTCGTTCTGGTCGAAGAAGTCGCGTTCGTAGGCCTTGAGGGCGAGGGAGTCGAAGCGGAAGTTGTAGGCCATGCCGTGGGCAGCAACAATCTCTGAAGCGCCGCTGCCTCCTGATCCGTAGTTCATGTTCGTGGCAAGACCAGCGTCTTTCATCAGTGTGGCTACAGGCAGTTTCTCAGCATCTGACAGACTGTTCGGCCCCTTGTAGGTGTCGCGCATCTTGTTCCACTCGTAAACGCCCTGGATCTTCTCCGTCACTCGCATGGTGCTGTTCTCGAGTGTGTAATAGCCCATGCCCTGACCCTGTGCAGGGTAGTTGTAGTATTTCATAACCTGCGCCATGGCTGTGGCCACGCATCCCGTCGGCGTGTGCTTGCCGTTGAGTTCGGGGGTCAGGAAGTTGTAGGGGTCACCCTGTCCCCATCGCGTAGCGATGAACGGTTCCACCTCAGTGAAAGCAGCTCGCGTGCGGGCGACAGGCTGGCTCACGGTGCCTCTCTCGATATTGTCGGAGACGGTCTCGAGCCACCATTTCAGTCCGCATGGCAGGTCGTCGGCATGGTACGGGCTGTTGGAGTAGCCTATCACCGGTGCGCAGTCGGTGCTGCGGCTGACGATGACAAAGCCCTGGGCATCGTTGCCAAAGACTGCATACTGGCGCTCGTCGGCGAGTTTGACGATATCCAGCGCCGACCTTGTCAGCGCTCCCTCTGCCTTCAGTTGTGTCTGGGCAATAGCGAGCATCTCTCGCTCGGTGCGGTCACCGGCGAGAGATGTGCTTTTTCCTGCAAGCAGGAAGAGGGAGGATATCAATAGTATCCTATGTCTCATCATGATTACTTGTGCTCCATTGTCAGGTAGAAGTATCCGAAGGAACCTGCGCTGCAGATGGCACCCATCGGGGTACATTCCATCTTACCGCCGAGGGCGGTGAACTTGAAGTAGACAGCGTCGGCATAGCCACTCATGTCTTTCTGGACACCACGGATCCAGACGTCGCCATAGCTCTTGTGAACATAGATGACCTGCATGTTGGGAACGGTGATGATACCTGTAGCGGCGTCGTACTGTCCCTTGACAGTGCCTTCTGCATCCCAGATATTGTAGATGTTCACGATGGTGGGATCAGCAGGATCGAAGGTGATGGTGACTTCGTACTCGCCAGCATTCTCCCAAACACCGGTATCTTGGTTGTAATCCCACTCTGTAGCAGCGTAAGTACCATCAACCGTGAAGATCGGGGCCTTCGGTGTGGTGACGCTCTGAGGCTCGGTCACGATGATACCGCCAGTCTTGGTGGCAGCATAGCCACGTACATAGTAGGTGGTCTGCTCAGCCAGCTTGCCGACGATCAAAGTGAAAGAAGACTCGATAGTATCATTTGCAACGCTCGTGACATTGCTTGCGAAAGAAGCGTCGCTGCAGAGCTGGATGCCCTGTTCGAAGATCTCAGACTCGCCGCTGACGGATACAGTGGCCTTGACGCTCTGGAAGTCCTCAGCAGCAGCGCTGGTCAGAGAAACGGTTGCAGATGACGGTCTGTCGTACTGAGCATCAATAGCAGCCTTGTCGTCCATGGTCTTGTCGCAGCTCACGAGGGCCAATGCGGCAACCATGCATGGAATCATGTATTTAAATATATTCTTCATAATTCTTAATCTCCTATACATTTATATAATTACGGGTTCTGCTCGCTATCCTGGATGTGAGAGTTCTCCTGCATCTCTGACTGCGGGATCTGATAGGTCCAGCGTACGTCGAATGCGGGGATGGTGTGCACGGAGCCGGCCAGGTGGTTGTTGCCCTCATAGTTACGGTCGATACCGCGGTTGTTACGCTTCAGGTCGAAGTATGCGAAGCCTTCGCCCCAGAGCTCGATGCGGCGCTGCAGCAGGACATCGTTCACGGTGACAGAACTCTTGTTCCAGCTGGGCTGGCGGTTTTTCATCAGCTCGCCAAGTACTGTGGCTGCCTGGGCGTTCTGGTTCTGACGTGCAAGAGCCTCAGCCTCGATAAGCACCATCTCTGCGGCACGCATGTAGATGTAGTCCATCGTCCAGTTGCCGTCGCTGCCGAACTTCAGGTTGGCATAAGGCAGCTGAGCACCGGCAGAGGGCTGTGTGGCATCGCCCTGAGGACCGTTGAACAAGGTCTTACGGTAGTCGTCGTCGGCAATCTGGCTGTACAGACGGGCGTCGATGAGCTTAGCGCAGTAGTTCATACCAGCATAGCCGGGAGCCAGGTTGGAGATGTGAGAGAAGTAAGAAGCGTAGGTGGTCTGCGTCTCAGCGGTGTGGTTGAAGCCCCACATCACGTCGCCGGCATCAACATTCATGAAACCGTCGTGCAGTTCAGCATTGCCACGCTGTTTGTAATCCTGACGTGCAGCATTTGCGGCGCTGGCGGCCTTGTCCCACTGCTGGGTGAGCAGATAGTAACGAGCCAGCAGACCCTGTGCGACGCTCAGGTCGATATAGTTCTTAGAAGGACGAGCGTACTTGGCGCCAGAGAGGTTCTCAACGGCAGCCTCCAGGTCCTTACCAGCCTGATCCAGAACATCGCCTACAGTGTTACGACCCTTCAAGGCATCGAGCTCGTCAAGGGTGTAGCCGTCGGCCTGAGTCAGAATCAGAGGCACTCCAGGAGCCGAGCGGTTGATGCTACCGTCCTGATTCATGTAGGTCTGGAAAATCTGGGGAAGATAAGTGTAAGACATACCGCGGATGGCAAGAGCCTGTCCCAGCAAGGCCTTCTCACCAGGAGTGCTGGCACCCTTGGGGAAAGAGTTGATGATATCGTTGGCCTTGGAAATGTCTGTATAGAAGAAGAGCCAGTCCTTGCTTGTACGACGATAGTTGAACTCGCGGTTGTCGAAGTCATAGTCATAGCAGAACCAGTGGAAGGCGCTGACAGAGATGTCCTCGCTCATCATGTCCTTGGAAAGCAGTACAGACATCAGTCCGAAATAGTCGTGAGCTGTAGAGTACTCCACTTGCCATGACCAAATACCATTGAGGAACACATCCGGTTGGTTACCGGCTACCTTACCCGCTGTCTCTGAGTCGAGATAGCGTGTATATTCAGTATCAAGATAGTCGCTGCCGCATGATCCGAGAGTCAATGCAAGCAGACCCATTGACAAATATTTAGCTACTTTCATATTCTTATATATTAAAGTGTTTGTTGTGATTAGAACGATACATTAAGACCAACAGAGTATGAGCTCAGAGCAGAGTAGCTAGCATATTGGTTGTAGCCATCGAAGCTGTAACGAGGATCAAAGCCCTTACGCTTAGACTTCAGCCAAATGTTGTCGCCTGTCAGGTAAATACGCAGGTTGGTCATGCCCAGAGGAGTCAGTATCTTCTTCGGGAAGGTATAACCAATGGTGACATTACGCAGGCTGAAATAGCTACCCTTGGTCAGGAAGTAGTCAGAAGAAGCATCGATACCAGCATTCTGGCTTCCGAAGAACAGGGCAGGGATGTCGGTATTGGTGTGTGCGGGAGTCCAGCGCTCGAACATGTCCTTGTGGAAGTTCTCACCGTTGTCACCGGCATTCATCATCAGAGCATACTGGTAGTCCAGAACCCATCCACCGAGCTGGAAGGCTGTAGAGATGCTCAGGTCGAAGCCGTAAGCATTCAGCGTGGTGGAGAAACCGCCGGTGAGGTCAGGAATAGCGCTCTTGCCAGTCTGACGGAGTGTGGCTTCTGAAGTCTTGTTGACCTTTTCAACACTCTTGACAATCTCGTCGCCCGTACCAGCTGAGATCAGGTTCTTGATCTTATTGCCGTCTTCATCCAGAACGAATTCTCCATTTTCATCCTTTACAAATTCGAGGTCTCCCGTGCCATAGGCATAACCCCCACGCAGAACCTTGCCTGTGTATGGGTCGGTCTCATAAGTATAATGGTTATATTGAGGCAGACCATTGGTAGGATCAACGCCTACATACTCATAGCGGTACCAGTCATAGAGGCTGCCACCGAGCTTACGCCAGTAGCGACCAGCCTGATAGCCGGTGGGGAATTCGTCGGCAGGCTTTGAGTCGGGCAGACGGGTCAGCTCGTTCTTGTAGTGAGTGAGGTTCAGAGAGGCGTTCCATGTGATATCCTTCGTCTTGATGATGTCACCGCTGATCTCGAGTTCGATACCAGTGTTCTTCATGTTCATCTCGTTGCGATAGATATAGGTAGGAGAACCCTCAGAAGAAGCCAGCGGGCTCTCATAGAGCATGTCGCGAGTCTCTTTGATGAAGAAGTCGAAGCCAATGTTCAGGCGCTTCCAGAGAGTAGCCTCAAAACCGGCGTTGAAGTTACGGCTCTTCTCCCAAGTCAGATCTGGGTTGCCACGGAAGTACTTAGAGAAAGCAGGAGCATTGTCCACACGGTCCACACGATAGAGGTCGGAATAGTTGTGCATCAGACCAGCGTTATCGTTACCCTGTGTACCGTAGCTCACCTTGAGCTTCAGGTTGTCAAGCCAATTGACGTCCTTCAGGAAGGCCTCTTCCTTCAAGCGCCAGCTGGCACCGATAGCCCAGAATGTACCCCAGCGGTTGTCCTTATGGAAGCGTGAGCTACCGTCGCGACGGATGCTGGCTGTGAAGTAGTACCTGTCGGCATAGTTGTACTCACCCTTTGCAAAGTACCCCTCAAGGGCATATTCCCAAGAGTAGCTGTACAGTTCCTGATAAGCAGCAGCGTTGTAGAAGTCAGAATTGTTGGGGTCGGCAAACTGTGTCATGTGGCCGTACATCCAACGATAGTTGTCTTTCTTGTTCTCATGACCGAGGAGGATGTGCACGTTGTGGAGACCACCGAAGGTGTGATTCCAGTCGAGCAGTTCGTTCAGGTTCAGGGCACCACGACGGGTAACATACTTCTCACCACGACCACCTACGTTCTTGGCGTCACCGCCGATAGGAGTCATAAAGTCGGTCTGCCACTGGTTGAATACGTCGTAAGCCAGGTTTGTGGTGAACTTGAAGTCCTTCAGGAAGGTCCACTCGAAGTAGCCACGTGAGCTGACGTTGTCGGCCTCTACACCGTGGTCACCAGCCTTAGAGGCTGCCAGCGGGTTCTGCTCAGAAGAGTAAGGACGGGTGTATTCGGTACCCCAGTCATACTGGCACTCACCATTGGCGTCGAGCCAGAGGTTGCCTTCCTTGTCATACAGATAGATAGGATAGATAGGAGCAATCTGCTGTGCGAACATGAAGATGTTAGAGTAGTTGCTCTGCTCACCCGTAGATATGTCACCGAAAGTGGTACGATCAGTGTGAGCATATGCGATGTTACCACCCACGCGGATGTTCTTGCCGATGTTCTGGTCAATCTTCACACGACCATTGTAACGGGTGAAGCCAGAACCTGCCATGTAACCCTCATCCTTCAGGTAGCCCAGAGAGGCAAATGCCTTTGTGGTCTCGCTACCACCGGTGAAGTTCACAGTATATTCCTGACGGGTACCGTTCTTGAAAGGATCTTTTGTCCAGTCATCGTTCCACTTTCTCTGAGTGGCGTTGGGGTTCAGCTTACCTGTCAGCGGGTTGATCAGCTCATTGTCGGCAACACCCTTGAAGATGTTATACTTCAGGTTGCCGTCGATCAGGTGCTCAGCAGCATACTGAGAAGCGCCTGCATAGCCCATCTGCTCGACAAGGCTGTTACGATAAGACTCATACATCATCTCATAGTACTCACCTGGATCGGAGATGATGTCATAGTTGCCTACACCACGGGTGTTGAAACCATAACGGGCGTCGAAGTTGATGGCCACCTTACCAGTCTTACCGGCCTTGGTGGTAATCATGATCACACCGTTAGAACCACGTGCACCGTACATAGAGTTGGCGGCAGCGTCCTTCAGAATGGTCATCGTCTCGATATCCTGTGTGGGGATAGAGTTCAGAGAACCTTCGTAAGGCACACCGTCGACAACGATCAGCGGGTTCTGCTCTGCGTTGATAGAGCCGATACCACGGATACGGATGCTGGCAGAAGAACCAGGAGTACCAGAGGCAGAGGTAATCTGCACACCAGCGGCGGCACCCTCAAGGGCCTTACCGAGGTTAGACACCTGCAGCTTCTCAAGCTTCTCACCCTTAACAGTAGCGGCAGAACCGGTAAACGAAGACTTCTTCTGTGAACCGTAGGCCACCACAATCACTTCGTCGAGGGCGGCAGCGTCGCTTTTCAGGAACACGCGCATGCCGTTCTTGACCTTCAGGGTCTGACTCTCATAGCCCAGATACGAGATCGTAATCTGGTTCTTGCCCTCAGGCATGGTCAACGAGAAGCGACCGTTTACATCTGTCAACATACCGGTGCTTGTACCGTCAACTTTCACGGCAGCGCCGATAATCGGCTGTCCGTCGTCCTGTGAGAGTACTGTACCGGAAATCTTTGTCTGTGCCAGCGCACTACCTGCGAAGAGGAAGAGGCTGATCATAAACATTGTTAGTCTTTCTTTCATAAAATCTCTCTCTTTTGTTGTTAATATATAAATAATGTGTAATTAGTCGTCTTCTTACCCTTCCACCGCGCCAGAGGTGGTGCTAATCGAGCACTTTTGCCCGAATCAGTTTGCAAAAATAGTACTTATGTTTCTAAAAAACGAATAATTTTATAAAAAAGATACAATTCACTATGTATTTTTAACATTTCGTTATCCTTCGGTTGATTTAGGTCAATGTGTAAACGAACACAGGTATTCGCACGGATGTGTTTTTTATTGTTTGTTATCTTTTGTTCTTAAAGAATGCCTGCATCAGCTGTCGGCATTCCTCTCCGCAGACACCACCGATGGCGACGGCTTTGGGGTGGAGGGCGTTGGGAGCATATTCGTGGTAGCCTCGTTTTTCATCAGTGGCACCGTAGACGATTCGTGGAATCTGTGCCCAGCCGATGGCACCAGCGCACATCACGCAGGGCTCTACCGTGACATAGAGTGTGCAGTCTGTCAGATACTTACCGCCGAGGGTGTTGGCGGCAGCGGTGATGGCCTGCATCTCTGCGTGAGCCGTCACATCGCAGAGTGTTTCTGTCAGATTATGAGCACGGGAGATGATGCGGTCCTTGCATACGATGACGGCTCCGATGGGAATCTCTCCTTCGTCATAAGCCTGTCGGGCCTCGTCAAGGGCGCGCTGCATGTAGAATTCGTCTTTTTTCAGTTGTTCTTCTGTCATGCTGCAAAGGTAGTGCTTTCTTTGGAGAAAAGAACAAATAAAAGACATATTAACAGATGAACAGATGAAATAATGGATAAAAATGGCTACTATGTCTGAAAAAAGATGTAACTTTGCGGTCAGAATATGGAATACAAAATCATTCATATCGACGAGACAGACTCCACCAACGGATGGCTTTGGAGAAGTATGGCGTCGGACACCCCCGGATATCAATCCGATGCAAATGTAGTGGTTGTGGCAGACTATCAGACGGCAGGTCGTGGCTGTGGCACCAATACTTGGGAGTCGGAACGGGGGCGTAACCTGACGTTCTCCGTGCTGATCCATCCGGTGGAGATTCCTGCCGTTTGCCAGTTCCGAATTTCGGAGATCGTTTCGTTGGCGCTTTGCGAGACGCTGGATTCCTATTTGCCAGACCGACGTGTGACCATAAAATGGCCTAATGACATCTATGTCGACGATCGTAAGATTTGCGGCATGCTTATTGAGAATCGTCTGAAAGGACGTTTGATTACAGACAGTGTCATCGGTATCGGACTGAATGTGAACCAGCTGGCATTCGTCAGCGATGCTCCCAACCCAGTGTCTATGGCGCAGCTTCTTGATCATGAGGTAGCTCTCGAACCGTTGCTGCAAGCCATCCTGCAAAGACTCTCGGTTGTCATGGGAATGGAGGTAGAAGCCTTGGATACAGCCTATCGAAGCAGACTCTATCGTCAGGACGGATTCTATGAGTATGAAGACAGCGATGGTCGTTTCTTTGCAAAGGTGCAGAATGTTCTCGACGACGGTCGACTTGTGTTGCTCGATTCTGAGGGTGTTGTCCGCATGTATGCTTTTAAGGAAGTGGGATTTGTGGTTTAAAGTTTATAGTTTATAGTTTATGGTTTATAGTTTATAGTTTATGGTTTATAGTTTATGGTTTATAGTTTATAGTTTATAGTTAATGGTTTAAAGTTTATAGTTAATGGTTTAAAGTTTATAGGATATGGCAAGATTTAAGCGAATTCTTTTGAAGCTCTCAGGCGAGAGCCTGATGGGTAAGCAGGGGTATGGTATCGACCCTGAGCGTCTGGCAGATTATGCTGCACAGATCAAGGAGGTGAGTGAGATGGGGGTCCAGATAGGCATCGTCATCGGTGGTGGAAACATCTTCCGCGGACTATCGGGCTCGCAGAAAGGTTTCGATCGTGTGAAGGGCGACCAGATGGGCATGTGTGCTACCGTCATCAATTCATTGGCGCTGAGCAGTGCCTTAGGTGCTGTTGGTGTGAAGAACAAGGTGCTGACGGCCATCCGCATGGAACCCATAGGTGAGTTCTACACCAAATGGAAGGCTATCGAGGCGATGGAAGCAGGTTATGTGTGCATCTTCTCGGCAGGCACAGGTTCTCCTTACTTCACTACAGACACAGGATCCTCACTTCGTGGCATCGAGATCGAGGCCGATGTCATGTTGAAGGGTACCCGTGTGGACGGCATCTATACTGCTGATCCAGAGAAAGATCCAACGGCTACGAAGTTTGAAGGCATTACCTACAAGGAGGTGCTTGAACGTGGGCTGAAGGTGATGGACCTGACGGCTATCTGTATGTGCCAGGACAATAACCTCCCTATCTATGTGTTCAATATGGATGTCGTGGGAAATCTGAAGAAGGTGATGGCAGGAGAGCCCATCGGAACACTGGTTCACAATTGATTATTAAACCTCTTCGAACTCGACGTATTCGCCGTCGGAGTGGTCGAAGATTTTGCGCTTCTCCTCCTGATCGCGATCGTCAATAATCGTCACACCACTGCTCGTAGCTGTTCTGCGGGCAGTGTTTTCCTTTTCTGCCTGTTGTGCCCGAGGCTGTTCCTGGCGCACGCTCTTGAAGTAATCGTCGCCAAAAGGATTCTCCTGCTTGGCCTGTTCGCGCTGCTCATACTGTGCCTGTGTGCGGCTCTGACGGGGTCCGCCCTTACTGCTCTTGAAGTAGTCGTTTTTAAAGGAATATCTCTCTTTCTGCTCCTTCATCTTCTGGTTGCGGTAGTAGTTGTCCTCTGCTTCCTCCCTCAGTTTCTTCACACTTTTGTAGGTGAAGTTGATGACGAGCATGACGATGATGGCAAGGGCAATAAACCCGAAGAGGATAGCGGCAAAAAAGAATTTCAGCATGTTACACAGACTTTGGAGTGGATTTGTAGGTGGCAATAGACAGAATGACATACCAGGCAATGATAGCCGCAAAACCGACGATGCCTAATAATAATAAAATAGGTACGCACGTAAGAACGAAGATGTATTTGATTTCATTGCCCTTCCATCCCCAGTGTTTGAACTTCAGAGCGAACATTGGGATTTCTGCCACAAGCAGATAACAGCTGAGAAACGTGCCTGCCAGGATAACCCATTCCAGACCGTCAAAAGTGAATCCGCTATCGTTCAGACCTACGATGAGCGAACCCCAGAAGAGGGCATTTGCTGGGGTGGGCAGTCCGATGAATCCCAGCGCCTGACGCTCATCAAGGTTGAACTTCGCCAATCGGAGTGCCGAGAAGGCGGCCATGACGAAGGCGAGGAAAGGAACATACAAAAGGTGGATGTGGAATGTGCAAAGGTAGCTGAATACGATAGCCGATGGCGCGAAGCCAAAGGTGATGTTGTCGGCCAAAGAGTCCAGTTCCTTACCAATGGGTGAGGAGACACCCAACAGACGGGCTGTCATACCGTCGAAGAAGTCGAAAACGGCACCCACGATGATCATGAGCAGTGCCATGGGGAAATCGCCTTGGAAAGCAAACCATGTAGCGATGCAACCAGAAATCAGGTTGCAGCAAGTAATCGTGTTAGGGATATGCTTCTTCACAAATAATGAACTCTTAACTATGAACTCTTAACTTACTTAAGTCTCGCTAACACCGTCTGGTCTCCGATGGTGGGCTGCTCCATGCGGCAGCAAACCTCTGTGCCGAGCGGCAGGAATATATCCACACGTGATCCCAGCTTGATGAAGCCCAGGTGCTCGTCGATATAGCATTCTTCGCCCTCTTTGGCATAGGTGACGATACGGCGGGCCATAGCACCGGCTATCTGGCGTACGAGGATGTCCTCACCATCGGCAGTGGTGATCATGATGTCGGCATGCTCATTTTCCTCACTGGCTTTCGGTAGCCATGCTTTGTGATAGTTGCCGTTCTGATGGTGCACGAATTTTACCTTGCCGTCGACGGGGAACCAGTTGGCATGCACGTTCAGCGGACTCATGAATATCGAAATCATTAGCCGCTTGTCGTGGAAGTATTCGTTCTCTTCCGTCTCCTCGATGACCACGATACGCCCGTCAGCAGGAGCCACCACCATTTTCGTGGAGTCGCCATTGAAGTAGCGGATGGGGCAACGATAGAAGTTCAAGGCCATGAGCCAGGCTGTGCCGAAGAAGGCGATAAACAGCCAGAAGAGTATGCTAGAGCCAGTGAAGTGAAGGATCAGGTAGGCGATGCCTGCCACAGCTAAAGCACTCAAGATGAGCTCTTGAGTACCCTCGTGGTGAATCCTGATTTTCTTCAGCTTATTGATTCTTTTTCCCATTAGTATTGCTTGATTGTTCCGTTATTTGTGTGCAAAGGTACTAAATAAATATGAATTATGAATTAATAATTATGAAATTTTTTGGTTATTCCAAGAAATAGGCGTAACTTTGAGGCTCAAAACACTCAGAAACGTAAAAAACGATGGAAGATTTCGTACATCTGCACGTACATACATATTACTCAATCCTCGATGGACAGTCGAGTATCCGTAGGCTTGTCGACAAGGCTGTCGCCGATGGCATGAAGGGCATGGCCATCACCGATCATGGTGACATGTTCGGTATCAAGGAGTTTCATGACATCTGTAACGATGTCAACAAGAAACGCAAGAAGGAAGGTCTGGAACCGTTCAAGCCCATCTTCGGCTGTGAGATGTATGTGGCTCGACGGGGCGACAAGAGCCTGCGCGAGACAAAGGAAGATCTGGGCGGCTACCACCTTATCGTTTTGGCGAAGAATGCTAATGGCTATAAGAATCTCATCAAACTCGTCAGCAACTCATGGGTAGACGGTTTCTACAATCGTCCCCGTACAGACCATAAGGAACTGGAGAAGTATCATGAAGACCTCATTGTCTGCTCTGCCTGCATCGCCGGCGAGGTGCCTGCGAAGATTCTGAAGGGTGACATCGCAGGGGCACGCGAGTCCATCGAGTGGCACAAGCGTCTCTGGGGTGACGACTACTATCTCGAGCTTCAGCGCCACGAGGTCACCGATCCCAGCCAGCGTGCCAACCGTGAGACCTTCCCCCTGCAGCAACAGGCCAACAAGGTACTGATAGAACTTGCACGTGAGTATGGCATCAAACTGGTATGCACCAACGATGCCCATTTTGTGGACAAAGAGAATGCTGAGGCTCACGACCACCTGCTGTGTCTCTCTACGGGTAAGGATCTCGACGATCCCACCCGTATGCTCTACTCTAAGCAGGAGTGGTTCAAGACTCGTCAGGAGATGTACGACATTTTCAGCGACGTGCCCGAGGCAATGGCCAATACCGTTGAGATATTGGATAAGGTTGAGACCTATAGCCTCGACAACGACCCCATCATGCCTTTCTTCCCCATTCCCGAATCGTTTGGCACAGAGGATCAGTGGCGTGAGAAGTTTACCGAGGAACAGCTCTATCAGGAGTTTACGACCGATGAGAATGGCGATAATCCACTCTCGCCTGAGGATGGTGCAAAGAAGATCAAGAAACTGGGCGGCTATGATAAGATCTACCGCATCAAGTTCGAGGCCGACTATCTGGCGAAACTCGCCTACGAAGGGGCGAAGCGCCGTTATGGCGACCCTATTCCCGATGATGTGATGGAACGTGTGAAGTTCGAACTCCACATCATGAAGACCATGGGCTTTCCTGGCTACTTCCTGATAGTGCAAGACTTCATAAACTCTGCCCGTGACGAGCTGGGCGTGATGGTGGGGCCTGGGCGTGGTTCCGCAGCAGGCTCTGTGGTGGCCTACTGTCTCGGCATCACCAAGATCGACCCCTTGAAGTATGACCTGCTGTTTGAGCGTTTCCTCAATCCAGACCGTATCTCCCTCCCCGATATCGATACCGACTTCGACGATGATGGACGCGGTCGAGTGTTGAAGTGGGTAGAAGACAAGTATGGTCATGAGAATTGCGCCCATATCATCACTTATGCCACGATGGCTACGAAGAATTCCATCAAGGATGTGGCCCGTGTCGAGAAACTGCCTTTGGCAGAGTCCAACGCCTTATGTAAGGCCATTCCAGACCGTTTGCCTGATGGCATGAAGATGAACCTCTCCAACGCCATCAAGTGTGTCCATGAGCTACAGGAGGCTGAGGCCTCTACCAATCCTCAGTTGGCCAACACCATTAAATATGCCAAGATGCTCGAAGGTACAGTCCGTGGTACGGGTATCCATGCTTGTGGATTCATCATCTGCCGTGATCCCATTAGCGACCATGTACCCGTCTCTACCGCCGATGACCCTGACTTCAAGGGCACTAAGACCAACTGTACGCAGTATGACGGTCATGTCATCGAGTCAACGGGACTTATCAAAATGGACTTCCTCGGTCTGAAGACGCTCTCCGAGTTGAAGGAAGCCTGTGCGAATATCAAGCGGACGAGAGGCTTCGATGTGGACCTCGACACCATTCCCATCGACGACCCCAAGACCTATGAGCTCTATCAACAGGGGCGCACCGTCGGCACCTTCCAGTTTGAGTCGAACGGCATGCAGAAATACCTGCGCGAGCTTCACCCCACCGTCTTCGAGGATCTCATCGCCATGAACGCCCTCTACCGTCCGGGACCTATGGACTATATCCCTTCGTTCATTGCCCGAAAGAACGGTCGTGAGGAAATCAAGTACGATATCCCCTGCATGGAGAAATACCTGAAGGATACCTACGGCATTACCGTCTATCAGGAGCAGGTGATGCTTTTGTCGCGACAGCTGGCCGACTTCACTCGTGGTGAGAGTGACGCCCTCCGTAAGGCTATGGGTAAGAAGAAGAAGGATATCGTCGACGCGATGAAACCGAAATTCATCGATGGTGGCAAGAAGAACGGCCACGACCCAGCCATATTAGAGAAAATCTGGGCTGATTGGGAGAAGTTCGCCTCTTATGCTTTCAACAAGTCGCATGCCGCTTGCTACTCATGGGTGGCTTATCAGACGGCTTATCTTAAGGCCAACTATCCTGCCGAGTTCATGGCTGCCATCATGAGCCGCCGCCGTGACCAGATTACCGAGATCACGAAGCTCATGGACGAGTGCAAGCAGATGGGCATTGCTACGCTGGGGCCCGATGTGAACGAGTCGTACGAGAAATTCGGTGTCAACCACCACGGTGAGATCCGCTTTGGTCTTGGAGCCATCAAGGGTATGGGCGACTCTGCTGCCATCGCCATCATCGAGGAGCGCGAGAAGAACGGCCCCTACAAGGATATCTTCGACTTCGCACAGCGCGTCAGCACCTCGTCAGTCAACCGTAAAGCCTACGAGAGTCTCGCCCTGAGTGGCGGCTTCGACAGCTTCGGCATCCGCCGAGAGGACTTTTTCGCCGTCAACGGCAAGGGCGAACCCTTCCTCGACACACTCGTGCGCTATGGTCAGAACTACCAACAAGAGAAGGCCGAGATGCAGAATTCTCTCTTTGGCGCCTTTGGCGACGGGGTGGAGATAGCCACACCTCCCATCCCCAAATGTGACATCCGTTGGAGCGACATCGAGCGCCTCAACAAGGAACGCGAACTCGTGGGCATCTACCTCTCCGCCCATCCGCTTGACGAGTATAAGATCGTGCTCGACAACCTCTGCAACACGAAGTGTGTCGAATTGGCAGATGTCGGCGCCCTCTCCGACCGTGAGGAAATCATTCTGGGTGGCATCGTGACAGCTGTGCGTACGGGTTTCACTAAGAACGGCAAGCCCTTCGGCATCGTTACGCTTGAGGACTTTGAGGGCTCTGGCGAACTGGCAGTCTTTGGTGAGGAGTGGGGCAAGCAGGCGGGCTTCTTCACCATCGGTGCCTCTGTATACGTTGTCGGTAAGCTTGTGCCTCGATGGCAGTACCGTGATGACAGCCCCAAGGACTTGCGCATCACCAGCGTCGAGTATCTGCAGACCATCAAGAACCGTGCTGTCAAGCGCATCACCATTTCCCTGATCACCGACTCTCTAGACGAGCAGATCGTGGCTGATCTCAACGAGCTTATCAGCTCCAGTCCTGGACAAACCGAGCTCTTCTTCCAGTTGCGCGACGCAAAAGGTGATAAGCACGTGCTACTCCGCAGTCAGAAGGGAGGTGTTGACGTGCGCCATCCACTCGTTGACTACATCGAGAACCACGAGGCCCTCGATTATAAGATCAATTAAAAAGGTGGCATGATGTTTGCTGACAACAAAATGAGAGATAAACAGTATATTGTCAAATTTTAAATGAAGTAACTTATGGAAGTACAAATCACAAGTGAGAATTTTGAGAGCCTGAAAGCCGGCAATCTGCCGTTGGTAGTTGATTTCTGGGCCACCTGGTGTGGACCCTGTCGTATGCTGGCACCCGTTATCGAGGAACTCGCCAAGGAGTACGAAGGCAAGATTGTCGTGGGCAAGTGCGACGTGGAGGAGAACGAGGATCTGGCTGCTGAGTTCGGCATCCGTAACATCCCCACCGTCCTTTTCTTCAAGAACGGCGATGTCGTTGACAAACTCATTGGCGCCCAGCCCAAGGCCAAGTTGGTGGAGAAATTCGATTCCCTACTGTAATATGGCAAGCATCGACGAAGAGATCCGTCTGGATGAAGAGGAGAACAGACGGGAACTGGCATACATCCGCACGCAGCTGCCTGTGGACATCAAGAAGTTCTACAGCGACAAGGACATCCTCTATATGATGGACCTGATTGTAGACTATTACTATTCCAGCGGCATCCTTGAGTCCGAAGCCGAAGAGGTGGACATCGACCTCGAAGCCATTGCGGAGTACGTCTGTAAGCGCGCTAAGGAAGAAGGCTTCTGCTCTTCGTTCAATCCCGAAGAGGTGTTCTTCATCGTTCAGGCTGATCTGGATTTTCAGGAACAGAACGTTTAGAAAAGGCATCAGGAGCGAAGCCTTTAAACTCTCTACCAGCCGATGGTGCGCGTGCCGTCGGCTTTTTCAGTGATGGTGACCTTGACGGCTTCTGCGGGCAGCACTTCCTCTATAAGCTCAGGCCACTCGATGAAACAGAGGGCGTCGCTGTAGAAATAGTCCTCATAGCCCATGTCGTACACTTCTTCCAGCTTCTTGATGCGGTAGAAGTCGAAGTGGAAGATGGGGTGGGTGGAGACCTCATATTCATTGACGATGGCGAAGGTGGGGGAGGTGACGACGTCGGTGACACCGAGTTCCTCGCAGAGGGCTTTGATGAACGTGGTCTTTCCGGCCCCCATGCTACCGTAGAAGGCAAAGACGCGATGGTCGCCCATGTGACTGATGAACTCCTGGGCGGCTTCGCGGATATGTTCCAAATCTTTGATCTTTATTTCCATATTTGTTGTTTTTTCCATTCATTTCTATCGCTTTTTCCCCGAAAGTGTGATGAGGGGTATGATCATCTCTTCCATCGAGATGCCACCGTGCTGGAACGTGTCGCGGAAGTATGACACATAGTAGTTATAGTTGTTGGGATAGGCGAAGAAGGAGTCGCCCGTAGCGAAGACATAGCTTGTGGAGAGATTGGGCGCTGGCAGCAGGGCCTTCTGTGGCTCACGGATGACAAAGAGGCTCTTGTCGTCGTGGGCGAGGTTCTTGCCGAGCTTGTAGCGCAAGTTGGTGTTCGTGTTACGGTCGCCGACGATTTTCACTGGTTGGGTGCAGCGGATACTTCCGTGGTCGGTGGTGACGATGACTTTGACATCAGTCTGTGCCAGTTGGCGGAAGAAGTCTGAGATGCCGGAATGGCGGAACCAGGAGAGGGTGATGGAGCGGTAGGCGCTCTCGTTATTGGCCAGTTCGCGAACCATCTTCGATTCTGTGCGGGCATGACTGAGCATATCGATGAAGTTGAACACCACCACGTTCAGCTGGTGCTTCTCCAGACTTCTCCACTGCTGCATGAACTTCTCGGCATCGGTGGAGTTGTTGACCTTGTGGTAGGAGAAAGTCTCCTTGCGACGATAGCGGTCGAGCTGTGTGCGAATAAGCGGCTCTTCGTTGAGGTTCTTGCCTTCCTCCTCGTCTTCGTCTACCCATAGGTCGGGAAACATCTGGGCGATCTTGTTAGGCATAAGTCCGCTGAAGATGGCATTGCGTGCATACTGGGTGGCAGTGGGCAGGATACTGCAGTAGAGGTCTTCGTCGATCTCATACTGCTCGCTGAACTCATTGGCGAGGATACGCCATTGGTCGTAACGGAAGTTGTCGAGCACGACGAGGAACACTTTCTTGCCGCTGTTGAGCAGTGGGAATATCTTGGTCTTGAAGATCTCCGGCGAGAGAATGGGGCGCTGGGCTGGTGGATTAGGGGAGAGGGAACTGATCCAGTTGAGATAGTTCTTCTTGATGAACTTGGCAAACCCGCTGTTGGCATCTTCCTTCTGCATCTGAAGCATCTCGGTCATACTGCTGTCGGTGGCGCTGAGTTCGAGTTCCCAGTGCACGAGCCGTTTATACACTTCCACCCAGTCTTTCCATTCCTTGCAATCAAGGATCTGCATGGCTATCTGCTGGAAATTCTGCTGGTACTGGCTCTGCGTCACCTCGGTCTCTATCTCTCGGCGGTGGATGTTCTTCTTAAGTGTCAGCAGGATCTGGTTGGGGTTGACGGGCTTGATGAGGTAGTCGGCAATCTTCTGTCCGATGGCCTGCTCCATGATGTGTTCTTCCTCGCTCTTGGTGACCATGACTACAGGCAGCGACGGCTGAATCTCTTTCATCTTCTGAAGGGTCTCAAGACCGCTTAATCCAGGCATCTGCTCGTCAAGCAGCACCAGGTCGAAATTGCGTTCGCGGCACTGGTCAATGGCGTCGGTTCCGTTGGAGACGGTCACCACCTCGTAGCCTTTCTTCTCGAGAAACAGCTGGTGAGCCTTCAGCTGTTCTATCTCGTCGTCTACCCAGAGTAATAATCCGTTAGTCATATATGATGTTGAACTTTGAATTGTATGATCATTTTACCAGAAGTCATCACCGAAGTCGATGTCCTGGACTTTTGGCTGGGGCTTGCTTGGCAGGAACAGGTCGTCGTCATCTTCGTTTTCCTCCTCGCTGTCGTCTTCGCTCTCGGGCTCTCCCATGTCCTCGATGTCGGGCTGCACCACTCCTTCCGGAATGGTCAGTAGCTGCTCCTCGCTGACCTTCAGGGGGACGAAGGTGTCTTCGTAGAACTGCTGGTAGTCATCGTAGCTGTAGCGGGTGCCGAGCAAGGGTAGGTTGGCATCGCCGATGATGAGGCTTCGACAGCCCTTGACGGCCTCATTCATGGCCTCGTCGGCATAGAGTTGACGAGCGTATTGCAGCGCTTCGTCGTAGTTGAGGAATCCGCTGATGAGCATGCGGTGCAGGCCGTGATCCTCATCGATCTGGATGTCGAAGTTGCGTACGAGGAAGTTGGTGAAGTTGTAGCGGGCCATGTTGTAGAGCAGCTGGTTCTCATTGACGGAGTCGGGCTCATAGGCAAGAATGAACAGGAAATTCTGGTCGCGGCGCGCGTCGAGAGTATCCTGACTGGTAGAGTCGGCTGTCAGCGTGATGTCGCGCCGTGACCATACGTCACCGATGTCGAATTTGCCGCCATGCAGTTTCCTGCCTTCACTGACACCTTTGATAATCATGCCTGCCATACTGCTGACCTCACTGTCGGGGAATCGTTTGACGACTTCGTTCAGCCTGCTGATGCAGCTGTCGCCTTGTCCATCGTTGAGGTAGCTGAGGCCTTCTATGAAGAGGAACTTGTCGCGGTGCTCACCCTGTGGGAATCGCGATTCAGAGATTCGGGCATTGGTCAGCACCATGTCGTGGCGGTCTTGCTTGAAGCCTTCGTAGGTGGCGCTGTAGAGCGAGTCCTCTATGTGTTCGCCGAAGCGGGCGTTCTCCTCATAGTAGGGGTCTGTGAGCAGGATGGTCCATTCGCTCTCAGGATAGAGCGTCTTCAGACGGTTGAGGCATGTGTCGGCTTGTGATATGTCGTCTTTCCGTGAATAGAGCAGCCAGAGGTGGTACCAGGCTTCGTCGAGATGCTCATAGTCATGATAGTTGTCGGTGAGCCTCACCAGATGGCGCTCGCTGAGCGTCAGGTTGTCGAGTTTGTCCTTGAAGATGACACCAGCATGGAAGAGCCCGTCCTGTATGATGCTGTGGCAGGCAGCCTTCTGCTCGTCGGTGAAAGGTATCTGGGCCAGATAGTATTCGCGTTCGTGGGGATCGTTTGCGAGGCTGTCGGCGGGAGAGGATTCTGCAACCTGTAAGGAGTCGGTTTGTGCGAGTTGCTGATTCAGACTGTCTGCCAATTCGGGTGCTTCTGTGCTGACGGAGTCTTCCGGCTCTTCTGAGTCTTCTGATGTCTCCTGAGTGTTCACCACGGTCACGTTTATGCGCTGCCAGTTGTCTTTGTTCTCACGACGGCCCCACTGCTGTTGGAAGGTGTTCTTTCCTTGATTCACAGCCATCGGGTTGTAGAAATACCATTGGCCATTGCCCTGTACGGCAGGGGTCGCAGGTGTCGTAGGGGTATTGGGTAGAGGGTTGCGTCCGGCTTGCTGCTGCAGTTGTTGCTCAAGCTGCTCGGCTTCAGCATCAAGCTGGGCCTCGCGTTCCTCTTTTTCTTTTTGTTTCAGAGCTTCTATGACACGGTCGATGGCTGCCAACCTGTCAGCCTCAGGCATCAACGACAACTCCAGCAGGGAGTCTTGCAGATGGATGGCCTCCGTAAACGGCACCAGCTCGTCGAGCACCTTCGATCGGTACGACAACTCTTCATAATCGTTCCTCTCCTTGTCGAGCAGTCCTATGGCCTCACCGTAGCAACGATGGGCATCGCCGAAGCGCTCCATCTCCCAGTACAGGTTGCCAAGCGTAAGCAGCAAGACACCCTTCTCGATACCGTTCCGGGTAGATTCCTTGTTGCCTTTCTCATAAGCACCGATGGCCTGCAGCGTGTCCTTCATGTTCAGGTAGATATTGCCGATGGCGTAATAGACTTGGTCAAGATATTCCTTGTTGTTGTCTGAGGCGGCCATCCGCTTCAGACGGCTGATCATCTGTCGGGCGTTGCTCTGTGCCATCACCTCAGTCTGGGCGATGCGGGCATTGAACTCCAACTCGTAGGGCGGGTGACAGCCTACGACCTTGCGGAATGCCTTATAGGCTTCCTCGCGATGCCCTAACAGATTCTGTATCTGTCCCATGAGGAACCATTCTCTGGCTCGTTGCACGCTGCGACGTTCATGACTGATCACCTTGCGGAGGTAAGGGACAGCCTTCTCGTAGTTTCCCTGCCTGACGTAGTAGTCGGCATAGGTATAATCCCAGTCCTTGACAGTGCGGTAGTCTACCGAGTCACGGTTCATGTTGCGGATGACATCCTCGGCGTCGTAGAGCCATCCCAGCTCGGTATAGCATTTGGCCAGCCAAGCTTTGGCCAGCCCGTTTTGCAGAGGCTGTGTCTGATAGAGCCTGCTCATGTAGGAGAAGGTAGCGGCAGCCTCGTCGAAGGCTCCTTTCTGGAACTGAGCCTTGCCCAGCAGCATCCATGCCTTCCATATGAATGGGTTGTACTCCTTGCGGCTGAGCCATTCTCGGTCGCGGGCAGTCTTCTTCTTATTACTCTTCCATTCGGGCTTCGACTTGATGCTGTGCAGTCGTATGGCCTTCTCGCTCTTCTCGATGGCACGGTCGTATTGGCCTTTACCCAGCTCCATGCTCTGCTTGTTGCCGACCATGTAAAGGGGAATGATTTCGGTGTAGTTGTCCTTGTTGCCTTTCTCTTTCTCCAGATTACCTTCTATGAAGGCCTGGGAACCATTGAAATAGGTGTTGTAACGGGCGGTGAAAGAGTGCCAGAAACGGTTACGGCTCGTATTCTTCTGAACGGAACAGGAGAGTAAGAAGGCAGAGGAAGATAAAAGCAGGAAGAGTGAGATGACTTCCATTTTCCCGTTTCTCCTTTTATCCGCTTCTTTCATGAGGCAATGCAGCTTGCACGATTCGTCATGAGCTGCCGTACAGGATGAACAGTCGTGCCCCTGCTCGACATTGTCCTCTCCCTTGTCGAATCTGTTGGCTACTGCGGCAATCACCCCCAGCACCGCAATCATTCCTATGCACACCCAGACAAACGACATATTGTTTTGTTTATAGTTTAAAGTTTATGGTTTATAGATGATTACTACTATTGTCAGAATGGCTTGCCAGCATGTCATCCGTAGACTGTAAACCGTCACCTGTAAACTCAATCTCGAACCCCGCTGCCTTCAGGTCCTCCCAGAACTTCGGATACGATTTGCTCACTACCTGCGGATTATTGATCATAAGTCCAGGCTGCTTGAGAGCAAAAGGTGCGAAAGCCAGAGCCATTCGGTGGTCCTCATAAGTGTCGATGGGTTCGTAAGAGGGCTCGCAGCGCTCACCGTCCCAGAGCAACTCGCTGTCGTTGAGGTCTTTCAGCACAAAGCCCAATTTTCTCACTTCTGTCTTCAAGGCTTCGATGCGGTCTGTCTCTTTAATTTTCAACGTCGACAGTCCTTTGAAATGGAAGGGGATGTTCTTTGCCATACAGGTTACGACAAAAGTCTGGGCTAAGTCTGGCGAGTTGATGAAGTCATATTCCAGTTTTGGCACACAGTGTCCGTTGCGCTTCAGTGTGACTGTCTGTGGTACCCCTTCCTCCTTGCTCTCAAAGACGGTTTTGACACCAAGCAGACTGAAAATATAGCGTGTGACGGAGTCGCCCTGCTTTGAACCGTTTGTCAGTCCCGTCAGTCTGACGGTCGTCTCAGGGTCGTCGCTGATAGAAACCATCTCATACCAGTAGCTCGCAGCGCTCCAGTCGTTCTCAATGAAGTAACTGCGGTTTTGATAAGGCTGTGGCTCAACGGTAATGGTGTCGACCGAAGTCCATTCCGCATGGGCACCAAACTCACCCATCATCCACAGTGTCAGGTCGATGTAGGGTCGTGAGATGATGTCGCCTGTCAGACGCAGTGAGAGTCCCTTCTCCAGCATCGGACCTATCATCAGCAGGGCAGAGATGTACTGCGAGCTGATATTGCCGCATATTTCCAGGAATCCGCCTTCCAATGGTCGTCCCGTGATGCTGAGGGGCGGGAATCCCGGTTCGCCGAGATAGCTGATGTCGGCACCCAGTTTCAGCAGGGCATCCACCAGCACGCCGATAGGACGGTGCTTCATCCGCTCAGTTCCCGTCAGCGTATGTGTACCCCTCATCACACTCAGATAGGCCGTCATGAACCGCATGGCTGTGCCGGCAGCTTTGATGTCTATCACCTCCGGCATATAGCGGATGGCATTGATGATGACCTCTGTATCATCGCAGTCGCTCAGGTTCTGGGGCAGAGTCTGCCCTCCGCTGAGCGCATAGATGATGAGTGCGCGGTTTGAGATGCTTTTTGAGGCCGGAAGCTCGATCGTCGTGTCCAGTCTCTGTGGTGGGTTGAGTCTATATGATGTCATGACTTGATCTATTTTTTTATATTAAGAACGTGCAAAATTACACATTATTATCTGTTTATGCAAAAAACATCTGCAAAAAAACGTTGTTTTGCAAAAAAAGTTCCCTTAAAATTTGTTTGTTTCGAAAAAACTGTGTACTTTTGCACCCGCATTCGACAATCAAGGGTCGGTGCCAAGCAAAAAGGATCGGGATTTAGCGCAGTTGGTAGCGCACACGTCTGGGGGGCGCGAGGTCGCTGGTTCGAGTCCAGTAATCCCGACCAAGAACGGAAAAGGCTGAGAATCAAACGATTCTTGGTCTTTTTTGTTTTTATAGGCTTTCTTGAAGTAACTCAGGGTGACGTGGTGGGTGACTCTCAAAGTCAACCGAGAAGTCAAACAAGATTTATGCAGAAATTGTTAAAAAGTCTCTTTTTTCCAAAGATTATAGCCGGAATCTCGAAAACTATTCTTAATTTCGCCAACGATATGAGACGGAACCTCTACATAATTGCTGGTTGTAATGGTGCAGGCAAGACAACTGCATCCTATACTGTTTTGCCTGAGATTCTTCAATGCAGAGAGTTTGTGAATGCTGACGAAAGTCGACTCATGGGTGATTTACAACAACAGTGACAATCCTCGTAAAGATACTTGGGTATGACGGCTGCTATGACTCAGGATCTGTCCCCATGGCTGGTCCGCTCGACATGACAGGGGGGAAGGCGCTCGAAAAAACGGAAGTCGCTCTAACTCCAAATTCCCTTCTCCTTTCAAAATAAGAGATCAATGACCTCTTACCTTTGCACCAGATTATAGATAATGTTCTAAATGTCCGATGTTAAACATCGTATAAGTTTAGGACTTACGGCTATGATTTTGTAGTTTTGCTAGAG
>Ga0310691_10001836_pt1 | contig 30573 bp, 26 predicted proteins | sample 176DNAGHGlowgp2_FD_203887 | JGI IMG/M metagenome (GOLD analysis project Ga0310691, IMG submission 203887) | Sheep rumen microbial communities from Palmerston North, Manawatu-Wanganui, New Zealand - 1766 DNA GHGlow gp2 (v2) (version 2) | ecosystem: Host-associated > Mammals > Digestive system >... | reverse complement strand
GGTCAGGTTCTGCCAATCGGTGGCCTGAGGGAAAAGACAGTTGCCGCAAAGCGTAACAAGATTAAGACAATAATTATTCCAAAAGCAAATGAGCGCGACCTGGAAGATATTCCAGAACACGTAAAGCAGGGAATTAAGTTTATTCCTGTAAGCGATGTTCGCCAGGTGCTTGAGATTGCTCTTGGCGTTTAATCTACCTTAAACTTGCTTACTGCCTCGGTCAGGATTCCTACAGACTCCTGAGCCTGGGCAGAAATCTGGGTAATGCTCTGTGAACTTGCGCTCAGGGTTTCTGAGGCACTTGCGCAGTCCTGGATTCCGCTGTCTACCTGTTTCTGCATTTCGGAAAGGGAATTGAAGTTTCCTGTTACCTGTGAAGTTCCCGAGCTGATTACGGAAGCACTTTCCTTTACGTTCACACTGCTGTTTTTGATGTCGCTGAGTGAGGCCATAATCTGTTCGGCCTTGTCACCTTGAACGGCAATGGTATTAGAAAGAGACTTCATGGTTTCTTCAAAGTTCTTTATTTCGGTAATTGTGTCTTCGAAAGATTCTTCTACAACGAGAGACGAACTTGAGATTTCGTTAATCTTAGACTGAATTGCCTTAAGTGAAACACTGGAATCTTTTGCCTGCTTACTTGTCGTTTCTGCAAGCTTTCTGATTTCGTCAGCAACTACTGCAAATCCCTTACCGCTTTCTCCTGCATGGGCAGCCTCAATAGCGGCATTCATTGCAAGAAGGTTAGTCTGGCTTGCAACCGAAGAAATAACCTTGTTCATTTCAAGCAGGGCACCAGACTCTGCCTGAACTTCCTGAATCTGTTCTACAGATTTTTTAAGCGACATTGTATTGTTGCCGGAAGCTTCTACAATTGTTCCAACCTTTGTTGTCATTTCTTCTGTATTTTTTGTGATTGCAAGGAAGTTTTTCATCATATCTTCGATGTTGTTGGAAGAAGACATAATGAGTTCGTTCTGGTTTTCTATTTCAGAATTCAAAACAGCAACCTTCTGGGCCATCTGATTAATAGCTTCGTTTACAGAATCTATAGCAGTACTCTGCATTGTGATTGTTGTGTTCATTCCATTTATAGCATTTTCGGTTGTAGAAACAGAAGAACCAATTACATGTGAATTGTCGGCAAGTTTATTTGAAACATCCTGAATATTTCCAGAGGATTCACGAATTGTGCTTACGAGAGAGCTGATGCTTTCTGAAAATTCATTAAAGCCTTTGGAAAGCTGTGATGCTTCCTGTGTAAAATAATCAGGATACTTTTTTGTAAAGTCTCCTTTTGCAATAACCTCGCAGCCTTTTACAATTTCACGGAAGTTATTTGAGACACGGCGGGCAAGAATTATGTATACGCCGATCATAATTAAAACAATGATTAAAAGAATTCCAAAAACCATCAGAACAAGATTTCTATACTGGCTCGAAAAATCTGAGGCAGGGCCTTCTGCAACAATGTACCAGTCTGTTCCATCAATTTTGTGAACACCGTAAAATTTTCCACCCTCAATAAAGGATTTATCTTCATCATTCAAATATGATGTTTTTGTATAACTAGAGAACCCTGCATTATCAAAATAATTTTTGTTCATTATGGAAGAAAAATCATCATTTGTAATAAAGAGGCCGTCGGAGGTGATAATATTTACCCGACTGTTATCAGAAAGATGAATGTCTTTTACTGCTTCAGAAAGGGCATCAAGCACGATATCTGCGGCAGAAACACCGATTAGTTTTCCATTATTGTCGAGTACACGATAGCTGATGGTAACTATAATTTTTCCTGTATTTGCATCCGTAAAAGGTTCTGTGTAGCATACTTTATTTTGATTATTTACGGCGTTTTTATGCCAGAGCCGGGACTGCATATCAAAATCTGGAGCCGCTTCCCAGCCGGTGTGAGAAATCAAAGTTCCTCCATCCCAAATCTGTTCATAGGTAGCATAATATAGAAGAGTTTCTTCCATCATATTGCGGCCCATGCTTTTGATTACTTCTTTCATTTGATTTCGGTCATCGCCAAGGGTTGGAATTACATTTGAAAGATCTATAACCAGATCATTATATTCACCAAGAATTCCAGAAACCTCTTTATTTAAAGTTTCCATGGCCTGATTTACTGTATCTACTGTTGATTTTCTTACTACATTTTGAATTACAAGTGAAAAAGAAAAGCCTAGAAAGAGGGTTATTATAATAATTGAACCGACTGTTCCGATTAGAAGTTCTGACATAAGTGAGAGATGTTTTTTTGCTTTCATATAAACTCCAGAAAATAACTCTTTGTTATTTTATAATTATAATTGAGGATATAAGAATTAACAAATGCTTTTTTAGCGTTTATTGCTTTTTTTTATAGTTTATGTTCTGCAAAGAACTCGATACTTGTGTTTGTTTTACCTTCGGTCTCGAAGATAATGATTTCATTTGTTCCGGTTTTCAGAAGAGGGGCCGGAACATAGAGTCTTCTTTGCGGACCAATTTCCCAGAAGCGGCCAAGATTAAAGCCGTTTAAGAAAATACAGCCTTTTCCCCAGCCGGAAAAATCAAGATAAGTATCGCAGGCTTCATCCACTTCGAAGTGGAAGCGGGTAAAGCTTGGGCCAGACTGAGGGACGCCGGCTGCACTTGCCTTGCTGGTTCCACTTGCGGTGCCTGTTGGACTTGCCTTTGTCCAGTCGATTTTTGAAAGCTGTTTTGTATCCAGGTTCAGATTATAGTATTTCCAGTTTTCAAGTGGGGTGTCATCAGCTGTTACTTTGCCGAAGATACCCTTGCGCTGGAAAGGAATCTTTCCTGCAAAGTTTACACGGCCAAGATTTTCTACAAGAAGGCTAAGTTCGTCACCGGCAGCAGCGGAGATTTTCTGGGCATTTGAGATTTCTTTGTCAAAGACTGTAAAGACCGCTTTGTCATTTATAAAGCCTGTGATTCTATCGTTTGCTTCTTCGATTTTAAGCGTACTTGCGGCCGCCGGCATTTTCGTCTTATATAGAATATATCCGTAATCCTGACCTGTTTCTTCCATGCTCAAAAGCTTTTGGCCTTCGATTGTTTTTTCTTCAGTAAGGTCTGGGAGAATATCAAAAAGGCGGACTGCCTCTTCTGCCTGAACTTTTCCGTAAGCCTTCTGCTTGATGTTTGTGCTTAAAGGAACTTCTTCAAAGTCCCGGTATTTCTTTATGATTTTCTGGAAGGTAAGATATTTTTCTGTAATCTTTCCGTCTTCAGAAAGAGGAGCATCATAATCATAAGAAGTTACATCCGGCGTGAGCTTTGTGTAATAGTTTGAACCGTTCATAAAGCCAAAGTTTGTGCCGCCGTGGAACATGTAAAAGTTTACATTTCCTTTTTTCAAAATATAATTGAGGTCTTTGATATTTCGTTTGAGTTTTGATTTTTTGTGTTCGTTATTTCCCCATGCATCAAACCAGCCGATCCAGAATTCCATGCACATAAGAGGCCCTGTATTTCCGGTCTTTTTCATCATGCGTTTCATGTTTGAAAAAAGAGGGCGGGCGTGTGAACCGAAGTTTCCAGTTGGAAGGGCACCTGTGAGCTGGCCGTTTATAAACATTTTTCCCCATGGTCCGTCGCTGGTTACGAATGGAACTGTGATTCCTCCCTCGCGCATAAGGTCAGCAAGAAATTGCAGATAACTCATGTCTTTACCATAATAGCCGTATTCATTTTCAATCTGCATGAGGATTATGTTTCCACCCTTATCAATCTGATGGTTTACAAGGCGGGGAAGGAGAACCTTGTAATAGTCGCGGATATTCTGATAGTAAAGTTCATTTTTACAGCGAAGCTCAAGCCCCGGAATTGCAAGCAGCCAGGAAGGAAGGCCACCAAGCTCCCATTCTGCACAGATGTAAGGAGAAGGGCGTACAATTGCGTAGAGCCCAAGGCTTTGTGCTATATCAAGAAACTTTTCAAAATTGCAAAGCCCGTCAAAACAAAATTCTCCCTTACGAGGTTCTGTAATGTTCCAGGGAATATAAGTTTCTACTGTGTTACAGCCCATGTTCTTTAATTTTTCAAGGCGGTCTTGCCAGTATTTCGGTACTACACGGAAGTAATGGATTGCTCCTGAGATAATCTGGAAAGGTTTTCCGTCCAATAAAAATGTATCTTTGATTTCAAATGTACTCATATTTTAATTATCCTATTCCATAAATCCCAACTCTACCAGCCATTCTTTGAGCGGCTGATTATAATGGAACTCTTTCATAAAGTCGTTATCTTTCATGCCAAAGCCGTGTTTGCCCCATGGGTAGCGGGCAAGCTTGCTTGGAATGCCTGCCGCCTGCAGAGCATCGTAGAGTCGAAGTGAGTTTTCAGGAATTACAACCGGGTCATCATCGCAGACAACTATATAGGTCGGTGGCATATCGGCAGGAACGTTGAGTTCCATAGAAAACTCGTCTTTTCGGGCTTGAGTCTGATTTTTTGCTCCTTTTCCAAGAAGACTGTTACGGCTCCAACGGTGGGCAATATCATCCTGCATGCTTACAACAGGGTAAACAGGAATTACAAAATCTGGACGCAAACTAACGTTAGTTTGTATAGCAAGCTTTGCAATTTCGTCATGAGTCTGCCAGAACTCGCCGGCCATAGTAACAAGGTGGCCGCCTGCAGAAAAGCCGATTACTCCGACTTTTGCAGGGTCAATATCCCAGTTCTCTGCATTTTCGCGGACAAGTTGAATGGCTCTCTGAATATCCTGCAGCATGGCAGGGTGGTGGTAGAGACTTTCTGCAGTACGATATTTTAAAACAAAGGCAGTAACTCCGTTTTCTGCAAACCAGGTTGCAGTTGTATTTCCTTCGCTTTTTAATCCTAAATGATGATAACTTCCGCCGGGGCAGACAATTACTGCAGTGCGGGTGCGAGGCGCAGTGTCGGAAGCCTTATGCATGAACATAACGGAAGGCTCTTTTTCCATTCCTTTTACATTGCGCCAGAGGTAGATAGTTGCGTTCTGGGCAAGGGCTGCGGTACAGAATAAAATTGCAGCTGCAAATGCGGTAAAAATCTTTTTCATATTTTAAATATATCATTATTAAGGGGATTTTTCTATTATTCTAAATATGGTAAAATCCCTAAATTATGAGTGAAAAGATGGAAAACATAAAAGCAATAATTTTTGATATGGACGGGGTAATTCTCGATTCAGAATCAATTTCAGATATAACCTGGAGAAAGGCCGCAGAGGAAAGAGGCCTTACCGTTAATGACGAAATATTAAATGCCTGCCGAGGCTCAAATAAAAACGACACAATTCAAACTTTGAAAAAATATTACGGTGAGGATTTTGACAGCGAAGCCTTTCTTGAGCGCACCTCAGAACTCTTTCACGAAATAGAAGAGAAAGAAGGGATTCCACTGCTGCCTTACGCAAAAGAAATTCTTGAATATCTTAAGCCTCGTTACCGCTTAGCACTTGCATCTTCTACAAGAGGTCCTACTGTAGAACGACAGCTTCGCGCCGCCGGCGTAATCGACTTTTTCGAAACCCGCACAACCGGCGAAATGGTAGAACACAGTAAGCCTAATCCGGAAATATACCTTATGGCCTGCAAATCAATCGGTATGAAGCCCGAGGAGTGTGTCGCAGTTGAAGACAGCCTCAACGGCATCCGCAGTGCGCATGCGGCCGGCCTGCACCCGATTATGGTGATTGATAAGGTTCAGCCGACAGATGAGATTCGTGGAATGTGTGAGGCGGTGTTTAAGTCATTGGAAGAAGTTGAAGAAATACTATAAAAATAGAACGTATAATATATAATGTTGTTTTATCTTGGAAATAAAAATTAGTAAACTTGAAAAATCTGAAAATCAGATTTATCCTTAAATTATCGAATAGGGTAAGACAGATTTAGATAAATGGAGGGAGAGCAATTAATGATGTTTATACTTTAAGAGATAAATCATTCTTAAAAATCCAATTAACTTATATAATGATTGCATGTATACAACTATTTTGAAAGGAATGAAAATGAACAAAAAATTAATTATCAATATTATTGTTATTTTTATATGTATATCTTCGGTATTTCCTCAGAAAACAGAAAAAGAAAAGAGAGATTTAAACTTAGCAAATTATTTTTCTGTACAGGCACATAAAATTATTACGAATCATTATAACAAAATAATTTTAGATGAAACTTATAGCGACTTAATAAATAATTTAAATCTTAAACTTGATAAAACTCAGAAAGAGCAGCTAAATACGATGATAGATTCTATAGGAAAATTTCGTAATAATGATATAGAACGTGAACATTTACAAATTCTTTTTGAGAACTCTCAAGCAAATGCAATTAACAGTGCTTTACCTAATCCACAGTATTTGTTATCAGTTGCATTATCAGGTGATTATGTAAAGATCCTTACGGCATGTGCAATGACAACATTAAGTTCTATTTCAAATTATAATACTGAAAAAAACACAGCTATTATTGAAAACTTAAAAGAAAACTGGATTCTCGATAAGGATGATAGACAAAATATCGTCGAGCTTCAAAAGAATTTGGTAAATTATTTGATTGATATTGTGAACGCAGGAGAAAATATTGATGGTTTGGATCCTTTGACTGAAAGCGAAATAGAAAAAATTGTAACCTATGAAAATCTTGAAAATCTGACACAAAAAAAACTGTTTTTTGAAAACAATAAAACTACATATGAGAACTATGGTCCATATTGGGGAATACTTGCGAAAACTTATTATGAACTTGAAGATTATGAAAATTGTTTGAAAGCTATAAATAATTATGAAAATGTTAGATCAGAAGTATTTGTCAAAGATAAAGATTTTGCAAATGTCTTACCTTGTGCCATAGTTGCAGTCCAGAATGTTTATAAAAATGATATAAAGCAAATTGAAAAAAATGAAGTAAAGTATTTACAATTATTAGAAAAAAATGTCCTTAATGATGATTGGAATAAAAGATTCTATATCTCTCAAATGTATATTTCATTATTTGCCAAAACTAATAATACTGATTATTTAGAGAAAGCATATAAAATTACAAAAGCAGACTTAAACACAACTGCAATCGAACAAGAAAAATGGATAGCTAATTATTTAAAACCAGTTGATAAGAATATATCAAAAAACTTGACAAAAACTGAACAAAAGAAACGTAAAGAAGAAATAAAAAAAGAAGTAAAGTATAAAGATACACATTTTCTTCCACGGCATAAAGGTTTTTATTTAATATATGATCAATATCTATGGCTTTGTGATATGTTAAAAATAAGTCAAAAAGAAAAAGATGAAATGAAAAAGGCATATTCGTTTGCTCTTTCAGTTTATACAGAAAGGGATTATGTAGCAGATATAACTTTTGATCAGGCAATTATTGACAAAATAATTCAAGTTGAATCTGTAATATCTGATGAAAAACTTTTTGATGTTTACAATATATATAAATTCAGAAGACAATTTGATGAGAGACAATTAAGTGATTATGAACTTGTAAAAGAAATAATTGAAAATATAGACAAAACAAATTATTATTTACCTTCTTTATTAAATTCTTCTTGCCATGTAGGTAAATTAGGAAGTCCAACAATTGATAATATTCCTGCATGCTTAATTGATGATAATACTAATTTTCACATTAGAGTATTTCATTATGATGAAAATGGTGAAATTGTTCCTGATTTCTATAATGATTATTTAAGGAAACAAACAGTTCTTATTGATTCCATTAAAGGTGAATATACTTCATATAGTAAATCTCCTTGTTATTTTCTTAATCTTTCATATTGCACTTTTGTGATAGATTTTCATCGAGAAAAATTTGTACCTGATGAAAATATAAAATATTTTCTGACTCTTAGATTACAAAATGAAGATTCAGATATATGGCTAACTTACAAGGATCCTTTTAATTTTAAAAATAAAAAGAATTTTATTGTTGTTTGGAAACCTGAATATGAGAAATAAGAGAATATTATATATTTTCATTTTTCTTATTTCATTTAATTTCATTTTTGCTGAATCAGTAAAAGTAGTTTCTTTTAATCTTAATGGAACAGCAAGAAATCATCGCTTTGAAACTTCTTATCAGTGGGCGGATGAAATTATATCGATTCTCAAGAAAAGTGATGCAGATATAATTTTGTTGCAAGAAGTATATATTCCTTTAGATAAAAGAATGGATACACCATATTTTAGAAAAGCCAAAAAGAATAATGTTTTGGATTATTTTACATCTCACCTTAGTGGATATAATGGAGTATGGAATTATTTCACTTCTGCTAATTATATGCTTCGTAAAGATATGAAAATTTCAGAAGAATTATACAAATCTGGAAATAATACACAAAATAATGCATTGCTTTTCAATTCTTCTAAGTTTAAAGCAAAAGATTTATCAAAACAATTAAATCTTGAAGATTTTTCAGGGAAATACAAGTTTGATAAAAATTCTATTCAGGTTATTGAATTTTCTGATATAAAAACTAGTTCAAAATTTGTAATAATAAATGTGCATTTACCTTCAGTTGATAATGTACATAAGTTAAGAGATTTAGACACATTAAAACTGTTATTTAATTCATATAAAATCCATCAAGCTGTTATAATTGGTGGAGATATCAATATTAGTCGAAAAGACCTAATGCCTTCTTATTTTGAATTTGTTGATGGAACTGATAGTTGGTATTATGACAAGAACTTTGGTTTATTGACATCAATTTCTGGAAAAAAATCAGATGGCGTTGCGTTTGCAAATGATTTTGATCATTTTATTTTTTCAAATAAAGTCAAAATAATTACTAAAATGATGAGAGTAAATGATTGTCTTAATAAAACTTGGTATTCTAATATAAAACTTGGTAATCATACTTTTTATAATTCAAAAGAATATACAAAAATGATTTCTGATCATTACCCGATAATAATTGAATTCGAAATTGACTGATTTTACTTATAATTTGTAATAAGTAGTTATTAAATAATTACAAGAATCAATCCCATAATTATTGAAAATATATATTTTCCATATAGCTTAGTAAATGAAAAATCTTCTTGATATGCAAAATTTAAAAAGTTCCCAATCAATCTCCCCACAACCATCAAAATCACTTCCAAAACAAAAACTGCTGTTGAAGAAATTAACCATGCAAAAATAAAATTCATTAAAAACCTCCGTAATAAAATCTTGTAATATAATGTCTCCTGTCGTATTATTATTTATATGACAGACTCGTTTAACTTCGATTATGATAAATATGAAGCAGAAACAATTGAAAAACTTCTTTCACGGGTGAAAGATTGTGACCGTGAGAATGCAAAAATCCTCCTTGATGATTGTCTCAATAACGGAATTATTCAACTGGAGCTTTGTGACGTTGAAGATTGTTTTTTCATCTGCAACCGAAATTGAATATCTGGAATTCAAAGGAGTAGAGGAATCAGAGTCTCTTCTTTTAAAACGTGGGCCAATAAAAACTTTGCTGCTTGTAATTTCATCCGGCAAAGATGAAGAACTGACAATACTTGAAGTTCAGAACTGTTTGAAACGCATAGAAGCCGCTACCGGACAGAAGCTTGAACCTGAGAAGATGTACTGGAGTATGGTTCAAAAAGCTCCTACCGGATTTTTACGCATGTTAGTTCAGTTCTAAAAACTTACACCGCAAAGCCCATTCTCTTTGTCGCTCCAGCTGCTGCATCCAGCTTTTCTACTTTGCACATTTCTATGATGTCGGAGAAGACGGGACGCTTGCCGGAGATGATTTCTTTCATTTCGGCCTTGCGCACGATGTTATCGATTTCGCTGCCGGAGAAGTTGTAAGTTGTCGCTAACTGCTGAGCCTTTTCTGTTGTCAGCCATGGCAGTTTGTTTTTCCAGATTGCTCTCTTTGCTTCGACAGTTGGATTTTCAAAACGAATCTTAAAGAGGAAGCGGCGTTCAAAGGCCTGGTCCAGATTGTCAGTTAAGTTAGTTGTGGCTATCAGAATACCTTCAAACTTTTCCATCTCTTCCAAAATGATATTTTGAATAGCGTTTTCTGTCTGAGCGGTATTCGAGTAGAAAATATCTTTTCGTTTACTGAAAACGGCATCACATTCATTAAAAAGGAGAATAGGGGTGCGGCCACATTTAAGTTTTTTCATTTTGCTGCAGAGTTCTTTATAATCTGTAAACACCTCTTTTATCTTCTTTTCGCTTTCGCCAAACCAGGCACTTTTTGTAGCAGAAATATCAACCTGTATAATTGAACGGCTCGTTTTTTTTGCCAACTGATAAACTGTTTCAGTTTTTCCGCAACCAGGCGCACCGTGAAGAAGGACTGCGATTCCGCAGGGAAGACCTTTTTCTGTAAGCTTCTTTTGAATCCGGCAAAATTTTGACTGGCTTAGAGACTGGGTAAGAGCTTCAATCTGCTTTTGATTTTCATCACTGTAGAATAGTTTTTTTGCACGAATATCCTGAGGCTTCTTGAGCTTTTTGTCATCAATTTTTACTGAATAAAGTTCGTAATCTTCATCCAGAAAAAATTTCTTGCCTTCTTCCGTTAGAGTAATTTTTGAATCAATCATATTTCCTTTTTCTGTAAATTCGACAAGCCCCTTGGCCATAAGAATATGCTTTTCATCAAAAAATTGTCTGGCAATTCTAAAGCGTTCGGAGTCTTCATAAATATCATCAATTGTTGAGCAAAGACAGGATGGCATTCCACTCAGACTGTCATTACAAATATCATAAAACATAAAACGGGTTCTGCTGTCATTAATTAATTCTTTACTGCGGATTACAAAAGGAATTGTTTCGTTGTTTTCTTCATAATCACTAAGCTGACATACAAGGTCGTCAACTGTGTTATCTGTATATTTGTTGTTTTCATAAAGATTTGCTACTTTTGCAACGAAGTCCAGATATGAAGTTTCTTTTCTCAAATTGTGGTTAATTGCTTCATTATTCAAAATCCTTTTAATTAATTCCTTTGTAACTGAGAAAGTTGATTTAGAATCTGTAAAGTCGAGCAAGCCCTTTTGTCTGAGAGCAACAAAATCAGAATACATGGCGGCTACTTTTAGAACATTTACTGAAATAAAATCTGCATATTCGCTCGGGTAAATCTGATTGTTATCGCGGAAGTGCTGGTAAATTGCAAAGCATAAAATCCAGGTTTGATTTTCTGTTGTATTAAAATATTCATTAAGGCGGAGGATACTTGTCTGATAGAGGGTAGTGCGTTCTGGACTAAGCCCGCTTTCTACAATTGAGTCACAGATTGTCTTGATGTTTGATAAAACATTCCATTTTGTTTTTGCCGGCATAGTCATTGTCTGTGCTGTCGTCTTTGTGATTGAATTATTCATGTTGATTCTCCTTCCGCATTCTGGCGGTTCCTGGAAGTATAAAGCGAGTTTTTCTGGTCGATGTGACCCTGATAAAATTATATGTCCATGTTAAAAACAATTATGCACTAACTATTTCAACGCCATTTAAAGCCGAAGTCTGTAAAAATGCTTATGGCATCGTTAAAGGAAATGTTATCTGGAATCGCCTTCCATTTTTCAATTGCATTATTCATAAGCTGATTATCAGCCAAATGAAAAACAATCGTATCAATGCCCAGTACATCCGCAACATAAATCTGCGAAAGATAAATAAGTTCCTTGTTGTTACGAAAGTTACCGCAGCCCCAGTTTCCGGTGTGGATTTCTGTGAGTGGAACTTTATCTTTTATACCGCGTCTTTTGATTCCGCCAAAGCCCGCAAAAAGAGTGAGCAGCAGGAAGATAATTTCCTTTTCCTTGTAAAGGCCATCGCCTCCGTAAGGAGCCATCATTGAAATTACATTGTTTGTTTTATCCCAGGTGATATTCTGCTTTTCGCCATTGCAAATGCTTACCCACTGAGGAACTCCTTCAAAGAGAATTGGAGAAAGAATAGTGACAGGTCCATTTTTGTGAAGAAGAGATGAGTCTGTGATTCCGCTTTGGTCAAGAAAAAGATTTGCCTTATGGAGAAGGGGCATTTCCATTACCATTGCAGCTTCCTGACTGCGGGATTCGCTTCCCCATTCAGTAAAGGCTTTTTCTGAGGCAAAGTTTACATGCCAGATTTTTGTGTCGGATGACTGTTTTGTAGTCTGGCCATCCAGATATGCCATGCCATAATCATAACCGTGTTCGCAAAAATTAATTTTTATTCCACGTTTTGTAAGGCACTTTCTTTGTGTGTCAGCAGATTCTGGGAAAGCGTATTTTGAAATTCTGACAAGCCCATGCTGATACTTATGAAAATATTTTGATTCTTCATAAATTTCTTTTTTCTTTAGATTTTCAAACTCTTCATCAGGGAAAAGTTTTTCGTCCATCAGCTGCTGAACTCTTACTGAAGTGAATACCATTTCTTTTGATAATTTTAGAGCTAAGTTATTCATAAGATAAAAAATAACTCTGAAAATTCAAATCGTCAACCACATCCGTACATATGACAAGGTGATTAATCAGTGACCTGACTTGCCAAATTTCAGATTCGGTTTTATCTTTGTTTTTGCCGGCAAAAAGAAGTATGTGTCATTGCCGGACTTGATCCGGCAATCTAGATATTCGGGTCAAGCCCGAATATGACAAAAAAGTATCACGAACATGACAATGTGATGAACAGGAGGAACTATGAGAACAATAAGAGATGTAATGAACATGGACGTAAGAGACCTGGAATTTTCAGTGCGCTGCAGTAACTGCATGGCGCGCATGAATATCAAAAAGCTTTCCGAGCTGACCGCAATGTCAAAAGACGATATTTCAAAAATGCGCAATATCGGAAAAAAATCAATTGAAGAAATGGACGGCAAGCTTGCAGAAATAGGCCTCTGGTGGCAAATGACCGACCGCGACTGGGCTTCCTGGGGTATGAAGCATATTGAGTGGATTAAGTCACATTAAGGAATATAGACTACTATGGGTAACAATGAGAAAATTGAGTTATTAAAAAATCTCTTTTCATGTTTGATTGAAAACTTTGAAGCTTCCTATGTAATTGACGGTGAAGATCTGAAAAAGGGCAGGTTATCGCTGGGCTTTGAAGAATCCTGGGATGACACAAGATTTGTTTTAAGGTCAGAAGACAGCCAGGTTTTTACAGGCCTACTCAAAGATTATTATATTGACCAGTGCAGGGGAGGAGGCTCTCCATTTTTATTCAGAAATATCGAAGCTGAAAATAAGGGGCTAGAAATCCGCTTTTCAAAGGCCACCCGTTTTTATGATGAATACGAAGATAAAGAATTGGGAACAAAACTAAAGGACCTTGCGAAAGCATATTATGATGTCTGGCTTTATGAGAATCGTAATCTGAAGTATTGGAATTATTCTCAGTTTGGTTATAAAGATTTTGAGTAGTTCCAGATTTTCATGGCAGGGTCACATTAACAAAGTTTGAGTGAAGTATAATAAAACTATGATAGATGAAGAAGGAAATGAAATAGATGATGACCTCTGGGCTGAAATGGCAGAGGCCTATGGTCAGGGCTTTTGTCCAGTTTACGGTGGTGTAAAAGAATCTGATGTAAGAGAAACTGCAGCTGTGAATATTACAACTGCAGTAGATAAAACGGATATAACCGATATCCCAGAGGACATACCGTTTTGATTTTTGACAATTACTCCATCACCTTGGCAACTCTAAAGTATTCTGGCTTACGAGTGCAGTCGTAGTTGTACATTCCGCAGTAAGGACCGTTCATTTTATAGCTGTAATCATTTTTAGGCAGAGATGGGTTATCGCAGATTCCCCAGATGGCTACACAGGTGAGGCTCTTTGTTTCGTCTGCGGTGGCTGCCAGCATTTTGAAGAAGTTTTCGTAGAAGGCTGCGTGCTGGTCTAATTTTTCTTTTTCGTAATTGCGGAGAGCCAGCTCTGTTACCTGAACTTCGAGTCCCATGTTGCTGTAGAACTTGATTGCGTTTTTGAAGAGGTTGATGTCATTTGCATTCATACAGCCGGACTGCTGGCCGTAACCGCCAACGTAGCCCTGCATGCCGACACCGTCGCAAAGCTTTTCATTTTTATTGATACTTTCAACAAGTTTACCGATTGCCTCGCGCTTTGGTGAAAGGAAAGTGTTGTAGTCGTTGTAGAAAAGCTTGATATCTGCGTTTGCCTTTTTTGCGGCCTGACGGGCATACTTGAAAGAAAGTTCTACATAATCCGGGCCGATAACATCGTAGAAATAATTTGTTGTGCCGCCGCGGCTTGTTCTAACATGACGCGCGTCGCCTGAAGCGTATTCGTTAGCTCCATCTCCAACTGCTTCGTTTACAACATCCCAGCAGTAGACTACGCCCGGGAACTTTGTCTCAAAGTGAGCAACCACTTCTTCTATATAATACTGAAGACGTTTTTTCATTAAATCTGAAGAAACAAAAGCGCCGTCGTTTTTATAGCCTTCGCGGAAGAACCAGGCCGGCATGTAGGCGTCCCATACAAGAACGTGGCCGCGGATGCCGATTCCGTTAGCCTGGGCAAACTCAGCAATTTTGTCTGCATTGTAGTAGTTCATAACAGGCATGCCATTTTCAGATTTCTGGCTGGCGCTCTGATTCAAAAGAGAGTAGGCTTTGAATTCGTTTCCGGCAGTAAGGCTGTTGAAGTCTGCCTTTACCATATCTGTGTAAGCTTTTTTCTGAAGGTTCTGAGGATTGATTACTGTTCCAAGTTTAAAGCCGTGCTTTGCTGCAAGCTCGTAGAGCGGGGCAGTGACTTCCGGTTGGGCAACTTCTGTCGGTTTTATAACAGTTTCTGTTTTTTCTGCTGATTTCATTATTCTGTCTGCCATGCTTGGTGCAGCAGATTGTTCAGTTTTCGCAGGAGTTGCTTTTGATTTTCCTGCACAGGAGATGAGAGTAAAAGCCGCAAGTGTTATTGCAGCTAGTGAGAATAGTTTTTTCATTTGATATTTCCTCAATAAATGGTCATCCTGAACTTGTTTCAGGATCTTTTGTAATAGATTCCGAAACAAGTTCGGAATGACAAGAATTATTTTACTAGAATTCTACCATTCGAAATATCAAGGAGTTTACTTATAAATACCTGATACTCGCTTTCGTGGATTTTGCCTGTGATTTTGATTTCTGTGCCGAAGTCTTCGGTTAGGTTGGAAATGTGGAATAACTCCATATTGTTTTTGATGAGTTTGTAAAGTGAATAGTCTGTAGTAAAGGTGAAGTCCTTTTTTGCGACCAGCTCTTCGAAAAGTCCGGCTGCATCGGCGGCGGCAAGAACACCTTTGGCACCGTTGCCGTAGGCTTTTACAAGGCCGCCTGTTCCCAGTAATGTGCCGCCGAACCAGCGGGTAATTGTTAGAACAGTATTAGTGCAGCCTCGGCCGCGGAGTACGTCCAGGGCAGGGCGGCCGGCAGTGCCGCTCGGTTCCCCGTCATCGCTCATTCCCATGACTTCGGCACCGGCTCCGATGACGAAGGCGTGAACCACGTGTGTCGCGTCGGCATATTTTGCTTTCTGGGCTTTTACGAGTTCGCGGGCCCCGGCCTGTGAGTCGCAGGGAAAGAGCTCGGAGAGGAATCGAGAGCCTTTGATTGTTTCTTCGTAATTGATGTAGGATTTTAATATTTCCATATTTTATATTAATTGTCATGCTGATCCTGAAACAAGTTCAGGGTTCAGCATCTATTACATGAGATTCCGAAACAAGTTCGGAATGACACGGTCTTGTGGGGGCGCTACGGGGGCGGAGCCCCCGTTAGAAGGGGTAGCGGAAAACGCCGCAGGCGGTTGGAGCGAGGGGGAGACTTCCCCCTCCTTACTCAACTACAATATCCTGCACTTCCTTGCTTACAACGCGGACGCCCTTTGCCTTGAGAGACTTCTCCTCAAACTTGTCGGCCTTGAACTTTTCCTGAAGAACCTTGATGCGGCCCTTCTTAACGTAATTGAGCTGGAAGGTGAAGGTCTTGCGGGTGTCGACGTGGAGAACCTCGCAGCCCTCAGGAGCAAAGAAGTAGTCGCGGTTCATGATGTAGCCTTGAATCTTGCAGCGCTTAACGTAAACAAACTGAGTTTCCGGGTCTCGGTAGATAATTGTAAAGAGAACCTTTGAAAGGCTTTCCTTGTCGGCAAGACCGCAGTAACGCATTTCCGGGCCAACGAAGATTTTTTTCGGCGACTCCGAAACAGAGTAGATTCCGCTCTTGCGAACGTAAAGAACCTTGTCGTAAGGAGTAACTTTGAGAACTTCTACGCCGCCGGAAACTTCTGTACCAAGGTTGCCGTTTTTCTCGTCGTACTTGAGGGAAAGGTCGCGCTTTGTAACGGCCTTTACATCTACGGCGTTGATGTTTGTAATCTGAGTGTGGCGCTTGAAAGCGTCTTCGCCAAGCACGGCCAGCTTCTTTTCAATTCCGTCCAGCCAGCTGATTGCGTAATCTACCAGGTGCTTGAGCAGGCGGTTGATTTCCTTTATGCGGGCATTGATTGCTTCAACCTCGGCCTTGTTCTTGCTCATGTCGTAAAGGGAGATGCGGCGAATAGGGATTTTCAAAAGGTGGTCAACATCTTCGTCTGTAATCGGGCGAATCAGTTCTTTTGCAAATGGCTTAAATCCGTCCTTTACAGCCTTGATTACGCCTTCTTCTGTTTTCTGCTGTTCGATTTTTTTATAGATACGCTCTTCAACGAAGATTCGCTCCAGGGTGCGCAGGTGCAGCTTTTCCATCAGGTCTTCTTTTTCGAGCTGAAGCTCTGCCTTGAGAATTCCAACCAGCTGCTTTGAATGATGCTCGATTACCTGAGTACAGGTCATCTGCACCGGCATGTTGTCTTTGATTACCAGGAGGTTACAGTAGATTGTCTGCTCGCAGTCGGTGAAGGCGTAGAGAGAATCTACAACGTCCTTTGTGTAAACACCGCGCTGCAGGCGGATTTCGATATTTACTTTATCAGAAGTATAGTCCTGAATTGATGTGGCTTTAATCTTGCCGTTTTTTACAGCCTTTTCAATTGAGTCGCAGAGGCGCTCTGTTGTTGAGCCGTAAGGCAGCTCTGTGATGACGATTTTCTTTTCATCACTGGTGTCCATCTTTGCGCGGGTGATGATTTTTCCAAGACCGTCGTTGTAGTCAGATACGTCTATAAGACCGCCGGTAGGGAAGTCTGGGAAGAGCTGGAACTTTTCGCCGCGCAGACATTTCTTTTCTGCTTCAATTACTTCATGAATATTGTGGCTGAGTATATTTGTACTCATACCAACGGCAATACCTTCGGCACCAAGAATCAGAACAAGAGGCAGCTTTGCCTGGAATGCAACCGGCTCAACGTCGCGGCTGTCGTAAGTATCAACATACTGGGTAATGCGCGGATTTGTATTTAAGATTTCTTTTGTGATAGGGCGCAGGCGACACTCAATGTATCGGGGAGCAGAGGCACCATCACCCGTAAACATATTACCAAAGTTTCCCTGCTTGTCTATAAAAAGTTCCTTGTTGGCAAGGTTTACAAGAGCAGTGTAAATAGAAGCATCTCCGTGCGGGTGATAAGCCATAACCTTACCGCACACGTTTGCAACCTTTGTAAAACGTCCGTCGTCTGTCTTGATTAAAGTGTGAATGATTCGTCTCTGAACAGGTTTAAGTCCGTCAGTAATTTCAGGAATAGCGCGGTCGCGGATAACGTAACTCGCATACTGAATAAAATTCTGGTCAAAGAGATTTTTTACATAAGCCATTATTTTCCCCTAAAGGACAGTAGTCCTCACCCATGTAAAATTATAAATCATAAATTCGGGATTTTCAATAGTTGAGGAGGGGAAGGCCTTCCCCTGCGCGCAAGCCTCCTCGCTTCGCTCCGGTGTCTTGCGCTACCCCTTCTCCTAGGGGGCCAGCCCCCTAAGACCCCCGGTTACGTCTTCGTACGAAAAAATGTCATTGCGAGCCGAAGGCGAAGCAATACATCAAATCTTCTTTCCTGCAAGAATCTCCTTATAATCTACAAGATTCTTGCGGAGCAGTGTCGGAATGTTCAGCTCGTAAGGGCAGCGTTTGAGGCAGGCGCCGCAGTCTACGCATTTTTCAATCTTCAGCATCTCTTCCTGCCAGTGAGGGGTGAGCCAGGCCTCGGAAGGTGCGCGGCGAATCATCTGGCTCATACGGGCGCACTGGTTAATTGTGATGCCGACAGAACATGGCGAGCAGTAGCCACAGCCACGGCAGAATTCTCCGAGCAGCTCATCCCGGTCTTTTTTTATGATTGCTTCGAGTTCTGCTGTCATGGTCGGTGGCTCTTTGAAAAAGGCCAGCCACTGCTCAAGTTCACTCATTCTCTGAATGCCCCAGATTGGAAGAACTGGGTACTGGCTCATAAAGGCCATGCAGGCGACGGCGTTTGTAAGGAGACCGCCTGACAAGCCTTTCATTGCGATAAAGCCGACGTTGTTTTTCCGGCACTTTTCTACAAGGGCAAGGTCGCGCTCGCTTGCAAGGTAAGAGAATGGGAACTGCAGCGTCTCATAAAGACCGCTCTCCGCAATCTCTTCAGCAATACCGATTTTGTGGGCTGTAATTCCAATGTGGCGGATTTTGCCCTGAGTCTTTGCTTCGAGCAGAGTCTCATAGAGGCCTGTGCCGTCGCCTGGCCTGTAGCATTGCTTTACGCAGTGCAGCTGGTAAATGTCAATATAATCAGTGCGCAAGTTACGGAGAGAAGTTTCAAGGTCTGCCTTAAGCTGGTCCGGACTGGTCGCAGTAGATTTAGTTGCAATATAAATTTTATCTCGGGAAGGGGAGCCGTCGCGGCCGGTAAAGCCCGCAAAAGCTTCGCCGATTTTTTCTTCGCTGTCTGAATAGGCGCGGGCAGTATCAAAAAAAGTCATACCGCCCTGCCAGGCCTTTTGTAAAATCTCAACAGCACCTTCCATATTCACGCGCTGAACAGGAAGCGCTCCAAAAGCATTCTGAGGAGTTGTAATTTCGGTTGAACCGAGAGTGATTGTTTTCATAATTTGGATTATAGCATAGGCGGAGAAAGTTTTATATACTAATGATATGGAACCAACACGTGTTAATGCGGAATATTTACTTGAAGAAGGTGTAAAGAAAAATCCAGGTCCCTGGCGCGAACACTCTTATGCTGTTGCTCGGGCGGCAGAGAAAATTACGCGAGCTGTAAATCAAAACTGTGGCCAAGAAAAACTGAATCCCGATTTAGCATACATTTACGGACTTCTTCACGACATTGGCCGTCAGGAAGGGCACACCTACATAGCCCACGTTTACGACGGTTATCATTTTCTTATGTCTCTTGGATATGAAAAAGCCGCTCAAATCTGTCTGACACATTCCTTCAACCTGAAGACAACAGAAGACTATATCGGAAAAATCGATATTTCAGATAATCAGATGGAAGAAGTAAAACAACTCCTCGCAGCCGCCGAATACGACGATTACGACCGCTTGATTCAGCTGCTTGATTCTACCTGCGGTGCAGACGGCACTCTTAATCTCGAAGACCGCATGAACGACGTAAAAGCACGGTACGGCTATTATCCACAAGGCAAGTGGGATAAAAACTTTGAACTCAAAGCTTACTTCGAAAAGTTAGCCGGCCGCGACTATTACGAAATTATTTCACGTCAATAACCCGGATCGCAAAGTTGTCGTAGGCAATACAGATTTCGCCCGTGGCAATTATCTTGCCAGCACGAATAATCAGTGATGGATCTCCAGCCCGCTGCTTTAAGGTGATGTATGAGCCCTGGTGCAGTGCGGCGATTTCTTCTTTTTTCAAGTATGCACTTCCTAGTTGAATCGAAATGTAATCTTTTTCTGTATATTCAATTTCTGAAAGCTGAGTAGTTTCTGCAATCTCTATTCCGAAAAGTTCATCGATGCTCACGGTTTTACCGCTGTGTATTACACGGTTTTCGTACACAACATCAAGACCATCAGTTTCCTTCTTGTCGAGAACCAGAATCTTTCCTGGTTCAAGTTCTACGTTCTCTGGCTTAAAGCGTCCGAGTTCTACAAACACGTTATCCGCTTCTTCGCTGCTTTTGATGTTCTTTAGATTTTGAAATTTGAATTTACCCGGAACGTAATTATCAAACCATCCGTTTTTCAGCATATCATCAATTAAGGTGTCACTAATCTGAAGGTTTATCCAGCCTTCAGTACCATCAACTTTACCCTTGATACCAAGCAGAAGCATCATTCTGTTTTCTTCCTGGCGGATCAGATTTGTATTTGCCGAAGCCGTAATCTTTTCAGTCTTCAGTCCAACCTTCTCATTAAGCACCTTGCAAATCTCACTGAGGAAATAATTCTTAAAAACATCAAGATCAAAATCTGTAATAAGCTCATGTTTTGAGCAATCCTGCTTCATGAGAGTCTTTGCAAGTTGCGGGTCAACTTCAATAGTAAAGCCCCGGTTTTCAAAATCAAAATCATAGAAAAAGCAGTTCTTTGGGATGGAACGCAGAAACTCAATGTTGACCATCTGATCTACCATTCCAACGCTAAACTCACAGCGGCCGTTCAAAAGTGCTGTAAATTCCTGATTGATTACCTTGCAGATATCATCTCCAAGAATTACAAGTGCCCGTTGCATTGCCCGCGAATATCTATCTGGCTGGCGGAAGTTGTAATCCTTAATCGTCTTTCCGCTTACATCCTGACTCAAGGGAATTTCGCCCTTCATGAGGCTATCAACTTCGATTCCAAAGATTTCAGCAAGCTTGGGCAGAACAGTAACATCAGGGCAGCCTTCGCCGCGTTCCCATTTTGAAACTGCTTTATCGGTGACATTGCATTTTTCAGCAAGTTCCTTCTGAGTGAGGCCTTTTCTTGCTCGCATCTCATAAATCAATAATCCAGTTTTCTGTGCGTTCATAATTTCTCCTAAAACTCCGCGCATGGCGGTTATTTGTCACTTCTGCCGGCATCTGACATTGTAATATTAGCACAGTATTTTGCACTTGTAACCCGACGGCTGGTTTATCTGAGTAGAATTTTGAGTAGAGTTTAAAGAAATAATTATCTTTTATGGCTATTCCGTAGAGTTTTTTTCGTGTTATAATAATTTTATGGAAAAAATGAAAAAAGGTTTGATTCTTGAAGGCGGCGCAATGCGAGGAATGTTTACCGCCGGTGTGCTTGATGTTTTTATGGAAAATGGAATTGATTTTGACGGGGCAATTGGTGTGTCGGCCGGAGCAACCTTCGGCTGTAATTTTAAGTCCCGCCAGATTGGTCGTGCCATCCGCTATAACAAACGCTTTTCTCATGACTGGCGCTACTGCTCCATCCGCTCCCTGATTTTGACAGGCGACCTTTACGGGGCAAAGTTTTGCTACGACACTCTGCCAAATAAACTCGATATTTATGATCTTGAAGCCTACCGCAAAAATCCTATGGAATTCTGGTGTGTCGCTTCGGATTGTGTAACAGGGCAGCCTGTATATAAAAAGCTTGAGACCTGCGATGCAAATGACCTTACCTGGATGCGGGCCTCTGCCTCTATGCCCCTTGCAAGCAGGGTCGTAAAAGTTGACGGCTACAAGCTGCTCGACGGCGGAATGACAGATTCCATTCCGCTGAAATATTTTGAAGGCCTGGGCTATAACCGCAATGTCGTGGTTTTGACCCAGCCCCGCGAGTTTCAGAAAAAGCCAGCCAGCCTTATGGGCCTCATGCGCTTAATGCTGAGAAAATATCCCAAGCTTGTAGCTGCAATGAGTCGCCGTCATATCGTTTACAATGAAGAAACTGTCGATATTTTTGCAAAGGCAGACCGCGGAGAAGTTTTTGTAATATGCCCGGCGGCTCCGCTTGGAATCAGCCGCACAGAAAAAGACCCAAATGAACTTCAACGGGTTTACGAAGAAGGCCGCCGTATCGCAATCGAAAAACTTTCAAAAATCAGGAGTTTTTTAGATGAGTAATCATATTTATATAACTCGTCACGGCGAATCGCAGTGGAATATTGAAGGTAAGGTCCAGGGCGTAACTGATATTCCCCTTACGCCAAAAGGAATTGAGCAGGCCCACCAGCTGGCAAAGAAAATCAAAGAAAGCGGAATCAAAATTGATGAAGTTCTTTATTCTCCATTAAGCCGCGCTGCCGATACCGCAAAAATTGTCGCAGAGGAAAACGGACTGCCTCTTATTCTGGAGCCACGCCTTATTGAGCAGAACTTTGGAGAATACGAGGGCCACGAATGGAAAAAGCACCCCGGAGTTTTTCATGAGGCAAAAAAGCAGTTTGCCTGCGATTATAATGGCGGCGAGTCCATGCTGCGACTGGGTCAGAGAATCTATAATCTGCTTGATGAACTGAAGGCACGGAGCAATGTAGAAAATAAAACCTTCCTTCTTGTTACACATGGCGGAATTTCCAGAATGATTCATTCTTATTTCAATTCAGAAACAAACGAAGAGTTCAGCTCCACAGAAACCGGAAATTGCGAGATAAAGGAATATTGTTTCTAAACTCAAAAGTACATATTTAAAGCGAAAATCTTCATGGTTAATATGTACTTTTTTCGTGCAAGTACCGGCAATTGACTACTGAAAGGTCTTATCAGCTGCAGTTTTACATATTTAAATGGAAAATCAGTGGCGTTAATATGTACTTCTGGCTACAGGAAGTGTGTTTGCGGGCAAAAAGTACATATTTAAAGCAAAAAACTCGCTGGTTAATATGTACTTTTGCCCGAAGGTACTTTTTATTTGCCTTTTTTCTAATTTTTATTTATCTTATAAATACACCGCAAAGGAGTAAAATTGGCTAAAGAATTTGAATGTCTTATGCCGCCGCAATTTACAGAATCAGTTGCTCGCCGGATTTTCTGGCTTGAAAAAGTCCTGGGAATAAAGCAGAAATCTCTGGAAAATGCCCCGCCTGGTTCAGTTCGAATAGTCCGAAAAAAGAGAACAAATCAATTTTATCTGCGTGAAAATGATAGTGATTTACAGGGAAAATATATTCCGCGGTCACAGGGTAAAATTGCCCGCGCTCTCTGTCAGAAGAAAAATGGCTGTCGGTTCCGTACCATCATAAAACAATTGATCCAGAAACACCACTTTTGTTTAGCAAAAACGGAGAACGGGTTCGTTCAAAATCGGAAGTTATAATTGCAGATACTTTGAAGAACAATCACATTCCATATCGTTATGAGTATCCGGTATTGATAAATAGAAATATCAATAAGTTTAAGAAACCTGATTTTGTGACATTTCATCCAGATTTTTGTTGTCTGAATGTAAGAACCAGAAAAGAGTATTTCTGGGAGCATTTTGGAAAAATGGATGATACTGAATATGCAAGAAGGGCCGTCGAAAAAATCTTTCTATATAGTGAACATGGATATGAGCTTGGAAAAAATCTGATTATTACGATGGAAACTAGTTCCTGTCCAATGTCTGGTACTCTTGCAAGAGATAATGTTATGAATTTTTTGATGTGATAAACGTACACACTGCCTGTTTTTCAAATCAGGCGTTGGAAATCAGACGGTGTGTTTTTTGGGTAATCAGTTCCTTCCCGCTGCCTTTTCCAGAAGCTCAATCAGTTCACGGTAATTTTTGCGCACGCTCTTTCTGTGGGCGTCCTGAATGAACTCAAGCTCGTTGCGGAAGAGTCTGTCTTTTGCGGAAACCGGCATGTACTGAATGCTGGTGCGGGTGTAGTAGTGCTCGATGCAGCCGCGCGGTAGAATGTAGATGCGGGCGGCTTCGGCGGCGGCTAAAATAAAGGCGGCGAGATTTTTGATGACTGGAATTGTAGCAGCGGTTGCAGGTGAGAGCAGCGCTGTAAGTTCTTCATCCAGTTTGTTGACGCCCTGCAGCATTACTGTTTTGTAAGTATCTACGGCCTCTGCGTTTTCGTGTTTTTCTCGCAGCTGGCAGAGCTTTTCCATAAGCGGCTGCAGCTTTTCTGGAACCGGATTTTTCTCGCAATACTCATGCAGTTCCTGCGACACTTTTATAAGATATCTTTCCAGCCTGTAAATCAATTTGTCAAAAGTGATTTCCTGGGCCAGCTCCTTAGTAGAAAAAATAGAGCTGTAAAAATCAGCCTGGCGCTCCTTTTGCTTCTCAAGCCAGCCAATAACCCGCTCATCTTCATTTGCAACATCTCGGAGCTTGCCGGAAAACAAAGAGTCCAGATCTGTTATAATTCGTCCGTTAGTCCCCAATAACGAACAGACCTTACAGAAAACGCCAAGTTCATCCTTGCCACCAACGTCAATAATTCCCGTACCCGCAGCACTGTACTCATCTTCAATAAAAGTCAAAAGATAAGTGAACATCTGCTGGTCGGTATAACCTTCCACGAAAATCTGGTTGTCAGAAAAAAAGAACTGCTTGTGGTAGGTATTAAAGCGCGGCAAAAATCTGCGGAAAAGTGCGTCATCCTCTTCGCTTAATTCTTCAATGCTCGTAGGTGCCTTATTTACATGACAGACAATAACACCTGTCAGTTCTTCAGGCGTGCGCAAATCAATATAAAAAGGGGAGTGAGAAATCAAAAAGAACATGCGGCGCTGACTGTGCGAAACTTCCTTTCGAATTTCATTCATAAAAAAAGTCTGAAACTGAGGGTGCAGGTGCAGCTCCGGCTCATCAATAAAAAGACAATCGTCTGCAGTGGAATCATAAAGATTTACAAGCAGGGAAATGATTTCGCGAAGACCGTGACATTCAGCCTCTTCCAGCATATATTCAACGTTCCAGGCCTTGTTCTCTACAATCGGAATTAGAGTTCCATCAATATCTTCTATAAAGGTAATCGATTTTCCAAACATGCTCGAAAGCACCTTTTCAATCTTCAGCCGGATTTTTTCGTTGTCCTTGAGAATTGAAATCTGGTCGCTGTAATTACGGTCGGCACGCAGAAACTTCACCGAATAACCGGCCGCTTCAAACTGCTGTGAAATCTTTTCTGCCAGAAGAGTTTTTCCGCTTCCGTTAGGTCCCACTATCAGATTAATCTGCGACCAGTTAGATTTCTTAAAAACAGTTTTTCCCCAGAGAAAAGGAATTTTCACGCGTGTTTCGAGCTCAATCATAATTATATTATAACACAGCTTTGATTTTATGATATAATAAAAAATATGAAAGTTCTGACAATAATCCCGCCAATCATGCAGCTCAATACCGCCTATCCTTCCGGAGCCTATCTGACATCTTTTTTTAAGACAGAAAACTGTGACGCTTCCTGGTGCGATTTGAACATCCGCCTTTTTTATGAGATTTTTTCAGCCGCTGGATTACGCTGTCTTTTTGAACTTTCAGAGGCCCGTGCCCTGCAGCTTGCCGACCAGGCCGAGCGCAAGGGTGATGATAATACAGCCTTTAATCTCCGCCGCTATATAAGCCAGAAAGAAAACTGGATAGAGTGGATTGATTTTATAACAGCCGTTTTGTGCGGGGGTGGAGCCCGAGAAAAAGAACACCAGTTTTTGTATTCGCCTTTTGCGCCGCGTGGCAGCCGTATGGAAAATTATCTTGCCGGCCTTGCAGAAAATGGCCGTGAGCCTACCGTAGACGACATGCGCTTTTTGTGCTCCTTTGCCCTGGCCGATTTGTCCGACTACATCACCGTTGCCTTTGACCCTCAGTTTTCTCTTGTCCGTTACGCCGAGTCGCTGGCAGTGGACACCCGCACTTTTTCAGATTTCGAGGCCCAGATAGATTCTCCGATTATGGAGCATTTTTATAAGCCGGTTTTAGAGAAGATGCTTTTGGAGCTTCCCGCCAACAATATTATCTTCTGCATCTCAATTCCCTTTGCAGGAACTTTTCTGCCGGCCCTCTACACTGCGCGCTACCTAAAAGAAAAACTTGGAAGCTCAGCCTTTGTCTGCATCGGCGGCGGCTTCGTAAACACCGAGCTCCGCGAGGCGCGCGATCCGGCCCTTGCAAAATACATCGACGCCATTTCCTACGACCGCGGCTACGGCTCATATCACGCACTGCTGGGAATTCGTCATGTTGAACACACAGATTGTCATGCTGAACTTGTTTCAGCATCTCCACTCTACAAACTCCGTCTCTTCACCCCGCAGCCGGATGGCAGCATTCAGGTAACCGAGCCCCTCTGGAATTCCCCGGACTTCGAAAAATACGAAAACGAAATCACTGCAAAAATCATCCCTGATTATTCCGACATAGACTTTTCAATTTACCCCCGCATGTGCGACGATGCCAACGCCATGCACCGCATCTGGACAGACGGCGCCTGGATAAAAGCATATCTTGCTCACGGCTGCTACTGGCACCGCTGCGCCTTCTGCGACACAAGCCTCGATTATGTTTGCGGCTACAAGCCAACAGATATAGAACCTCTTTACAATGGTCTTCTAAAAACTGCCCGCGACAAGGGAGTCTACGGCATCCACTTTGTAGACGAAGCCCTGCCGCCAGTCGCCCTTAAAAAGTTTGCCCTCTTAAATGCGCGCTCCGGAAATCCCCTTTACTTCTGGGGCAATGTCCGCTTTGAAAAGACCTTTACAAAAGATCTTGCAGCTTTTTTAAGCTATTGTGGCCTTGGAGGAGTTTCAGCCGGAATTGAGTCTGCAACCGGTACCGGCCTTGAATCAATCAACAAGGGAACAGACATTACTTCCATCACCCGGGCCTGCTGCGCCTTCAAAGAGGCAGGCATCCTCGTCCACGCCTATATGATATACGGTTTCTGGAATGATACTCCTCAAACCATAATAGACTCCATGGAAACCTTGCGTCAGTTCTTTGAAGCAGGCCTTCTCGACAGCGCCTTCTGGCACAAGTTTGTACTTACCAGAAATTCAACTGTTTATAATCAATGGCAGAAGGAGGGTAACCTCAGCCTTGTTTCCAGCGAAGAAGCAAGCTCTGCCTTTGCCCGTAACAATCTTCATTTTAAGGGCGAAGAAAAGTTTAATAAGTTCGGCGCTCCTCTGGAAACAGCCCTCAACTGCTGGATGCATGGCGACCGTCTGGACCAGCATGTGCAAAAGTGGTTTGATTTTCAGGTTCCAAAGCCGACCGTTAATCGCACTTTTATCAATAATTTGATAGAAGAATATGAAGAGAAAAACCGTCAGCGCGCAGCAGCGTTGAACGAAAAAACTGCAGCCAATATCTGGTGGCTGGGCGGCAGCCCGGTGCTTTGCGGTTCTGTCAATGAAAATCAAAAAGAATACCGCTGGCTCTATCTTATGGAAGAGCAGACAGCCCCGGCTGCAAGTCTAGAAACTCTCATACCGCTTCTAAAGTCACTCCGCCCGGAGGCCCCGGAAGCCGACCGCAACTCAGCCCTTGCCGAGCTTTCAAATAATCCTCAGCTCATCAAGCAGCTTAAGAAACTCCACGGCCGCGGCCTTGTTCTGTTAGATTTCTAAAATCTATGCTATAATCATCAGTATGAATTACAAAATGCTGTTTGATAAACCCGCAGAAAAATGGGAGCAATATCTCCCTCTTGGAAACGGCCGCCTTGGCTGTATGGTAAAAGCCCATCCTTCTAATGAAATAATTCAGCTCAACGAGGAAGGAATCTGGTCTGGTGGCCCTCAGAACCGCCTGAATCCTGATGCAAAAAAGAACCTGGAAAAAATCCGTTCCCTTGTAAACGAAGGCCGCGTCCTCGAAGCCCAGTCACTTGGCTTTGAAGCAATGAGCGGTACTTCCTTTAATGAGCGCGCTTATCAGACAGCAGGTGATTTTCACATTGATTTCTTTTCACAAAAAAATAGCGGGCTTGCCTGCGGCTGGCCTCTTGCCCACAAGTCAGATGAAAGTGTTCTTACCAACTATAAGGTTGAACTCTTCCTAGACATGGCCTGCACTCTGGTCACTTACACAGATGATGAAGGAACAATCTTTACCCGTCGCACCTGGATAAGCGCTGTGGATGATATTCTATTTATGCACGTAACCGCCAGCACTCCGGGAAAAATTAATTACTCTGGTTATCTTGACCGGGGAATCTGGTGTGACAAGGTATGGGCAGACGCTGGTTGTATCTTCCTTGAAGATTCTCACGGTATACCTTTCTGTGTGGGAGCAGGGGCAATTGCCCGCGGCGGGGAGTTCGGAACTCGCGGAAGCTGTCTTTACGGAAAAGCCTGTGACGAGGTTCTATTCTTTATTGATATTCAGAGTCTAAGCTGGAATAAAAAGTGGAAAGACAAGCCTCTTACAAAAAAGCAGTATGATAAACTGATTCAAAAAAATAAATGGACGCCACTTTGTAAGTCAAATCTAACAAAAATAAAAAATCGCATTTCCGCTGTGGGCCTTGCCTCCGCCGCCGAAGACTTTTTTGCCTGGCACTTAGTTGAATGGAAAAACTACTGGGACCGCTGCGAGGTAGAAATCGGTGGTTTCGATACGGCTGGCGCCTACTCAACCACCCCCGATCTCTTGTCATCTGCCGCCCCGGACAACACTTCCCTCGTAAATCAATACCTGAACTTCTCCCGCTACCTTATGATTTCCGGCAGCCGTGTACCGGGCCTGCTGCCGCTAACACTTCAGGGCCTATGGAACGGACAGATTGAGCCGCCCTGGCAGAGTAAATATACAATTAATATCAATGCCCAGATGAACTACTGGCCAGTCAACATGACGGGGCTTTCCGAATGCGAGCTTCCTTTCTTTGACCTGCTTGAACGCTGCTATCAGCCTGGCCGAAAGGCTGCCCGCGAAATGTATGGCTGCCGGGGCTATGTCCTTCATCACAATACAGACATCTGGGGAGATGCCGCCCCGCAGGATGCCTGGATTCCTGCTACTTACTGGGTTCTTGGCGCTGCCTGGATGGCAACTCATATAATAGAACATTATGAATATACAATGGATAAAGCCTTCCTGGCCCGCTATTATTATCTGATGCACGAAGCGGCCCTTTTCTTTGTTGATTATCTGGTGCCGAGCAAAGAAGCGGGCCTTGCAGAAGACGGTAACCCTTATCTGATTATTAATCCAAGTCTTTCTCCGGAAAACTCTTACGTTACAAAAACAGGCGAGGTTGGTGCCTTCACTCCCGGCTGCGAGATGGACAACATGATTTTAGAGCACCTCTTTACCGGCTGCTTAAAAGCCCGCGAAGCCCTCTGTCATGCCGAACGCACCTCTTGTCATGCTGAACTTGTTTCAGCATCTAAATCCGGTAAACCATACCCCCAGTCAGACTTCGACTCCTTCGCCTATGTCCTTTCTCACCTCAAAAAGCCATCTCTCAATTCCGATGGCTCCCTGATGGAGTGGAATCGTGAAGTGGAAGAGGTTGAACCTGGCCACCGTCATATAAGTCACCTCTACGGCCTTTTCCCGGGCCATACAATTACCCTTGAGCGTACCCCGGAACTCTGCGAAGCTGCAAAAAAGACCCTGCAAAAGCGCCTTAGCAACGGCGGCGGTCACACCGGCTGGAGTCAGGCCTGGATTATAAACTTTTATGCCCAGCTGGGAATGGGAGACGAAGCTCTTTCTTCTATTATAAAGCTCTTTAAGCACTCAACGCTGCCAAATCTTCTCGATAATCATCCGCCATTCCAGATTGACGGAAACTTCGGTGCCCTGGCTGGCATTCTCCGTCTGCTTGTTCAGAGTGAAGTGTCAGATGATGGCACTGTAAGGGTAAAACTTCTTCCTGCTCTTCCGTCTGCCCCTGCCTGGCAGTGCGGCCACGTATGCGGTCTTGCAGTAAAAGGCGGCTATACAATCGATTTTGAGTGGAAAGACGGAAAAGTTGTAAATCATACACTCCATCCGGGACCATTTGCTATTGCACAAACTCCACAAATCTGATATATTCTTTGATACGTATTTAGACTTTAGGCTAACTGACGTTTAATCCCCGTTTTACGTACAGCGGGCGGTCTGAATTACCAGTCTTTTGCAGTATGGATTCTGTTTCCTTGTTCCTCTGCATCGGGCGATTTATAACGAATTATTTTAATAGAGGTATTTTATGTACGCAACTATTGAATTTAAGGGCAAGCAGTACAAGGCTGAGAAAGACGTTGTCCTTACAGTAGATAAGCTTGATGCTGAAAAAGGTTCAAAGATTGACATTGATACTGTTCTTCTCGTAAGCGATGGAGACAAAATCAGTGTAGGAACTCCTTATGTTAAGGGTGCAAAGGTAACTGTAGTTGTTGAGGATTCTTTCCGCGATAAGAAGGTTCTCGTATTCAAGTACAAGGCAAAGAAAGACTATCATCGTTTGATTGGTCACAGACAGCAGTATACAAAGGTACGCGTTGAGTCTATCACTCTCGCATAATTAAATAAGGAGATTACTATGGGAAGAACACGTGGTGGATCTGGTGCAAAAAACGGACGCGATCCGAATCCAAAAAGCTTGGGTATAAAACGATATGCTGGTGAATCTGTAACTGCAGGTTCTATCATCGTAAAGCAGCGCGGAACAAAATTCTATCCTGGAGCAAACGTTATGAAAGCTGGTGATGACAGCCTTTTTGCTACAGCAGACGGAAAAGTAGTTTTCGGTGAAAGAAACAATCACAAGGTTGTTTCTGTAGAAGCTGCAAAATAAGTTCAGTTTTTACTGAATA
>Ga0310691_10001834_pt1 | contig 30612 bp, 29 predicted proteins | sample 176DNAGHGlowgp2_FD_203887 | JGI IMG/M metagenome (GOLD analysis project Ga0310691, IMG submission 203887) | Sheep rumen microbial communities from Palmerston North, Manawatu-Wanganui, New Zealand - 1766 DNA GHGlow gp2 (v2) (version 2) | ecosystem: Host-associated > Mammals > Digestive system >... | reverse complement strand
TCACCATGTATGACGTAGACGGTGACACTTTCCAAGTGACCCTTGACGGCAAAGACCTGGGTCAGGTGTCCTTCAAGGAACGCCCGTCCATAGTGATGGCACTTTGATATATATCACGGGGACAGGCTTTGGGCAGAACGAGTTCCATGCCCAAACCGGTCCCCGTGACAGCCATTTAGATAAATAATCAATAACAAGACTATGAGACAGAGACTCTTTATAATTATTTATGCTCACACGTGCTCACACGGGGTCCCCCTGTGAGCACGACAAATTTATATGAATATACGAATAATATACTTGATTATATAGACAAAATTAAGAAGATTAATAGTGATAACAGTTGGGACGCATTACAAGCAGGAATTATTGTAGCTTATGCGAGCTATAATCTATGGAACATTAACTAATAAAACGTATGAAGAAAATCGCCTGTTCAATTTTGTTGCTGCTCGTGGCATTTGTCGCCATGGCACAAGACACAAAGCAGATGCCGTCGCACGAGCAGCTGACGGAGCTGTTCAAGATGTATGACCAGATGCAAAGCGAACTCGACAGCACCGGCCAGAATCCGTCAAAGAACCTATTCATGTCGATAGTCGGCAGCGGCAAAGACATTAACGAGCGCACACAGGCCATGCGGCAGAAGTTGCGCGAACTACTTGGCGACAAGTCCGTTATTCTGGATGAATACATCAACTCGCTCGCCGAAGCCAACGACAGTACCGATGTGCATGCTTTCACTCAGCTGACGCTGAAGATGGTGCTCACACGGGGTCTGCCCCCCTGTGCTCACTATATAAACATATCAATTGCCCAAAATATCAGTCCGCACTTGCCCACCAGCGAGTGTTCTATCTTCTCTTGTCTCATGGCTCAAAAAGAGACATAAAAACAAGTAAAACCCGCTGTTCTACGCAGTAGACAGCATAATTAATTTTCGTATGAAAGTATTACTATTAAACGGCAGTGCCAATAAGAACGGCAACACGTTCACAGCACTCACAGAGATTGCCAACAGGCTGGAGAAAAATGGTGTAGAGTCGGAAATCATGCAGCTGGGCAACAAGCCCGTTCGTGGCTGCATTGCCTGCTGACAGTGCCAGATGAAACAACTGGGCCGGTGCGTGTTTGATGATGATGTCTGCAACCGGATTGTAGAGAAGGTGAACGAGGCCGATGCCCTCATCGTTGGTTCGCCCGTCTATTACGGTCAGCCCAACGGCGCGGTGATGGCCGTGCTGCAGCGTGCCTTCTTCTCAGGTGCCAAGGTTCAGAACAAGCCAGCGGCGGCAGTTGCCATTTGCCGTCGCGGTGGTGCTTCGGCAGCCTACCAGACGCTGAACATGATGTTCGAGATGATGAACATGCCCATAGTGACCTCGCAATACTGGAACATCGCCTACGGAATGGCTTCAGGAGAGGTGAAGCAGGACACCGAGGGTATGCAGACCATGCGTACGCTGGCTGACAACATGGCGTGGCTGCTGAAGAAGATTCATGTGGGCGGCCAGCCCGACTATCCTGAGCGCGAAGAATGGCAGGCCATGAACTTTATCAGATAAATATGAACATTGAGGACTATCGCGCGTATTGCCTGTCGTTAGGCAATGACGTGGAAGAGAAGTTGCCGTTCCAGAAATTCAAGAGCGGTGAGGGCGTACTGGTGTTCTATGTGTCAGGCCACATGTTCTCATTCTTCGACTGCAACGATTTCTCGGTCGTCTCACTGAAATGCCAGCCGGAACGTATCGAGGACTTGAAGGCGCAGCATGATTGTATAGGCAATCCGTACAACGAGTCGCCCAAGCACTGGATAGGCGTCAATCCTGCTACGGCTCCCGATGGACTGCTGAAGGAGCTGACCCGAAACTCCTACGAGATTGTAAAGGCGAAGTACAGGGCTAAAAATAAGTAACTGTTAAGAAACAACCTGGTCTGAAATTTAATATCAGACCAGGTTGTTATTTTACACTCACTTGAAAGACAGGTGACTGGTGCGATGGGCTCAGATGTCCTCCAAGGTCTTCTTCAGCAGTTCCCAGAATGGTGCCACCGTCTCAATGAGCGCACGCTCGCTGGTGGTGTGCGGCGACCTGATGGTGGGTCCGAAGCTGACCACATCCAGGTTCGGATGTGTGGCCAAGATGATGGAGCACTCCAGTCCGGCATGGTCTACCTGTATGATGCCTTCCTGGCCAAACAGCTGCTGATACTCCTTCATGAGCAGGTGCAGGATAGGCGACTCAGGGTTAGGGTCCCAGCCGCAATAGGAGCCGCTGGTCTCGACCTTCATGCCGGCCATGTTGAAACAGCTCTGCAGCATCTTGACGACATAGTCTTTCATGTCATCGCGGCTTGAGCGTGCCAGTATCTTGAAGGCGGCATGTCCGCCACTGATGTTGATGATGGCCAGGTTTGAGGAGGTCTCTACGACATCGGGGTATGCGGGAATCATGCGCACCACACCGTCGTGGCAGGCATAGATGGCGTTGACGAGGTTGTCTTGAATTTCCTCTGGCACCTGCTTGGCGGGTGTGGGGACGGGCATCAAACTGAATTTGATGTCACTCTCGATGCCTTTGTATTCGTCGGTGAAATCTTCTGTCCAGTCGTCTACCAGTTGTTGGGCAGCCTCCATGTTCTCCTTCGGCAGGGTGAGCACCACCTCTGCCTTGTAGGGTATGACGTTGCGTACCTTGCCACCATCCCATGAGGCGAGTCGGGCATCCAGCTGTTCTATAGCCTCGCGTACGAAGCGGGCCATGAGCTTGTTGGCATTGGCGCGGCCTTCGTGTATCTCCAGTCCGCTGTGTCCGCTGCGCAAACCTTTCAAGGTTACTTGTACGGCCACGTCCTCGGGGTCGGTGTCCACCTCCTGATAGTCGAGCGTGGCGGTGACATCGATGCCGCCAGCCGAGCCGATGACAAACTTGCCCCAGGTCTCGGAGTCAAGGTTCAGCAGGATGTCGCCCTTCAGTTCACCGGCTTGCAACTCTTTGACGCCGAACATGCCTGTCTCCTCATCGCGGGTGATGAGGGCCTCAAGGGGTCCGTGCTTCAGCGTCTTGTCTTCCATGACGGCCAAGATGGCAGCCAGTCCCAGTCCGTTGTCGGCACCGAGGGTGGTTGCCGTGGCCTTTACCCATTCGCCGTCAATGCGTGGCTTGATAGGGTCAGTCTCGAAGTTGTGCGTTGACTCGGTGTCGCGTTCAGGCACCATGTCCATGTGAGCCTGCAGAATGATGCCCTTCCGGTTCTCCATGCCGGGCGTTGCCGGTTTGCGCATAACGATGTTGCCTGCGGGGTCCTTGAATGTTTCCACACCGGCCTGCTGTCCGAAGTCGAGCAGGAACTGCTGAATTTTCTCCACGTGTCCGCTGGGTCGCGGCACCTGTGTCAGTGCGTAGAAGTTCTTCCACACGCACTGCGGGTTTAGGTTCTGAATTTCGTTCATAGCTTTGTTTTTTTTCGAGGAGAGAGGAGAGAGGATACTACCTCCCTTCACCGAACTCTCGCTCATTATTAGTATTATTGAGTTTGCTTTTTAATGCTCTCCTTAGACCGCTCTCTCCTACCTCCTCACTCCTCGAAGTCACCGCCAGTGCCATCCACGCATAGATGCCGAGGAGGACGACGAGCATGGTCTGGACGGTGTGGACGATGAGGACGAAGTAGAGGGCGTGCTCGTCCTGCACGCCATAGAGGATGAGCATGGTCTTGATGGCGAAGTGCCAGGGGCCGGCACCGTTGGGCGTTGGCACGATGACCGCTATGGAGCCCACGATGAAGGTGACGAGGGCACAGCCCAGACCGAGGGATGCCGTGAAGTCGAAGCAGAAGAAGGTGAGGTAGTAGTGGAGGAAGTAGCTCACCCAGATGCCGAGGGTGAGGATGGTGAACAGGGGGATGTTCTCTACGTCCTTGAGCGAGATGACTCCCTGCCAGATGCCGCTGATAGTCGCGCGCACCTTATTATATATAGACAGCTTGCGCAGCAGGAAGTGGAGCAGTATGGCTATGGCCACGAGACAGACGGCCACCACGAGATAGCCCATCCACGAGAATCCGTGCAGGATGCTGTGCAGGCTGGTGCCCGTCTTCTGGAAGAAGGTGCCGAAGGTGCTCATCTCCAGCAGGATGACCACGGCGGTGATGGCCATGACCAACAGCGAGTCGATGGCCCTTTCGGTGACCACGGTGCCGAGTGCCTTCGAGAAGGTGATGCCGTCGTAGCGCTTGAGCACGCCGCAGCGGGTGAACTCGCCCACGCGGGGTATGATGAGCGACACGGCGTAGGATAGGAAGATGCTGTGTATGGCCACCGATGTGCGCGGTTTCTCGCCGACGGGCTCCAGCGTCTGTCGCCAGCGCCATCCCCGGCATAGCTGTGCCAGTATGCCGAAGGGGAACGACAGCAGCATCCATGTCCAGTCCATCTCCATGGTGGCCACGTGCCAGATGGTCTGCCAGTCTTCGCCCCTGTACATCCAGTAGAGTATGGCACCGCCCAGCACGAGCGGCATGAGCACCTTCATGATGACGTTAGCCGGTTTCATGACACGATGCCCTCCTTGGCCTGTTGCTGGAAGTCCTTGGGTCCGATGCCCTTGTACAGCTTGAAGTTGCGGTAGAACGACGTGTTGCTGGCAAATCCGGCCTGTTCGCCTATCTGGTAGAGCGGCTTGTCGGGGTTGTTCTTGATTTCCCGTTCGGCATAGTCTACGCGCAGTCGGTTGACGTATTCGTTGAATGACATGTTCATTTCGCGGTTGATGGCCTGGAACACGTAGTTGCGGTTAGAGTGCAGCAGCGACACCAGGTCGACGATTTTCAGGTTCTGGCGGCGGTAGAGCTCCTGGGTCTCCATGAGGTGCTCTATGCGTCGGCGCAGCTCGGTGGTGGCCGGCATGATGGGCACGTCGTTGTCGGCGCGCTGCTCGTCGCGATTCACGTCCTCGATGCTGAACTGCTGGTGGTGGCCTATATAGCCGATGGCAAACAGCAGGACAGAGAACAGCGTGGAGGGTATGGCCAGCAGATGGTGTGGCTCGTCGAACATCTGCCGGCCGATGACGTTGGCGGCAAACGACACCAGCGAGGTGACCACGAAGGCCACCAGCATGTGGCGCACGGGTGTCAGCGTCTTCTCCTCGGTGTCGGCATAGATGGCGTTCACCAGTCGGTTGAAGTCATGGATGTGTATGCTGCCCCACACCAGCACGGGCAGGATGAGCAGGGCGAACACGCCCTTGCACACCGAGTGGGTGACGGCCTGCATGAATGGTACGCCGGTGAAGTGTACGGGTTGGCTGCCATAGAGGTAGCCGCTGATGAACGCCTCGCGCTCGGTGCCGTCCATGACGGCGTAGAGCACGCCCACGGTGATGCCCAGCGCCACGGCGGGCAGCAGTGCCAGCCACTGCCATGGCGAATGCTTGCGGCACGTCAGCGAGCGGATGTACAGGTAGTAGAGCGGATAGACGGCCAGGTTACTTGCCACGTAGATGGTGTCGGTCAGGGGCAGCAGCGCCCTCATGTGACTGAAGTACACGTAGTGGCCCATATAGAGCAGGGTGGCCGTGACCATGAAGAGCAGCAGGTAGGCGCGGTGGCGCTTCCATCCTGACGCTTTCAGGCCGAGGGCCAGTGTGATGCTCCAGAACGCACACACCATCAAGGGCATTATGGCAAATAGCATGGCCGTCAGTTAGTCATTGAGCATTGAACATTGACCATTGAGCATTGACCATTACACCAGGTGCTCAATGAGGTCTTCGCGCTCGCCGGGCAGCATGTCGATGACGGGAATCTCTATCATCGTGTAGCAGCCGGGCTGCAGGCGCATGGAGGCACGTGCCACGTTGACCAGCACCTGACCGGTCAGTGCGGGGTTGTTAATCTGCATGTTGAACTCCAGGCGCTGGTTCTGTGTCTGCCCGCTGACACCCTTGCGCACCAGGTTGACACCGTGGCCCATGTCGCGCACGTCGTCAACGCTGTCCACCTGGAACACGTGCGTCTCGTCCGATGCAAAGTAGGGGTCGGCCTTGATGTCCTTGGCCACCTGCTCCAGCGTGTAGCCGTCCTCCAGTTCCACGTACACCATGCGGCGGTGTATGCCCTCGCCGAGGGGTATGGTCATCGAGAGGGCGTTCTTGACCCCCTGCTTAGAGCGCACGCAGACGCTGTGGCCCATCGACATGCCGGGTCCGAAGTTGGTGTATGAGAGTCCCTTGGGTGCCAGGCTCTGCATCAGTGTGCGCACGATGCTGTCGCTGCCGGGGTCCCAGCCGGCGGCGATGACGCTGACGGTATTGGTCTCTTTGTTGAGGGCCATGAGCCGCTCGCGGTAGCTGCGGATGTTGGTATGTATGTCGAACGAGTCGACGGTGTTGATGCCCAGGGGCAGTATTTGCTTGGCATACTCCTCGCACGAGCGGGTCGGCGTGGCCAGTATGGCGACGTCGACATCCTTCAGCTCGCGGATGTCGCTCACTACGGCGTAGGGTGCCAGTTCGGCGGGTTTGCCGTCAGCTCCCTGACGGCGTACGATGCCTGCAATCTCGAAGTCGGGTGCTGCCTCAAGGGCCTGCACGCTGTACTTTCCAATGTTGCCGTAGCCTACTACGGCGGCTCTGATTTTCTTCATTGTCTTTTCCTTAATTAAACGTTTATGTTGGTGAATAGGGTTGTGTGCTCAGGGGGTGGCCGTCTTCGTCAGGTGCCAGAAGGTCAGGTCGGGCTCCATGCTCTCGACGTACGTCTCGATGTCGTCGGGCAGGTTGCAGAAGAAGTCGATGCCCGTGCGGCGCTCCAGCTCGTCGATGCTGATGGCGTAGTCGCCCAGGTTGGCCACCGGTTGCGTGGTGCTCAGGTGGTCGGTCCAGAAGGCGATGGCCTGGTAGGCTCCCAGCTCCTTGTTGTAGTGGAGCAGCGCCATGTAGAAGTATTTCGGCACCAGCAGCTTGCCGTTGCACTTCTCGGCATATACGCCCGCCGACGTGCTGCCGTTGAGCGTCACGTCGGCGATGGTGGCAGCCTTGACGATGTAGAGCGTGTCGCAGTGCTCGTCGGTATAGTCGTCGTTGGTGGCATAGTCGCGCACCAGCTTCTCCAGCCTGCTCCACAGTCCGCCGTTGTGGCTCTGGTACTGCGGCTGCATGTTTGTCAGGTAGAACGTCTGCTTGTTCTGCTCGGTGGTACACAGGCGGTCGGCCGACGGGCAGAGGTGTCCCCGTGAAAAGCCGCTGTTCGAGTAGTCGGCCAGTGCCGGCGACACGGCCACGTCGGGGTCGGCCTTGAAGTCGTCCTTGCGCGAGGCCGTCGACAGCGTGTTGCCCTCGTGCAGCTCGTAACATGTCCAGCGGTTGGCTATCTTCGCGTTGTCCCACTCCACGGAGTAGGTGATGCCGTAGTCCGCCGTGCGCTTCACCACCACCTGGCTGTTGGTCGTTGTGCCCACGGCCTCGGTGTTGGTGCTCAGATGGGGATACTCCAGTCGCCACGACTCTTGCAGGCTGCCGGTCATGCTGAACGCCTTCCAGTTGGCGTTCGCGTTGCCGTCCTCGGTGTAGTCTATCTTCGTCATCTGCGAAAACAGGTAGTCTACCGACTGCAACTGGCCCTTCAGGTAGACCTTCATACCCACGCCGGGCAGGTAGGTCACGTGGTCGAGGTCGTTCAGCTCGTATGCCGTGGTGCTGCCGTTCCCGAAGTATAGCTTCATGGTGTGCGTCTTGTAGTCGGCAGGCGGGGCGGCGGGGCTGACGGTGGTCACCGTCTGTGCCTTTACGCCGAGGCTCATGCCGAGCACGAGCAGCAGTGTCCAAATGGTGTTCCAGAAGTCGCCCTCGGGGGCGGCAGCTTCGCCGGGGTCGCCGGGTGTTGGCGGTCCTACCTCGATGTCGCCGCCTGGTGTCACCGAACCGGCCATCAGCTGTTGGCGGGTCATAGTCTCCAGTATTTCCGCTACTGGACGCGCGTATGTCTTCTTTGTCGTCTTCATAGCGTTGCTTACTTGATGATTACCTTCTTGCCGTTAATAATGTACAGGCCCTTCGTGGGTGTGGTCACGCGCTGGCCGTTGAGGTTGTAGACGGCATGGTCCGTAGTCCGTTGCCCATTGTCTAATGACTGGATGGCCGTAGCCTCGTCGAGCAGCATGCTGGCCGGTGCGCCGGCCGTCGTCCTGATATAGGCACGCATGCCCTTCAGTGGCGCACTCGTTGAGGTGGGGTAGCCCAGCCCTCCGGCGGTGGTCAGGAAGAACTCCGTCTGGTCGGTGGCCATCGTGTAGAGGCTGTAGGTGGCCACGTAGCTGTAGTCGCCATGGGTGATGGTCTGTGCCGCCGTGCTCCTGAGCGTCACGTCGTCGTAGCTGGGGTTGGCTATCGTGCTGGCGGGCTTCACCAGGTAGGGCTTGCCGGCCTCGATGCCGGTAGCGCTCTTGAACACCATCGTCTGGCCGTCGGCATGGTCGTATTCGCGGATGCTGCCGCCCATCGACTCAATGTCGAAGGGCACGGCAAACGTGTTCCAGTAGTCCTGGCTCAGGGTGCGCTTCAGGCGCACGTTGGCATGCTCCAGGTCTTCGGCGGGACTGACGAAGGGCTTCGTCTCGTCGATGACGAAGGTCACCGGCGACGTGGGTGCCAGCTGGTTGGTGGCCGTCACCACACCGACCACGTCGGCCACGCTGCCGTCGTAGGGCTGGGCGGTGGTCTGGCCGAAGTCGTTGGTGGCGCTGACGGTGCCGAAGGGCTGCTCGGCTATCTCCACCCAGTCGCCTACATGGCTGTTGATGTCGGCGGCATCTATCTTTGTCGGCAGCACGTTAGCCTCCGTCACGGGAGCGGCCAGCGCCAGATAGTTGGTGTTCGTATTCTCCGTGGCTACCAGCGTCGGACGGCCGTTCACCGTCTGATACTTGCCGATGAGCCATCCGGCCACGTGCTGCAGCGAAGCAGCCTGGGGGTTGAACACGGCCGTGGCCCCGAAGTCGAGGCAGAGCACGCCGCTGTCGTCGCGCAGGTAGGCCGCCTGGCCGTTGGCCATGGTCACGCGGGCATTGTCCGTGGCGGCCATGTAGAGACGGGCCTCGGTACCCTCGGCCAGTGCCTTGAAGGCGCTGATGCCGCTGACCGTCGTGCCCTGTGTGTAGGTGCGGGTCACCACGCTGCTGGTCAGCTCGCCCACATAGGCGATGGCCTTGACGGTGGTCGTGCCCTTGATGCTGACGCTGGTGTTCTGCGTGGCCACGGTGCCCATGGTGGTCGTCGGCTCCGTGCCGTCGGTGGTGTAGCGCACGGTGGTGTAGCCCTCGTGCTGCAGGGTGACGCTCTTGGAGGCGTTCTCCTCCGTGGTGTTGGGCCAGAAGGTGAAGGCGTCGGGCAGCGTCGGTGCGGGCACCGTGTTCAGGCTGCACACCACCACGTCGTCCAGGAATCCGCGCTTGCCCGTAAACGTCAGCTGCACGCTCGACGACAGGCTGCCCAAGTCAATGAGCACGGTGTAGTCGTTCCACTCCTGGTTCACCAGCTCTATGCTGGTGTCGCCGGTCAGCGTGCCCGTGTTCGCCGTAATGGTCAGCGTGTTCTTATTTGTGTCGCCCCATCCGGCTGCGCTGAACGTCAGCAGGGCGTGGCGGCTGCCAGGGGCGATGGAAGGCGTGGTACATGTGCCCGTGTTTGACGAGTTGCCAAACCGCAGGCATTGCTTACCGCCATAGACGTAGGTGCTGCCCGTCCAGCCAGTGTTGTCATACTTGATGTCGCTGGAGGCCACGCCGCTGCCTTCGTACTTGTCGTCGCGGCCGCCCGTCCCGCTGTTCGTGTCGAACGTCTCGCTGAACACGACGGCGTTTTCCTGCGCCAGTGCCGTCATGGCAGTGAGTAGCAGGCAGCACAGCATCATGGTGAACTGTAATCGTTGTCTCATGCGTTCCTTTATTTAATATATTTCTCTGCTCTCGTTGTTTTGCAAAGTTTGCTGCAAAGGTACGAATAAGCCCGCACAAAGCCAAAAGAAAAGCCGAATTTCTTTCGTGTCCAGCCCGCGGAGCCCTTTGTGCCAAAGCATACCATGTCCGAGGGCTGCGAGGGATGGGCGCAAGGGTTGGGGAAGCCAGACACAAGTATAGCGGAGTCAGGGCGCAAGAGTAGGTGAGAGAAGGCGTGCGGGCAGGCCAGCTGTCAGCCGCAGGCTACGGTAGTCCGCGTCAAGGCCGTGGGTCAGCGGTTCTGAGGGCCGGCCAAACTGGCACTTTGGGCTGCTGAAACCGGGAGTCACCCCCACCCAAACGAAGTAGCAGCGGCCGCTACTCATATTAGCAGCGCCCGCTGCTAATATTGTCAGCGTCCGCTACCGATATGCGCAGCGCCCGCTGCGAACCCTGTAATGTGTACTGGAATGTGACGGAAAGCCCTGACACCACCTCCTGGCTTTCAACGCCAAAGGTACGAAAAAATCCGCACTTGGCCAAAGAAAAGGCTGGGAAAATTCTTTCTTTGTTCCAACCATTCTGATGCCTTGACGTTAAATTATGTATCTTTGGCCCGTTGTTGGGCTTTTTTTTATACTTTTGCAAACAATTAAAAAGTATTACCCCAATGACAAAATATAATCGTTGCATCAGTAGTGCCGCAGAGTTGGTGACTTCTCGTGAGCAGACAAGGGCTGGCTTCGTAGAGGCGGCATTGGAGAAAAGTCACAGAGCAGCGCCTTATGTCAAGGAGGCTCAAACGCTCCACACGCTGGCCTCGGCGGCAGAGAACCCGATGGCACTGTTAGGCATGGAAAACATCAGACCCAGTCTGCTGACTGCCGCAGGCCTGTCGGACAAGGCTCTAAATTATTTTACAGAAGACGACAAGACCAAAGCCATAGAAGACATGATAAAGGGCTGCCTGGAGCCTGCCGGCGAGAAGTTCGTAGACGAATTGGTCTACCGGTTTCTGCTGACGCGTGGCGAGACCTTGGGAGGCACCATGCGCAATCTCGTTAGTGCCATTGCCGAGACCAAGCTGAAAAGGGAATTGCTGTCAGTGTTGTCGGTGCAAAAGATAGCCTACAGCCTGTTGTTCAAGAAGGACAAACCGCAAAACAAATGGGAACAGCCGTCGTATGACGATGCTTACAGTCTTGCACAGGACATCTGCGCGTTCAGCTGGGGAAAGGAAAAAGAGAGCAAGGTGCTGTTCTTCAACACCACCATTCCTGCGGTAAAGAAAAATGTGGACATCTGTCTTTATAACGGCACGCCGGCAGCATTTGACGGCGGACAATTAGCCAACAAAGCTGACAAGGCTGTGATGTTCGGCGAACTGAAGGGCGGCATAGACCCGGCAGGGGCTGACGAGCACTGGAAGACGGGTAACAGCGCCCTAAAACGCATAAGGGATGTGTTCGGAAAGGACATCATAAAGACATCCTTCCTCGGAGCAGCTATCGAAAGTGCCATGGCTGAGGAGATTTTTGCCCAATTGGAGGACGGCACACTGAGCAATGCCGCCAACATCACCTGTCACGAACAACTAACTAAGTATTGCCAATGGCTCGTCACGCTGCGTTAAACAACTCGCCTTTTCTGTTTCCTGAACTGCTCGTTAACACGGAGGCTACCGATGAGTGGAGGCTGGAAAGCTTCTCTGCCGGCCATTTCTTTACAGACGACGAGCGTGTGCGTCTGGAAAACCGATATTGGCCACTCACGGAGGTCACCGACAAGTTCAGCCGACAAAGCGTCAGCTACCAACTCAGCAAGAACGACCGCTTGCACCGATGGCTCAAGTACCGCGAGGGTTTCTCGTCAGAACTGGTCAAGACGCTACTCGGCGAGTTTCATATCCACGAGGGTGACACCGTCATGGACCCCTTCATGGGTTCTGGCACGACAGCCCTGGTATGCGCCCTGGAAGGCATCAACAGCATTGGCTACGACATTCTGCCTATGTCGCAGTTGTCCATATCTGCCAAAGCAGCTGTCTACGACTACGACATCGGCGAACTGCAACGTGTGCTTGACGACATAAGGACTTTAGACGTTCCCGCCGACTATGACGGCCATACGCCGAGCGTGACTATCACCGAGGGTGCCTATCCTGAGCAGGAAGATCGGGCCGTAGCCTACTTCACACAGCACTTCAGCGAGTCCGCATATTCGGCAAATGCCAAGAATCTGGTGAAGCTGTGCATACTCAACTCGCTGGAACGTATCAGCTACACCATCAAGTCCGGACAATACCTGAGTTGGGACCACCGATGCCCAAAGGTCATTGAGATTAACAGACTACGGGTGGCAGCAGGCAAGCGGCCCTTTGTCAACAAGAACGACAAGGGCGAGCTGCCCACGCTGAAAGAGACGCTGCTCCATGAGTTTTCGCAGATGGTAAAGGACATTAGCGACTTCCAGCAAAAGGACACTGGTTTCAAGGCTTCCTGCGACTACAAGGAGGGAAGTGTGCTCTACGAGATAGGCAGCGTGAGAGACAACAGCATTTCAGGGGTCATCACATCGCCCCCCTACTGCAACCGCTACGACTACACACGTACCTATGGGCTGGAACTGGCTTATCTTGGCAAGAACGACGAGCAGATAAAGGCCCTGCGTCAGGCTTTGTTGTCGTGTACAGTGGAGAGCAAGAGTAAGGTGGAAAACCTGCGTAAGCACTATGAGCGTATGGGCCGACTGGCCGACTTTGAACGCGTGCAGGCTATCGTCAGCGACGACCCAGTGCTAAAGGAAATCAATGCTGCCCTGCAGGCACGTAATGCCAATGGCGAAATCAACAACAAGGGGATACTACGCATGGTGGAAGGCTACTTCTTTGAGCTCTCCCTCCTTTTTGCCGAGCTCTATCGTGTCTGCCGTTCAGGAGCACACGTGGCATTCGTCAACGACAATGTGCGCTATGCCGGCGAGGTCATCCCCGTCGACTACCTGTGTACCAGTCTGGCCGAACAGCTTGGCTTCAGACCCGTGAAAATCTATACACTCAGGCAACAGAAAGGCAACAGCAGTCAACAAATGGCCCGATATGGCCGAGTGGCCCTGCGCAAAAGCATTACCGTCTGGGAAAAGCCTGCCATGAACTAAGAGACACGCTCGCTCGTTCTGAGAAAAGGGTTGTTTCCGCACCCCGATTTAACAAACTGTAACCTTTTGGGGAAAAATGTCGGCGGATTTCTTGGCCGTTTGCTGGGAAATGCGTAAATTTGCGTGGTCATTGTGACACTTTGACCTATTGGTAAAACTAATAACATACTAACTCTTAAACTTATTAATACTATGAATGTAGAGAAATTGATGCAGGACCTGGAGCGTAAACACCCGGGTGAAGCCGAATACCTGCAGGCAGTACGCGAAGTGTTGGTGTCGATAGAGGATGTGTACAACCAGCATCCTGAGTTCGAGAAAGCCAAGCTCATAGAGCGCATCGTGGAGCCGGAACGCATCATTACGTTCCGCGTGCCCTGGACCGACGACAAGGGCGAGGTGCATGTCAACCTGGGCTACCGCGTACAGTTCAACTCGGCCATCGGCCCCTACAAGGGCGGACTGCGCTTCCACCCCTCGGTGAACCTGAGCATTCTGAAGTTCCTGGGCTTTGAACAGACGTTCAAGAACTCGCTGACGACGCTGCCCATGGGCGGCGGCAAGGGCGGTGCCGACTTCTCGATTCGCGGACGCTCGGACAACGAGGTGATGCGATTCTGCCAGGCATTCATGACCGAGCTGTACAGACACATAGGCCCCGACGAGGATGTGCCGGCAGGCGACATCGGCGTGGGTGCCCGCGAGATAGGCTACCTGTTCGGCCAGTACAAGAAGCTGACCCACCAGTTCCAGGGAGTGCTGACCGGCAAGGGCATCGAGTGGGGCGGCTCGAAGATTCGTCCCGAGGCTACGGGCTACGGCGCCCTGTACTTCGTCAACCAGATGCTGCAGACCCACGGCCTTGACATCAAGGGCAAGACGGTGGCCATCAGCGGCTTCGGCAACGTGGCCTGGGGTGCCGCCAAGAAGGCTACCGAGCTGGGCGCCAAGGTCATCACCATCAGCGGTCCTGACGGCTACGTCTACGACCCCGCCGGACTGGACGACGAGAAGATAGCCTACATGCTGGAGCTGCGGGCATCGGGCAACGACGTCTGCCAGCCGTACGTCGAGGAGTTTGACGGTGCCGAGTTCTTCGAGGGCAGGAAGCCGTGGGAGCGCAAGGCCGACATCTATCTGCCCTGTGCCACCCAGAACGAGCTGAACGGCGACGATGCCGACCAGATACTGGCCCACAAGCCGCTGTGCGTGGCCGAGGTCAGCAACATGGGCTGTACGGCCGAGGCCGCCGAGAAGTTCCTCGCTGCCCACCAGCTGTTTGCACCCGGCAAGGCCGTCAATGCCGGCGGCGTGGCCACCAGCGGCCTGGAGATGACGCAGAACTCGATGCGCCTGGGCTGGAGCTCGGAGGAGGTAGACCAGAAGCTGCACCAGATAATGGCCAGCATCCACGAGCAGTGTGTGAAGTACGGCAAGCAGGCCGACGGATACATCGACTACGTGAAGGGTGCCAACGTGGCAGGATTCATGAAGGTGGCCAACGCCATGATGGCGCAGGGCATCGTGTAAACCCACTAACAACCGACAACCAATGGCAAGCACAGGAGAGAGACCCCGGAGACAGAGACGCTGCATCGGCTGGATGCGGCCGGTTGTCATGCCGCTCGTGGCCTGTCTCCTGTGGGCTGGCCCTTCCGTGGCACAAAGCCATGAGAAGGGCAAAGCCTCCTACTACTCCAAGTCGATGGACGGCCACAAGACGGCCAGCGGCCAGCGGATGTACAACGACAGCCTGGTGTGTGCCCACAAGACCTACCCCTTTGGCACGCTCCTGAAGGTCTACAACCCGGCCAACGGGCGGAGCGTCATCGTGAAGGTCATCGACCGTGGCCCCTATGTGCGCGGCCGGGTCATCGACCTGTCGTGGCGCGCGGCCAAGGAGCTGGGCATCATCTCGCAGGGCATCGCCATGGTGACGGTGCAGAAGGCATACACCATCGTCGTGCCCTTCCGGCCCGACGACGAGGAGGTGGAGCTGCCGGAGCTGGAGCTGGAGACCAACGAGGGCTCGCAGGGCATGGTGCCCTTCTGGCAGGACATGAAGGAAGATGCCGCCGACGCGCAGAAGGCGGTCGACGGCAAGAAGGCCCCGGAGGCACAGAAGCCTGCTGACAAGAAGGCTCCGGAGGGAAGTAAGAAGACGGGCGACGCTGGCGGCAAGAAACCTGCCGGTTAGCGCTTGCGCGTCGGAATGACGAACTCCTTGACCTGCGAGGTTATCTCGCGATTGCCCTGAGCGACGGCCAGCCGGATGACGGCTTGGCCGTCCTTCAGTTTCTTGCCGGCCAGGATGGAGGCCGTATAGCGCACGCCGCTGTGCGGGCCAATGCTCTCAACATGCAGGTTGGGCGAGATGGACAGATGCTTGTTGGCCGTGACGTCGATGACCGTGGGCTGAACGTCGTAGATGGTCTCCGATGAGTTGTTCATAATCTCGAACGTCACCTTGCACTGCTCGCCGGGGCGGATGCAGCCGTCGCGGTCGAGGTCGATGAAGCGGGCGTTGCGAATCTCGATGAGGGCGTTGTAGCGCACGCTGTAGTCGCCGCCCACCTTAGAGGGCGTGGGGTCGTAGGTGGTCGGACGACTGGCCGAATAGCTGTCGTTCGGACTGCCGGCATCAAACGTGATGCGGTCGTCGTGGCTGTTGGTGGCGTCGAAGCCGCTCTCGCTGACCGACGGACTGGCATTGCCGCCAGCATGGTCGTAGCCGTAGGACGACTGGCCTTGCGAGCCGTAGCCATGCGTGGCCTGGTCGCGCGAGCCATAGTCGTAATGCTGGTCGCGGGAGCCGTAGCCGTAGCGCTGCTCACGGGCCCGGCGGTATTCTTCGCGTTCGCGGGCCTCACGCTCGTCGGCGGCAGCACCCACAGAGGCTCCTATGGCCGCACCGCTGGTCATGCCGATGACGGTGCCGAGGTCGTGACCACGCGGGCCGCCGGCAATGCCGCCGATGGCCGAGCCCAGGATGGCTCCGAAGGTGGCGCCCGTGAAGGCTCCTGCGCCGGTGTGTGTCTCACAGCTGCTCCAGAGGAGCACGCTGGCCAGTAAGAGGAAGATGGTCTTTTTCATATTCGTTTGCCTTTTGGTTTGTTGCTGGTGCAAAGGTAGCACATTCTGTCCGAACGGCAAGGGTGTTTTCCCCAAAAGTGGATAGGGAAACCCCTAATCATGGCGCGACGGACACGGCCCCTCCGCCACGGCTTAGTAGCTGGCCGTGCAGGCGATGCCACAGGCCACCACACGGTCGCGAATGGCATCGAGCTGCTCATGGGTGGCCTTGAGAATGCCCTGGGCGGGTGTCTCGCGGTCGACGGTGTAGACCATGACCTGCTGGGGACGGATGGCCTGGACGGCCGATAGCCACGGCCCGACATACTCCTCGCCGGTGTTGTCGACAGACACGCGGCCGTCGGCAGTCAGTGGCACATCGCCGGCCACCAGGCGGCGGTCAATGGACCCGCGCATGAAAATGGTCTGTATGATGACGTGGCCGTGGAATGCCTGCAGCTGGGCGATGACCTTGCTGACGTCGTAGCGGCCCGACGGACGGTCTACCATATTAATATAGGTGGGGTCTGCGGTGTCGAGCTTCTGGATGTTGTTGTCCACCAGCATCAGCGCATCGTGTACTGCCGGACGGTGGAGGAAGGTGGCATTGCTGAGCACCGACACGCGGGCACCAGGACAGTAGCGGTCGCGAAGGCGAAGGGTGTCGCCGATAATCTCGGCAAAGTGGGGGTGACTGGTCGGTTCGCCGTTGCCGGCAAACGTCAGCACGTCGGGCAGCTGACCGTCGTGGTGCATCTGCTGCAGCGTCTGCTCCAGCCGTTGGGCCACCTGCTTTCTGGTGGGCAAGGGCAGCGTGGGACGGTGGTCGCCATTGAAGCCACACTCGCAGTAGACACAATCAAAGGTACACACTTTGCCGTCGGCCGGCAGCAGGTTGATGCCGAGCGAAAGTCCCAGACGGCGGCTGTGGACGGGCCCGAAGATGGGCGAAGGATAGATAACAGTACTCATAACGCAGGCAAAAGTAAGAAGAAAAATCAAAAAAAAGGAATGGTGGAGGGGAAAAATGCGTTTTTTCTTTCTTATTCTTAATTTATTTCGTACCTTTGCACGGAATTAGGTGTATTACGTCTAAATGGAAATATGACCAAGAAGCGAAACAAGACCCGCAGTCGCCGAGGCATGCAGGCCGTAACACTATGCATCAGCACCACCATGGTGCTCATCCTGTTGGGCATGGTAGTGTTTTTCGTGCTGACGGCACGCAACCTGTCGGCACACATGAAGGAGCATCTGACGGTCACCGTGATGCTGAAGGACAGCGTGTCGGTGAACGACGCCAAGCTGATGTGCCGCGACTTGTACCACCGGCCCTATGCACATGCCATCGACTATATCAGCAAGGAACAGGCACAGCGCGAACAGGTGAAGGAGCTGGGCAGCGACCCTACGGAGTTTCTGGGCTTCAACCCCTTTCCCGCCACCCTGGAGGTGCGGCTGAAGGCTGACTATGCCAACCGCGACTCGCTGCGGTGGATAGCGAAGGAGCTGCGCAAGGACGGCCGGGTGAGCGACGTGGCATACATGGAGGACCTGATGAACCGCGTCAATAGCAACCTGAGCCGCGTCAGCCTGGTGCTGCTGGCACTGGCCGTGCTGCTGACCTTCGTGTCGTTCGCACTTATCAGCAACACCGTCAGACTGAGCATCTACGCCCGACGCTTCGTCATACACACCATGAAGCTCGTGGGCGCCTCGTGGGGGTTCATACGCCGTCCGTTCCTCAAACAGGCCATGGGCATAGGCATCATAGCCGCCATACTGGCCATCGCCGTACTGGGGGCAGGCGTCTACGGCCTTTACGTCACCCAGCCGGGCGTGGACGAGATAGTGACCTGGCAGGTGCTGGCCATCACGGCAGCCAGCGTGCTGGTGTTTGGCATCGTCATCACTGCCCTGTGCGCCTGGCTGGCCGTCAACAAGTTCCTGCGCATGACGGCGGGAGAACTGTACAAGATTTGAGCGTTAAGAAATAAGCATTATTTTATGGATAGAAGTAATTTTGCCTTTGACCGCACCAACTACATCCTGCTGGCTGTGGGGGCAATACTGGTAATAGCAGGATTCCTGCTCATGAGCGGCAGCGGCTCCACGGAGAGCGCCTACGACCCTGACATCTTCAGCGTACGCCGCATCAAGGTGGCACCCATGGTGTGCCTGGCAGGATTTGTGTCAATGATTTATGCCGTAGCAAGGAGACCCAAGGAATGAGTTGGTTTGAAGCATTAGTGTTGGGCATCATACAGGGCCTGACGGAATACCTGCCCGTGAGCAGTAGTGGACACCTGGCCATCGGTCAGGCACTCTTCGGCATGCAGGACGGTGCCGACAACCTCATGTTTACCGTGGCCGTACATGTGGCAACGGTACTGTCGACCATCGTTGTGCTGTGGAGCGAGATAGACTGGATAGTGCGTGGCTTGTTGCGGTGCGAGCTCAACGCTGAGACGAAGTATGCCCTCAACATCGTCGTGTCGATGCTCCCCGTGGGCGTCGTGGGACTGTTCTTCAAGGACTATGTCGAGGAGATATTCGGCTCCGGCCTGCTCATCGTGGGCTGTATGCTGCTGGTCACGGCCCTGCTGCTGACCTTCTCATATTTTGCCAAGCCGCGTCAGAAAGAGCATATCTCTTGGAAGGACGCCTTCATCATTGGACTGGCGCAGGCCTGTGCCGTCATGCCGGGCCTGTCGCGCTCCGGCTCCACCATTGCCACCGGACTGCTGTTGGGCAACAAGAAGGAGTCGCTGGCACAGTTCTCGTTTCTGATGGTCATCCCACCCATCCTGGGCGAGGCCCTGCTCGACGTGCTGAAGATGGCTAAGGGCGAGAATGTCACGGGCGGCATCGAAGCACTGCCCCTCTGCGTGGGCTTCGTGGCCGCGTTCCTGGCCGGCTGCCTGGCCTGCAAGTGGATGCTGAGCATTGTCAAGAAGGGCAAGCTCATCTACTTCGGCATCTATTGTGCCGTAGTCGGCGTCATCACCATTGTAGCCAGCCTGCTGTAAGTGCAGCGCGCGCAGCACAGTCGGCGGCTCGTCATCGTGAGTAGTAAATCCGTAAACAAGTAAATAGAACCAGTGGACTTTATCGAAGGCGAGTACATATACATCGACAAGCCCTACCGAATGACCTCGTTCGGCGCGTTGGCTTTCGTGCGCACCAGGGTGTCGCGCCATGTCGGCGTGCGCCGTGTCAAGATAGGCCATGCGGGGACGCTGGACCCTTTGGCCACCGGTGTGCTGATACTTTGCACGGGCAAGAAGACGAAAGAGATAGAGCGGCTACAGCTGGACACCAAAGAATATACTGCCACCCTGCAGTTGGGTGCTACCACACCGAGCTACGACATGGAGCATGCCGTCGATGCCTACTACCCCACGAGTCACATCACCCGTGAACTCATCGACAGTGTGCTGTCCGGCTTCATCGGCGACATTGAGCAGGTGCCGCCCCAGTATTCAGCCTGTAAGATAGCCGGCGACAGGGCCTACGACCTGATGCGCAAGGGACAGACCGTAGAGCTGAAGGCCAAAACGGTGCATGTAGACCAGATAGCCGTGACCGGTTTTGATGCGGAAAAGATGCTGCTCAGTATCCGCGTGGTTTGCGGCAAAGGCACCTATATCCGCTCGCTGGCACGCGACATCGGCCAGGCCTTGGGCAGCGGTGCCTACCTGACGGCCCTCTGCCGTACGCGAGTGGGCAACGTCCGACTGGAAGACTGTGTCACCATCGACGATTTCCCCAAGTGGCTTGCGTTCCAGTCCGAGAACAAGGACAATGAACAAATGATAATGGACAATTGATAACTAAGCATAAGATACATGAAACTGTCACAATTCCGATTCCAACTGCCAGAGGAACTGATAGCCCTGGAACCGTCGCACATCATCTTTAAGAACGACGACGGCACCAAGGAGAAGGTGTACCGTCGCGACGAATGCCGTCTGATGGTGATACACCGCAAGAGTCAGACCATTGATATGTTCGAGAAAAACACGAAGGGGAAGGACACCAAGAAGTACCTCACCTTCCGCAGTGTTGTCAACCACTTTGGCGAGGGTGACGTCATGGTGTTCAACGACACCAAGGTGTTTCCGGCACGACTCTATGGCACAAAGGAAAAGACGGATGCCAAGATAGAGGTGTTTCTGCTGCGCGAACTCAACGAGGAGCTACGCCTGTGGGATGTGCTCGTGGAGCCAGCCCGCAAGATACGCATCGGCAACAAGCTGTTCTTCGATGACGACGGCCCCATGGTGGCAGAGGTCATCGACAACACCACCAGCCGCGGCCGTACCCTGCGTTTCCTCTACGACTGTCCGCACGAGGAGTTCAAGCGTGAGCTCTTTGCGCTGGGCTCGGCACCCCTGCCACGATATATCGTCGACCATCGTGATGCCACGCCAGATGACATGGAGAATTTCCAGACCATCTTTGCGCAGCACGAAGGGGCGGTCACCGCTCCGGCCTCCGGCCTGCACTTCAGTCGTGAGCTGATGAAGCGCATGGAGATACAAGGCATCAACTTCGCCTACCTGACCGTTCATTGTAGTCTTGGCAACTTTGACACCATTGAGGTGGAAGACCTGACAAAGCACAAAATGAACTCCGAACAGATGCTCATAAGTCAGCAGGCCTGCGACATCGTCAATGAGGCCAAGCGCAATGGTCACCATGTGTGTGCCGTCGGTGTCAGCACGATGCGTGCCACCGAGACGGCCGTAGGTACCGACGGCATGCTTAAGGAGTTTGACGGATGGACCAACAAATTCATCTTCCCGCCTTATGACTTCTCTGTGGCTGACACCATGATAGCCAACTTCTACCACCCGGAGTCGACCATGCTCATGGAAACGGCTGCCTTCGGTGGCTACGACCTCGTCATGGAGGCATATCGGCTGGCCGTCGAGCATAAGTATAAGTTCGGATGCTATGGCGACGCCATGCTCATCCTCGACGACTGATGGGCCCCTGCTGACAGCCGGCGAGTGTCGGCAGCACGCCGTATATCTGGGGCTGGGCAGCAATCTGGGCGACAGGCAGCAACAGTTGTCGATGGCCATCAGACTGATAGGCGAGCGCGTGGGCAGGGTTGTCCGCCAGTCATCATTCATCGAGACTGACCCCTGGGGCTTCCAGTCTGACCACGTCTTCCTCAACGCCGTCATCCTTGTCGAGACCAGCTGCTCGCCGCGCCAGCTGCTGCTGCTCACCCAGCAGATAGAGCGCGACATGGGGCGCAACAAGCCTACCGCAAGCCAGCCTTCACAAGGCAAAGCCAGCCCTAGGCAGTATAGCGACCGCCCCATCGACATCGACATCCTGCTCTACGACGACCTGACCATCGACGAGCCCGACCTTCAGATACCGCACCCGCTCATGTACCAGCGCGACTTCGTCATGCGCCCGCTCAATGAAGTGAAGAACATGCTAACCCATAATGTTCAAAGATAATACTAACCCCAACAAACCGAAAAACGTATGAAAAGACTAATCTGCCTCGCGTTGCTCGCAGTCACGCTGTCGGCACACGCACAAAATCCCTACAAGCAGTACACCGAAAAGCTGCCATTCCAGATGCCAGAAGTCAACGCGCCACAGTTTCCTGACCGCAAGGTCAACCTCAAGGACTTCGGTGCCATTGGCGATGGCATAGCACTTAACACCGATGCCTTTGCAAAGGCCATTAATAGCCTTGCCGCACAGGGCGGCGGCCGCCTGGTGGTGCCTGCAGGCGTATGGTTTACAGGGCCTATTCAACTGAAGTCTAACATCGAGCTGCACCTGCAGGTGGGTGCCGTCATCCTTTTCTCGCCCGACGAGAACCTTTATCCTATCATCGAGACATCCTTTGAGGGCCTTGACACCCGCCGATGCCTGTCGCCCCTGTCGGCCAACGGCTGTGAGAACATTGCCATTACGGGCCGTGGCGTCATCGACGGCAATGGCCAGTTCTGGCGTCCCGTCAAGCGCTCGAAGGTCACCGATGCACAGTGGAAAGAGGTCGTCGCACGCCCTGGTGGTGTCGTGGCCAAGAAAGACTACTGGGTACCCTCGCAGGGCTATGCCGATGCCGAGAAGAAAGCCGACATGAACGTGGTCAAGGCCGAGAGCGAAGCCGAATGGAACAGCTACAAGCGTTTCCTGCGTCCTGTCATGATTAGCCTGGTGAACTGTAAGAACGTACTCCTTAAGGGAGTCATCTTCCAGAACTCGCCGGCATGGAACATTCATCCGCTGATGTGCGAGAATATCATCCTCGACAATGTCCTCGCACGTAATCCGTCGTATGCGCAGAACGGCGATGCCCTCGACTTGGAGTCGTGCCGCAACGCCCTTATTGTCAACTCAAAGTTCGATGCCGGCGATGACGGTATCTGCATCAAGAGCGGCAAGGATGCCGACGGACGCCGACGTGGCCGTCCGTGCGAGAATGTCGTCGTCGACGGCTGCACCGTCTTTGCCGGTCATGGCGGCTTTGTCGTGGGTTCTGAGATGAGCGGCGGCGTCAGGAACATCCTCGTCGAGCGTTGCCAGTTCCTCGGCACCGACGTGGGTCTGCGTTTCAAGTCTACTCGCGGCCGTGGCGGCATCGTGGAGAATATCTATATTAAGAAGGTGTCTATGACCGACATCAAGACCGATGCTATTACCTTTAACATGTATTATGGTGGCAAGTCAGTGGCTGAGATGCTTGCCGACGGCGACAATCCAGACAACACCACAAAGGCTCCTGTCAACGAAGGCACCCCCATCTTCCGAAACATTGATATTCAGGACATCGTCTGCAACGGCGCTGGTCGGGCCATGGAGTTCAACGGTTTGCCCGAAATGCCAATCCAAGGCATCAACCTCAAGAACATTGTCATCAAGGCCAAGAAAGACGCTACCTTCACTAACTGTGAGAACATCACTAAGAAGAACGTCAAAATCACGCTGGAGTAGTGCGATAGCATGAAGGACTCTAAGGGAAAAGAAAGAAAAACGCGTTTTTTCTTTCTTTTCTCTTACTTATTTCGTAACTTTGCAGCCGATAAACCATTTAAGTAACAAATTATGGACGATTACCCGGCGGAAACTTTTAAACAGTAAGGCTGGAGGGCTGGCAAGGCTGCTAATCCTCTTGCCGCCAATTGTTAGTTGTCAATTGTCTATTGTCAATTCAATGAAGGATTAGCACAGATGAAGACATTCTGGAACACCCAAGGAGGCTTGAGCCAGCTGGAACAGTGGCAGCCCAACTGTTGGATACAGGTGACGTGTCCGACAGAAGAAGACCAGCAGATGCTGGAGGAGGAATACCATATTCCTGACTATTTCCTTTCCGACATCAGCGATACTGACGAGCGTGCACGCTATGAGTACGATGACGGATGGATGCTGATAATCCTGCGCATACCCTACGTCAAGGAGGTGCGTAGCCGAACACCCTACACTACGGTGCCGTTGGGCATCATTCACAAGCGCGACGTTACCATCACCGTTTGCTTCTACGAGACCAATATGATGATTGACTTCGTCAGTTTCCAGCAGAAGCGCGGCACGGGATTCACTGACTACGTGGACATGATATTCCGGCTGTTCCTCTCATCGGCAGTGTGGTATCTGAAGCGCCTCAAGCAGATATCCATGCTCATAGAGAAGGCCAAGCGCAACCTTGACCGCGAGGTGAACAACGAGAGCCTGATAGGTTTGTCCAGACTACAGGACTCGCTGACCTACTTTACCACGTCCATCCGTGGTAATGAGAACCTGCTGCAGAAGCTGAAGTTTAAGCTGCAGATAGATGAGCTGGACGCAGACCTCATAGAGGATGTCAACATCGAGATGACTCAGGCCCGAGAGACTACCAACATCTACTCGAACATTCTGGAGTCGACCATGGACACCTATCAGAGCATCATCAACAACAATATGAACACCATCATGCGTACGCTGACCTCGGTGACCATCATCCTGATGCTGCCAACGCTGGTGGCCTCGTTCTTTGGCATGAACCTCGTCAACGGCATGGAGAACAGCCCCATAGGCTTTGGTATCGCCATCGTGCTTTCCGTGGCTATTTCAGTGTTTTCGTGGTTCGTTTTTCGACATAAAAGGCTCATTTAAGCCACAAATTGTTAAAAATACAGTAAAAAGTTAGGTGCTTTCAGAACTTTTTCGTAAGTTTGTCAGTCAATAGGCGTGCCTGGTGCATGACGACCTATATTTATATGCAACCGAATCGTTAACTAAAAAGTTAGAATGATGGACTCTCAAGAAAATGTGCTCAATGTGGAGCAGAACGTAGAACAGCAGGCAGACGTACAGCCGCAGGAAGCAGAAGTGCAGCCGCAGGAAGCTGGACTTCAGCCGCAAGCTGCTGAGGTGCAGCCGCAAGCTGCTGATGTCGCCGAAGTAGAAACCGAAGAACAGGCAGCAGCCGAACGAAAGACGTACCAGTCGAAAAATGAGGTGCTACAGCGTGTGCGCGAGATAGCCCAAAGCGACGAGGCGCCACAAAAAGAAGAGGTAGAAAGCCTGAAGACCGCTTTCTACAAGTTCCATATTGCCGAGCGGGAGGCACGCTTGAAAGAATACATCGATGGCGGCGGCGACCCCGAGCAGTATCAGATTACACCCGATGACACCGAGGAGGCCTTCAAGGCTGAGATGGTCATCATCAAGGAGAAGCGTCAGAAGCTGTTCCGCGAACAGGAACAAGAGAAGCAGGAGAACCTGCAACGCAAGCTGGATATCATCGAAAAGATTAAGGCCATGGTCACCAGTCCTGAAGAAGCCAACAAGTGGTATAAGGACTTCAAGGCCCTGCAGGACGAGTGGCGTGAAATAAAGAACGTGCCCGCCGAGCGTGCCAACGAACTTTGGCGCAACTACCAGTTGTATGTCGAGCAGTTCTACGACCTGCTGAAGCTGAACTCCGAGGCTCGCGAGTATGACTTCAAGAAGAATCTGGAGCTGAAGACCAAGCTCTGTGAGGCCGCCGAGAAGCTGGCTGACGAGCCAGATGTCATCAGCGCTTTCCACCAGTTGCAGAAGCTGCATCAGGAGTATCGTGAGATTGGTCCCGTCAGCAAGGAGCTACGCGAGGAGGTATGGACTCGTTTCAAGGCCGCTTCCACCGTTATCAACAAGCGCCACCAGCAACACTTCGAGGGGCTGCGTGCCAAAGAGGAAGAAAACCTGGCCAAGAAGACGGAGCTTTGCGAAAAGGTGGAGGCCATAGTCCGCGAGGAGAATAAGACCAGCAGCGACTGGGAGCGCCATACCAAGGAGATAATAGCCCTTCAGGGCGAGTGGAAGACCATTGGTTTTGCCCCTCAAAAGATGAATGTCAAGATTTTCGAGCGCTTCAGGGCTGCTTGTGACGATTTCTTCGGACGTAAGGCAGAATATTTCCGTGGGCTGAAAGAGCAGTTCCGCGAGAATGCCGAGAAGAAGCGTGCCCTGATAGAGAAAGCCAAGGCATTGCAAGACTCCACCGACTGGAAGTCTACGGGCAGCAAGCTCGTCAATCTGCAGAAGGAGTGGAAAACCATCGGCATGGTGCCCAAGCGCCTGGGCGACCAGCTGTGGGAGGAATTCTTGGGAGCCTGCAACAAGTTCTTTGAGGCACGCACTGCTGCTGGTGCCGGCCAGCACAGCGAGGAGCGTCTCAATCTGGAGAAGAAGCGCGACATCATCGCTCGGCTGAAGGCTGCTGGCGAGGAGGCTGCCGACGACCTTCAGGAGCGTGTGCAGAAGCTGGTCGAGGAATATCAAAGTGTAGGCCATGTGCCCTACAAGGAGAAAGACAAGCTCTACGAAGAATATCATGCCGTGCTCGACCGTCTTTATAAAGACCTCAATATCAGCGTAGCCCGCCGTCGTCTGTCAAAGTTCAAAGACAATCTGCGTCAGGTGGCCGGCCGTGGCGAGAACGCGCTGGATAATGAGCGTGCCCGTCTGATGCGCCAGTACGAACAGCTGAAGCAGGAAGTGCAGACCTACGAGAATAACCTTGGATTCCTGAATGCCTCGTCCAAGAAGGGCAACTCGCTCATCGACGAGATGAATCGCAAGGTGCAGAAGCTCAAGGACGAGCTACAGCTGGTGCGTGAAAAGATAAAGGCTATTGATGCCGAGCATGCTAATGAGCGCGAGTGAGTCGTATGCCTACGTCGGTAATGCCAGGCAGAATCTCACGTTTCATGTTGTGTCGAATGGCCACACGAAGGCGTTCCTTCTGATGTAGCATGAGGCTGTTCAGCGGCAGTAGATACTGATAGTGGCTGACACCGTCGCCGAGCGGCGTACCCTGCAGGTCAATGAGCGAACAGGTAAGCGTGTCGGCACGGAGCTTGCCGGAAGTCAGAAGCTGCTGTTCCACTATCAACTGAAGACTCATGAAGGGATAGGCCCCGTTGATACGGAGGCCTATCTCTTGTTTATAGTTGTCGCTGGCAGTTATGGGACCAATGACAAACGACAGCGTGTCGTTCTTCTCCCATCCCGATGGCTGCGTGTGCTTATACTGGTAATATACGGTGCGTGGCCTACAGGCTGACAACAGCCAGACCATTGTCAGCAGGACCACCGTGCCCTTCAAGATGCATGCCCTACCGCTCACTGCTCGCCGCTTTGTTTGTTCTCATTCTTCTTTCTGGGCTCTCTGGGCTCTCTGGCCTCTTTGGCCTCTCGGGGCTCCTTCGGCTCCTTAGGTGCCTTCGGCTCCCTATTGGGCTTCGGCTCCTTAGGAGTCTTTGGCTCCTTAGGTGTCTTCGGCTCTCTGGGCTCCTTGGCCTCTTTGACTGCGGGTTCCTTCTTGGGCTTCTTCTTTTTCTTCTTGGCACGGTCAAAGCGGTTGATATTCTCCTGCGTAGCCAGGTCGATGGGGCCTTGTGGCTTGTTCGTCTCACCCTCTACGGTGAGTGAATCGGGTTTCTCGCCCTTGCGGTTCATCTCAATAATCTCTTTGGCGCGGCTGGCACTGATGGTCTCCAGGTTGGCGGCTATGTTCTTGTCAGTAGAGTAGGTCACCATGCCGGTCAGTATGTCAGCCTTGAAGTAGTGGTAGTCGCCATCCAGCGTCTGCAGCACCTGGTCCTTGGCAGGCAGCCGTCGGCTGGCCTCCACATAGTTGTCCACCTCGTAGTTCAGACAGCACTTCAGCTTGGCACACATGCCGGCCAGCTTCTGGGGGTTGAGCGAAATGTCCTGATAGCGTGCCGCCGAGGTGCCTACCGACACGAAGTTCTTCATCCATGTAGCACAGCAGAGCTCTCGTCCGCAGGGTCCCGTTCCGCCTATTCGTCCCGCCTCCTGGCGTGCACCTATCTGCTTCATCTCTATGCGCACATGGAAGGTGGCTGCCAGGTCCTTGATGAGCTGTCGGAAGTCTACGCGCTCGTCGGCGATGTAGTAGAAGATAGCCTTGTTGCAGTCGCCCTGATACTCCACGTCGCCTATTTTCATCTTCAGCCCCAGGGCCTTGGCTATCTGCCTGCTCTCTATCATGGTGTCATGCTCGCGGCTTTTGGCCTCTTTGTATTTCTCTATGTCCTGCTGCCGTGCTATGCGGTAGATACGCTTTATGTCGTCCGCGCTCTTCAGGTTGGCTTTCTTCACCTGCAGCTTTACCAGCCGTCCCGTCAGTGTCACCACGCCGATGTCGTGGCCTGGCGAGGCCTCTACGGCCACGATGTCGCCTTTCTTCAGCGGCAGGTTGTTGACGTTGTGGTAGTATCCCTTGCGCGTATGCTTGAACTGCACCTCCACCAGATCAGTGTCTTCTGTGTTCCCTGGCACGTCGGCCAGCCAGTCGTAGGTGTTGAGCTGTCGGTCTTGACGTCCTACGGCTTGTCGGCATAGTCCACGGTCGCAACCCGTTATTATCTCATATTCTTTGTTGTTGTCAGCCATCACGTTGATTTTACTGTTTTTTACTGATTATATCCTTTTTCTTACTGTTTACGTATTTTTTCTCTCTTTCCTGTTTTACCCTTACTTCAGTGCCAGCAGCACTATCATCTGCAGTGCAAAGTCGAAGAACACTATCTTTGCGTTGGCATTCTGCCCAATGTCACGTATGGCCCGCTCCGTCAACTGCGTGATAGCCAGTATGTTCGCCTCGTTGACAAATCGTGCGAAGTTATGTGCAAACGCCTCTTCACGCTCAGACATGTAGCACAGCTCCTGCTGTCCGAAGTTGTACATGAAATTCTCGCGCGTGAGGCGTAACAGATAGTCCAGGAATCGCTTCTGTCGCTCACGTCCCAGGGCAGCCATGTGCTCGCTCCATCCCTTCAGGTCCTTCACCTTGCGCTGATAGGCCAGTCGCATCAGGCTCTGATAGAGGTCCAGGAAGCCTTCGTTTTCCGAGTCGCTACTCAGCATCTCTATGGCTTTCAGCCAGCTGCCGTTGGCCATTCTTGCCATACGTGTGGCGGCCTCGTCAGCAATGCCTCGCTGGCTGACCAGCGCGTCGCGTATGTCTTCGTCGGCTATGCGCTTTATGTCTATGCGCTGCACCCTGCTGCGTATGGTCTCCAGCAGTCGGTCAGGTTCTTCGCTCACCATGATGAACACCGTCTGGGTGGGAGGCTCCTCCAACAGCTTCAATATCTTGTTGGCACACTCTATGTTCATGCGCTCCGGCAGCCAGACGATGCTGACCTTATAGCCCCCCTGACTCGACTTGAGCGATAGCTTCCTGGTGAGGGCATCGCTCTCGCCGGCGGTGATGATAGCCTGTTGATTCTCGCCGCCCATGCGCTCCAGCCATTCGTTCATGGTGAAGTAGGGGCCGCCCTGCAGCAGCTCGTGCCACTGGCGTGCAAAGTCGTCGCTGACGGGCTTGTGGTCCGTACTCATCGACGGCAGCTTGATGGTAGGATAGGTGAAGTGCAGGTCCGGGTGCTCCCATTTTGCCAGCATGGCATTGTCGCTGGCCGTGCGGGCGAGCAGCGTCCTGGCAAAGTCCATGGCCAGCGCCATCTTGCCACAGCCCATCGGTCCGCAGAGCATGAGCGCATGGGGCAGGCGGTCTTCGTCTACCATCTGCTGCAGTCGTCTGCGTGCATCCTGTTGTCCTATTACCATGTTCTGTTTTTTACTGTTTTAGCTATTGTCATAGCAGCCGTCTGGCCACCTCTACTACCGAGTCAACGGCCGACACGGTGTAGAAATGAATGTTCTTCACCCCGTGCTCGTAGAGCTCGCGGCACTGCTGTGTCGTCCATTCCACCCCCAGCTGCATGGCCTGCTCGTCGGTCTTACACCTCACTATCTCCCTGGCCAGCGGTTCTGGAATGTCGCAGTGGAACGTCTTGGGCACCACCGTCAGCTGACTCAGCTTGGCAAAGGGCTTGATGCCAGGCACTATGGGTATGGTGATGCCCATCGTGCGTGCCTTGTCCACAAACTGAAAGTATTTCTCGTTGTCAAAGAATAGCTGTGTCACGGCATACTGCGCCCCCAGGTCCTGCTTCTGCTTCAGGTACTCCATGTCACGCTCCAGGTTGGGTGCCTCCTCATGCTTCTCGGGATAGCAAGCCACGCCGAAGTCAAACTTCGGGCCAGGGTGCTTGATGGGTGTGCCGTCGGCAAAAAATCCCTCGTTGAAGCGCACCACCTGTCTGATGAGGTCCGTGGTGTGCGCATGCCCCCCCTTGGTAGGTGTGAACCGTGCATCCTCTTTGGCCTTGTCGCCTCGTAGCAGCATCAGGTTGCGTATGCCCAGAAACTGCAGGTCCAGCAGCTCGTATTCCGTCTGTTCTATGGTGGTGCCGCTGCAGATGATGTGCGGCTCCACGGGGATGTCGTACCGCTGCTTGATAGCCGATGCAATGGCTATGGTGCCTGGTCGCCGGCGTATGCGCTGCCGTTCAAACTGTCCGTTGTCCAGCTCTCTGTAGACGAACTCCGAGTGGTGAGTAGTTATGTTGATGAAGGCCGGGTCGAACACCGCCAGCTTGTCGATGGTGTTAAACAATCCCTCCGTGCCGTTGCCCTTCAGAGGTGGCAGCACCTCGAACGAAAACCGTCTGTCGCCCGTACCTTGCTCGTTGATGTAATCAGCTACAGTCATTGATGTCTAAAAACACATTTGCGTGCAAAGGTACGAAAAAACACGTGAAGTACAAAGGAATCGCGTTGCTTTTTTATGCGCGCTGTCACCACGATGCTCTTTCCTAAATCGAATGCCTCTTGTAGTTTGGGATTGCCCTCAATCTCGCGGGCATCGTTCACACCACCATAGAACAGCGTTCCTGCCAGACGGCTCTTCGGATAGCAGTCTATCCACTATCCTTCACGTATAGAGTCAACCAGCAAGTGCAAGTTTGTTGCAAAGTTAGGCAAAATGTTTGAAAAAGACCTCATTTGGGGTAAGGAAATTTAGTTTTTCCCTTGGTCTTCTGTTGATTTTTGCCTGAATT
>Ga0310691_10001832_pt1 | contig 30636 bp, 26 predicted proteins | sample 176DNAGHGlowgp2_FD_203887 | JGI IMG/M metagenome (GOLD analysis project Ga0310691, IMG submission 203887) | Sheep rumen microbial communities from Palmerston North, Manawatu-Wanganui, New Zealand - 1766 DNA GHGlow gp2 (v2) (version 2) | ecosystem: Host-associated > Mammals > Digestive system >... | reverse complement strand
CGCAGAACCCGGTCTTCCTGGTCAAGGAAAAGAAGGGCGGCGAGTATATCCCGATCTCAACCGAGAAGTACGATCACGACATCGATTCCCTCGGCACATATTTCATGAGCACCGTCAAGAAAGGCGCGAGGATCGCGATTTTCGCTGAGACAAGATACGAATGGTACACAACATATCTCGCAACGACCAACGGCACCGGCTGCATCGTCCCTCTGGACAAAGAGCTTCCCGTTGACGACGTTCTCAACATGCTCACAAGAGCCGAAGTTGAGATCCTCGTCTTCTCCAAGTCCAAGCTCGACATCGTAAAGCAGGTCTACGGCAAGGTCGATACGATCAAGTACTGGATCTGCACCGAAAAGCTCGACGACGACAGATTCCTCTTCTATCAGGACTGCCTGAAGATCGGCGAAGAGAAGCTCGCTTCCGGTGATAAGACCTTCGTGGAAGCCACGATTGATCCTGAAGAGATGACTATTTTGCTGTTCACATCAGGCACGACAGCCAAGTCAAAGGCAGTTATGCTCTGCCAGAAGAACATCTGCAAGAACCTCATGTCAATGTTCTCAATGCTCTATATCGATCGTAATGATGTCTGGCTCTCAGTGTTGCCGCTTCATCACACCTATGAATGCACATGCGGCTTCTTGGGCCAGGTCTATAGAGGCACAACAGTAGGTATCTGCGAAGGCCTGCGTTACATCGCACAGAACCTTCAGGAAGTAAGACCTACATGTATCCTCATGGTTCCAGTAATGCTCGAGCTCTTCTATAAGAAGATCCAGAAGGGACTAAAGGAAGACCCAAAGAAGGCTAAGAAGTTGCAGACAGGCATGAAGCTTGCAAAAGCTCTGCATCTGCCTGTTTCTGTGAGGCGTAAGCTCTTCAAGCCGATCCACGATATCTTCGGCGGCAGGATGAGACTCATTATCCTGGGCGGCGCTCCCGTAAATCCTGAGATCCTCACATTTTTCCAGACCATGGGCTTCAAGTGCGTTCAGGGCTACGGCCTTACAGAGTGCGCACCGATCCTTGCTCTCAACCGCGACAAGTTCTTCAAGAACCACGCTGCAGGCCTGCCTCTGCCGGGCTGTGACGTTAAGATCCTCGATCCTGATTCCGACGGCATCGGCGAGTTCATCTCCAAAGGCGACAACAACTTCCTGGGTTACTACAACGATCCTGAGAACACCGCTCTCGCGCTCGATAAGGACGGCTACTATCATACCGGCGACCTGGGCTACATTGATGAAGACGGTTTCTGCATCATAACAGGACGCAAGAAGAACGTCATCATCGCCAAGAACGGCAAGAACGTATTCCCTGAAGAGATCGAGTATCTTCTGTCTTTGTCTCCTTACGTCGCTGAGTCCGTCGTATCCGGCGTCAACGATGAGGTCAAGGACGACATCGTCGTAACAGCAACGATCTATCCTGATCTTGAAGAGATCAAGGCCAAGCTCGGCATCGAAAGTGATCCTACTGAGGAGCAGATCATGTCGATCCTGAAGGACGTCGTATCTGCCACCAACGAGAAGCTCGAGAGCTACAAGAAGATCAAGAACACCGTCCTCCGCATGACCGAGTTCGAGAAGAACACGTCGAAGAAGATCAAGAGATACTGATGCGGGGATTGTAAGTAATCTAAAAGACTGATAAACACAGTGAAAGTCCAATAATCACAGCAAAAGTCCAATAATCACAGCAAAAGTCCACATGCACTGTGCTTTTGCTGTGATTTTTTGTTGGGGATTGAAAATCTAGGCTAAAAGTACGGCTATAGCCGGGCAAACAACCGTGAATTATATGGTTTAAGGTCATATTCCAGGCTAAAAGTACGGCTATAGCCGGGCAAACAACCGTGAATCATGCGGTTTAAGGTCATATTCCAGGTTAAAAGTACGGCTATAGCCGGACAAACAGCCGTGAATTATATGGTTTAAGGTCATATTCCAGGCTAAAAGTACGGCTATAGCCGTACTTTTAGCACCTGTAATTAGTGTGTTGCCGTTTATACAGCTGCTTTTGGGCCAAACGAACGGCAAAACCGACGGCAGTGCCGTTCATTCTGCCGTTCAAACAGGCATTTTAGGTCCAAATGAACGGCAAAACCAACGGCAGTGCCGTTCATTCTGCCGTTCAAACAGGCGTTTTTGGGCCAAACGAACGGCAAAACCAACGGCAGTGCCGTTCATTCCGCCGTTCAAACAGGCGTTTTAGGTCCAAATGAACGGCAAAACCAACGGCAGTGCCGTTCATTTCGCCGTTCAAACAGGCATTTTAGGTCCAAACGAACGGCAAAACCAACGGCAGCGCCGTTCATTCTGCCGTTCAAACAGGCATTTTTGGGCCAAACCAACGGCAAAACCAACGGCAGTGCCGTTCATTCTGCCGTTCAAACAGGCATTTTAGGTCTAAATGAACAGCAAAACCAATGGCGCCGAGCACCATCCTGAACATATACTCGACCCTTGCGTGGATACAACCAAAAATGCGTTATAATATTGCTTAATTTAATTAGATAAGAGGGATTAATATGTTTAATGACGCAGATTGCCTCCGGATATTGGAGCAGGCAATGTCGACGACGGCGGATTTCGCCGAGATCTTTCAGGAAGTGACGGAGTCGAAGTCAGTCAGTCTTCTTAATGGTCAGGTCATAAGGGCTGCGACGGGATTTGATTCGGGCACGGGAATTAGGCTCTTGGCCGGCACAAACTCGGTCTATGTTTATTCAAGCGACAATGATCTGGATGTGCTTTTGAAGCTCGCGAAAGAAGCGGCCGCAGCGATCAAGGGCAATGACAAGGGCCGAATCCAGGCGCTTGAAGAGCTCTGCAAGACCACCAGGTCACAGGTTGTAATTGACCCTATGACTACACCTAAGTCTGATATGGTTGATTTCTTAAGGAAGTCTTCGGACTTTGCGCTGGGTTACGATCCGCTGATCACACAGGTGGCCGGATCGATCGCTGCATCGACCAGGACTGCAAGAGTCATCAATACCAGAGGTGTTAACAAGGAAGATACGACGAAGCGCATCAGGCTCTCGGTTGAGACTATCGCTACTAAGGACAATGAGAAGCAGTCCGGCAGGGTTGCTCCCGGCACTATGAGGGGATATGAGTTCATCAATGAGTATCCGCTGATCGACAAGACGAGGGAGTGCTGTGATACGGCGATAAGAATGGTAAATGCCGGATATGCGCCGTCTGCGAAAATGCCGGTCATCCTGGGCAACGGTTTTGGCGGCGTTATCTTCCACGAGGCTTGCGGTCACGCGCTTGAAGCGACAGCGGTCGGCATCAAGATGTCGTACTTTACGGACAAGCTCGGCGAGCAGATCGCATCACCTGTGGTTAGTGCTAGAGACAACGCGAGGATCGACGGTGAGTGGGGCTCATATGAGACTGACGATGAGGGCAGCACCTCATCTGATTTGCTGCTTATCGAGAACGGTATCCTCAAGAACTACATGATCGACGAACTCGGCGCACGCCGTATGAATGCAAAGCCGTCTGGCTGTTCACGCAGACAGAACTATTCTTACGCGCCGACGTCGAGAATGAGCAACACTTATATCTGCAACGGCGAGTCTGATCCGAAGGACATCATTGCCAATACAGAGTACGGACTTTACGCCACGCAGATGGGCGGCGGATCGGTCGATACGTCCACGGGCGACTTTAATTTCGCGGTCAACGAAGGATTCATGGTAAGGAACGGTAAGATTGCTGAGCCTGTCAGAGGCGCGACGCTTATCGGCAAGGGCCAGGAGATCTTAAAGAACATCGACATGGTCGGCAATGACTTGCAGCTCTCGGCAGGCATGTGCGGATCGGTATCGGGCGGCATTCCGGTTACGGTAGGACAGCCGACGATAAGGGTTTCTTCAATACTTGTAGGCGGAAGAGAGGCGTAAACCATGGATATCAAAGCAGCAGAAAAGTTTATGGAAAAGCTCGTTAAGGCGGGCATGGAATACGGCTTTGAGGAGTGCGAGGCTTCGTTTGCGCAGGATTCTTCCATGAGCATCGACATACTTAAGGGTGAAGTATCAAGCTATGAGAACAGTGCGACCAGCACGCTCTCGTTCAGGGGCCTCAAGAACGGGCAGATGGGATATTGCTCGACCAATATCTTGAGCGACGATTCAATCGATTTCCTTTTGAAGTCGGCGATGGAGAACTGCGAAGTCCTAAATGACGAAGATCCGCAGTTTATCTACTGCGATGAGAACAACAAGGATTTGTACTTTTCGCAGATCACGGACGCATATGCGAAGAACACATATAAGAGATTTGAAGAGCTGGGGCTGGGCCTTGAGAAGGCAATTCTGGCGCTTGATGAGAGGATCGATGCGGTCGATATCCTTTCGATCTCATGCGGCACGGGTCCTTATCTGATAATCAATTCGAAGGGCCTGCACTCCTACAGGGACACGGACGGCATTTCGCTCGTGGCTTCCGCGAGGGCGACGGATACCGACGGAAGTGTTAAGAGCGGTGGCAATTACTGGATCGGCAAGGACATCGACGAGTTCGATCAGGAGAAGTTCCTCAAGAAGTTCAAGGAGAACCTCATTGGCAAGATGGGCGCCAAGTCCGTTAAGGCCGGCACATATAAGACTATCCTGAGGAATGAGGCGTTCCAGCAGTTCTTCATGGTTTTCTTCGGCAACTTCCTTGCAACGACAATGCAGAGAGGCTTATCGCTCCTGGCTGACAAGGAGGGCACGGTCATTGCATCGGATGCCTTGACTGTCAAGGAATGCCCCATGCTCGAAAAAGCCCTCACCAAGATCCCTTTCGACGACGAAGGCGTGCTTACGACGGAGAAGGCGATCATCGATAAGGGTACATTTGCTACGGCTCTTTATGACCTCAAGTCCGCTTATAAGGCAGGCAGACAGTCTACAGGCAACGGGTTCAGGGCAGGAAGCGCAGTATCCGAGATGCCTACGAACCTTGTGGTTGAAGCTGGCGAGAAGACGTTAGAAGGCCTCATGGAGGAAGTCGGCGAGGGAATCATGCTGACTGACCTTTCCGGACTTCATGCCGGAGTCAATGCGATCTCGGGCGATTTCTCGCTGCTTTGCGAAGGCTATCTCATCGAAGGCGGCAAAAAGGGAAGGCCTGTCGAGCAAATTACTGTTGCAGGAAACTTCTATGATGTAATAAAATCTATCAAGTCCTTAGGCAATGATATAATCAACCTGCCTTCGGGCGAGGCTGAGTTCTTTACTCCCTCAGTCTATGTAGGTGAACTCGCGATCTCAGGCGACGAAGATGAGAATTAAACAGAGTATTCAATAGGAAAGAAGGATATAAAAATGAGCACAGTTGACACAATTGCACTTCATGGCGGTTACAATCCGGGCAACGGCGAACCGAGACAGGTACCGATCTATCAGAGCACGACTTGGAAGTATGCGACATCTGATGATATGGGCAAGCTTTTCGATCTTGAGGCATCCGGATATTTCTATACAAGACTTCAGAATCCTACAAATGACTACGTAGCTGCAAAGCTCTGCGCAATGGAAGGCGGCGCTGCAGGAATGCTCACATGCTCCGGCCAGGCTGCAAACTTCTTTGCTGTATTCAACATCTGCGAGGCAGGCGACCATTTCATCGCTTCAACAAATATCTACGGCGGCACATATAACCTCTTCGGCGTCACATTCAAGAAAATGGGCATCGAGTGCACTTTCGTCGACCAGACACTGCCTCTTGAAGAGCTCCAGAAGTATATCCGCCCGAACACAAAGTGCATCTTCGGCGAGACTATCACGAACCCTACCGTTGATATCCTTGATATCGAGAAGTTCGCGGCTCTTGCACACAACAACGGCATCCCGCTCATCATAGACAACACGTTTGCAACACCCGTAAACTGCCGTCCTATCGAGTTCGGCTGCGATATCGTTACACACTCAACAACAAAGTACATCGACGGCCACGCATCTTCTGTCGGCGGCGCCATCATCGATTCAGGCAACTTCGACTGGATGGCTCATGCAGAGAAGTTCCCCGGCCTCTGCACACCTGACGAGTCTTACCACGGCATCACATATGCCACAAAGTTCGGCAAGGGCGCATACATCACAAAGGCTACAGCACAGCTCATGAGAGACTTCGGTTCCATCCAGTCTCCCCAGAACGCTTACTATATCCAGATCGGTCTTGAGTCTCTGCCTGTACGTATGGCACGTCACTGCGCTAACGCTCAGAAGGTTGCCGAGTTCCTCGCATCTGATGACAGGATCGCTTGGGTTAAGTATCCCGGTCTTAAGACAGATTCTCAGTACGAGCTTGCGCAGAAGTACTGCCCGAACGGAACATGCGGTGTTATGTGCTTCGGCGTAAAGGGCGGAAGAGAGAAGTCCATCAAGTTCATGGATTCTCTGAAGTTCGCTACGATCGCTACACACGTTGCAGACTGCAAGACATTGCTGCTGCACCCGGCTTCACATACACACAGACAGCTTACAGACGAGCAGCTTGCTGAGGCCGGCATCTCTCCGGATCTCATCAGATTCTCCGTAGGACTTGAGGATCCTGATGATATCATCGCAGACCTCAAGCAGGCGCTGGATAAGATCGGATGATAGCTTAAAGTGGATTAATGATCAGGGCCGTTCACTGAGGTGGGCGGCCTTGTTATCTTGTGCGAAATTGCTGCAGGAACATTAGTGGCTTCAATAATGACCGGTATAAGAACGGCAATTAGAATTGTAATAAATTTACAATAGAATTTGAGAAAAGTTATGTTAAAGTAAATAGGTTAGATATCATCTATATGTATGCATATTTGTAGGGAGAGGCCTTTTAATGACTAACAATCCGCAAAATAAGCAGGAGATCCAGGAGATCGATCTGCTTAAACTGCTTAAAGTCTTATGGAATAAGATCTGGATCATCGTATCTGCCGCTTTTGTCGGCGGTGTCGCATTCTTTGCTTTTACGTTCTTCTTTATTACTCCGCAATACCAGTCTACGGCGCTTTTATATGTAAATAACAGCTCTTTGGATATCGGCTCGACGAAGCTCAACATCACAAGCGGTGATATCAGTGCATCAAGTTCACTCATTTCTACTTACAGCGTTATCTTGAGAAGCCGTACCACCTTAGAGCAGGCGATTGCCGAAGGAAGGCTTCCTTATACATATAACCAGTTAAAAGGCAAGGTGGCGGGAAGCTCTGAAGGATCCACACCGATCTTTAAGATCACCGTAACAGACCCCAATCCTGAGATGGCTGCTAATATCTGCAATACGATCGTTGAGATCATGGTTGATCCGAATTCCGGTATCTCCGGCATAGTTGAAGGTTCTTCTGTCAGCGTCATCGATTATGCAGTCGTAGCAAATTCCGCTTCATCTCCGTCTTATATGAAGAATACTGCGATCGGTATGCTCCTGGGCTTTGTGATCGCATCCGGCATTGTCATACTGATATCCCTTATGGACACAACGATCAGGGAAGAGGAATATCTGCTCGAGAAGTACAAGAGTATTCCCGTGCTTTCAACTATCCCGGATCTTAATGAAGATTCTTCGGGCGGCTATTACGGATACGGCAGTTCTTATGCCAAGGCCAGCGATATAGCCAGAGCTTCTGCCGGCAAAGATAAGGGTAGGGAGGCGTGATCAATGGTAAACAAGAAAAAGTCTAATGCGATCAAGAGCACCGATAACAGCATAGGCATAATCGGAAACAAGTTAAACTTCGAAGGCCGTGAGGCTTATAACCTCTTAAGAACAAATCTGATGTTCGCTACTAAGCGTAACGACAGAAATGCCAGAGTTATCGGCGTCACAAGTTCCGTTCACGGAGAAGGTAAGTCGCTTACAATTATCAATCTTGCTTATTCCATCGCAGAATCAGGAAGAAAGGTCATCCTTGTAGAGTGTGATCTCAGACTTCCCACACTTCGAAAGAAGCTTAATCTTCCGAAGACAACAGGTGTATCTAACCTTTTGGCCGGTATTAATTCCGATAAGGCTACGCTTCACAGAGATGTTCTTATTAAGAGATTCGACTTTGTACAGGCCGGTGATATCCCACCGAATCCTTCTGAGCTTTTGGGTTCAAAGGCTTTTGCTTCATTGGTCGATAGTCTTGCAGAGAACTATGACGTTGTGCTTCTTGACCTTCCGCCGATCGGAGAGGTATCTGATGCTCTGGTAGCTTCAAGATGTACTGACGGCTTGATCATGGTTGTAAGAAACGATTATACGAATACTTCGGATCTTGACTATGCGTTAAGACAGTGCGAACTCGTAAGCGCAAAAGTAATCGGATTCGTTTATAACGGATCTGCATCCAAGTCCAAGAAGTATAAGTACGGATATGGCAAGAAGTATAAGTACGGATATGCTGCTTCTGCCAAGAAAAAGACTGAGGCGTGATGTTTGACGTACACTGCCACATGCTTCCGGGCATAGACGACGGCAGCAAGGATGTTGCCATGTCGCTTGAGATGATCGGAAGGTCAGCCAAGCAGGGCGTTCAGGGGATCGTTTTCACACCGCATTTCTATGCCGATATGAATTCGCCTGAGACATTCTTAAGCAAGCGAGCTAAGGCATTGTCCAAGCTTGAGGAAGGGCTTTATCAGGTCCCTGTGGTACCGGAATATGTTCTCGGAGCTGAAGTGCACTACTTCAGGGGCATGAGCAGGGTAGATGGGCTTGAAAGGCTTTGTATCGGCAACAGTGATTATATTCTTATCGAGATGCCTTTCAGGGACTGGCAGCCGCAGTTTGTTGATGAGGTAGAAGAGATCTCTGATGTATTGGGATTAAGAGTAATAATCGCACATATCGAGAGATACTTTGATCAGGATAAGCGCCTTGTAAGAAGGATACTTGATAACCCGAACTTCCTTATACAGTGCAATGCCGAATTCTTCATCGAAAGGCAAACACAGGGAAAGGCATTGAGATTCTTTAAGAGCGGCAGGGTGGATCTTCTGGCATCTGACAGCCATAATCTTACTTCGAGAAGGCCAAATCTCGGAGATGCGGCAGAGATAATAGGTAAAAAGGACAAGAAAGGCTATCTGGATCATGTTTGGCATGAAAGCCGGAGATTATTCAGAGCGGCAAGATAAGAGGAGGCAATAAATGAACAAAAAGAGAGTTCTATATATATTATTGAGCGCTGTGATGTTCATATCGGGAGGAATACTGTTATTCTATTTCTTCTGGGCTAACGGCTATTTTGCACCACCGAAGGTATCGCCTACGGAGACCTACGCGGAATTCACATATCCGTCACTTCCTTCAGAGATCAAGCCTTCAGAGATCGTCACTGAGACGATAGATCCTGCTTTGGAGAACAAGGAAGGACAGATGAAGAATCCGGTCAACTTCGATGAGTTGAGGAAGACCAATAGTGATATTATCGGTTGGATCTATATGACTTCGCCTTATATCAGCCAGCCGGTACTCATGAAGAAAGGCAATGACGCATTCTATCTGTCGCATGATGCTACAGGTAATTATCAGAAGAACGGATCGATCTTTGCTGAATATACATATAACAAGGATCCCTTTAATGATCCGGTTACAATACTTTATGGACACAGGCAGAGCGACGGTGCGATGTTCGGCAATCTTGAGACCACGATAAATGAGATCGATATTAATGCCGATCCGCAGTATATCGTTATATATTTGCCAAATTCAACAAAGATCTATCAGATCGTTGCAACATTTTGTCATGATAACAGTCACATACTTCACTATAATAATTTTAAAAATAAGTCTGATTATGAAGCGTTCATCAAAATGGCTTATAGCGCCAAAGGCTCAGGCGTACAGCATGTTGATGCAGAGAAGCCGAAGTACGGCGACAAGTTAGTGATCCTTTCAGCCTGTCTCAGGACTGACAGAACTAAAAGATTTTTGGTAATCGCAAAAGAATTGACATAATCACATTTTGTGGTAATATCATGATTAATTGAGTTTGTATAAGTAAAGTTTTGCTCAAATATTCGGGAGGATTTTATTCATGAGAAAGAAACTTTTGATACTGCCTATCATTGCAATCGTTGTTGCAGTATTCAGCACAACAGTTTTGGCGGTCAGCGGATCCCAGCAGAACTGGGTAAAGATCTATAGCGGATCTACAGATGTTACAAATGAGTTTGATATCAACCAGACGTCATTCTCTGCAGCTTTTGCATTTCAGGATGATATGGATTCTATCTGCGACGGAGTTTCAGGAAAGATCAAGAATCTTGATAAGAACCTTACAGTTAAGGATTTTAAGGGCATTATCGGTTATGATATTGAACCTAAGGCAGGTTATACTGTTTCCGGATCATATAAGGTTGTTGTACAGAATGCTGTAGCTGATAATGAGATCTATATTTTTGTTCATGTAAATGACAGTGATACTACACCTTATGAGTATAGTATTGCTAAGGGTGGCCAGCCTACTGTTACAGTTGACAATTTCTCACCTTTCTATGTATTCACAGCAACATCTAAGACATCTCCTCAGACTGGTGATTTTGCTCCCGCATATATTGCTATGATCAGTGTAGCTCTTATCTCATGCGGTGCTATCTTCGCAATCCGTGCAAAGAAGGCTACAAAGGTTACTAAGTAATAACTTATCATTAATCAACTTATTCAGCGGCTTCTCCGGAAGCCGCTTTTTTATGAAATGTGCTCATTTGAGTTAGGGTAGCGGTAACAATATTGAAACAATAAAATGATTGTTGATAAAAGCTCAATGTGTTATTATCAACACAGTTTGATAATAATGCTTAAAACTCTAAGCTTATGGAGGAGTTATTTATGAAAAAGAAGTTAATGATATTGCCTATCATAGCAATTGTTGTTGCTTTGCTGAGTACAACAGTTTTGGCAGTAAACGGATCTCAGCAGAACTGGGTCAAAGTATATTCAGGTTCAACTGATATCACAGATATGTTTGATATCTCTGAAATCACAGTTCCTTCTACCTTCACTTATACCAGCCAGTGCTCCGGTGTAGAAGATAAGGTTAAAGCTATCGACAGTAATCTTAAGATCGATGACTTTAAAGGTATTGTTGGTTATGAGATCAAAACTCTTGCATCTGCCACATTACCTTCAGGTCCTTACAAAGTAGAAGTTCAGAATGCAGTTGCATCTAATGAAGTATATATCTTTGTTCATGCTGATGGTTCTTATGAATTTGCAGTTGCTAAGGGTGGCAAGCCTACTGTAACAGTTGATACATTCTCACCTTTCTATGTTTATACTGCAACAGCACAGACATCTCCTCAAACAGGTGATTTTGCTCCCGCATATATTGCTATGATCAGTGTAGCTCTTATCTCATGCGGTGCAATCTTCGCAATCCGTGCTAAGAAGTCTTCCAAGGACGCTGCATAATCAATTTAACAGTTAATCAATTAAGGCGGTTTCGTAAGAAGCCGCCTTTTTGTTATAATATTCCCATGGCTAAGAAGATACAAAAAGACACAATATTAACGGTTGCCGGTATTGCGATTGCCTTATGTGCATTTCTAGGTGCCGGATTTGCCGTATCCAAGATGATCGGCTCAAAGAACACTGATGATACTACCACTACAACTTACTCCCGCCCGACAACACAGGCACCTGTCCTGCATTATCAGGGCAAGGATTATCAGAAGAGAGAAAATATCGAAGTAATACTCGTAATGGGTATCGACGACCGCAAAGATTACAGTCAGTCTGAGTTCGCTATCAATAACTCCCAAGCTGACGTTCTTTATGTATTTGCTATAGATCACGATAATAAGACATATCAAGCTATCCAGCTTAACCGCGATACAATGACTTCGGTCCAGACATATGCATCCGACGGAAGGAAGAATACCATCGTAAATATGCAGTTGTGCCTCGCGCACAGTTATGGCAAGAACGACCAGGGAAGATGCCTTAATACTGCAGAAGCTGTTTCTGAACTTCTTTTTGATGTTCCGGTCGATCATTATATCTCACTTAATATGAAGTCAATTCCGGTATTAAACGATCAGGTTGGCGGAGTCACCGTAGAAGTGCCGGCCGGACTTGAGAAGGCTGATCCTGCATTTGTCGCAGGTGCCAAAGTAAAGCTTCAGGGTGATCAGGCTGAGAAGTTCGTAAGATCAAGAATGAGTCTTGAGAACGATTCTAATGATTTCCGTATGGAAAGACAGCAGATATTCCTTAATGCGTGGAAGAATCAGGTTAATGAGAAGATGTCAAAGGATAGCGGATTTGCATTAAATCTGGTATTTGCTCTCTCAGAATATATGGTTAGCGATCTGACGGCTGACGGCCTTAACAACTTCGCAAATCAGCTCAAGGAATATACTGATCTCGGTACGATAAAGACGACAGGTGAGACTATAGAGACTGATGATGGCAGGGAATTCCATGTAGATTATGATGATCTTCAGAAGAAGGTGATCGACATGTTCTATAAGGAAGCAATTAACGAACAATAGGACAATTATCTGTCTGATAACAATATCAACAATAATTGCGGTTTTAAATCGGGATTTATAGTCACCTTAATATTATTTATTTTTATTATTATTATTTATATTATGTTAAAATTTTATGGGCTACTATGAAGTAGTTCTGTTTTTTGCGGGCAAATGAACGTCGCCGCAGCGCGCGTCAGGCACCTGCAAATGTCAAAACAAAACGCGAAGCAAAAGGCTTCGTGTGCGTAAGCATACAAAAATCGGTTTGGTTTTTATGGAACAGAATACAGAAAAAAACAACGGTTATAATAAAGCTCAGAAATACCACAAGCCTTTCAGGTCGTGGATCAGCAGAGCTGTGATCATATTCTTTATGGATATTGCTGCAACTGCATTCTGCTTCTTTATGGCTTTGATGTTCAGATTCGATTTCCATTTCAATGATATTGGTCCGAGATATCTGACAATGGCTACATATCTCATCCCTTTGTGGTGCTTATTTACTGTTGTCGTATTCTATGCTTTCAGACTTTATCACAGCATCTGGACATATGTGTCGATAGATGAAGCACTTGCAGTAATCAAGTCTTATTTTGTCTTATCTGTACTATTTATCTTATCTTCATGGATACTTCATATGAGGATGCCGATATCTTTTTATGTATTCGGTACTCTCGCATCGATGGTATGCCATATCTGCATCAGATTTGCTTACAGGATCTTAAGAAGATTTACATCAAAGCGAGGTGTTCTTACTAAGAAGGGCATATCTAAGAATGTCCAAAATATAATGATCATCGGCGGCGGTAACAGCGGAAGCATACTTATCAAGGAACTTCTAAATAATCCTAAGGCAAGCCAGGTTCCCGTATGTATTATCGATGATAATGAAGCAAAGCTTGGCCGTTCACTTTATGGTGTGCCGATAGTAGGCGGGATGGAAGATCTCGTTCAGAAGGCTGCTGAATACGACGTAGATACTATCATATTCGCCATTCCTTCTGCGTCAGGCATAAGAAAAAAACAATATCTTGAGATCGCCAAGGAAACCGGCTGTAAGCTCAGGAAATTGCCCGGTATCGACCAGCTTGTCAACGGCGAAGTAAGTGTCTCACAGATCAAAGACGTTGAACTTACGGATCTTCTCGGAAGAGATCCCATCAAGGTTGATAATTCTGAAGTGTTCAGCATGATCGAAGGCAAGACTATACTTGTAACCGGAGGCGGCGGATCGATCGGATCAGAGCTTTGCCGACAGATAGCATCACATCATCCGAAGCAGCTTATTATCTTCGATATCTACGAGAATAATGCATATGAGATCCAGCAGGAGCTCGTGCGCAAATATAGAGATGAAGGACTTAATCTTGTTACTCTTATCGGTTCTGTAAGAAACACTCACAGGATAGAATCCGTAATGATGGAATATAAGCCTGACATCGTATTCCATGCTGCAGCACATAAGCATGTACCTCTTATGGAAGACAGCCCGAACGAAGCAGTTAAGAATAATGTTATGGGCACATATAAGACAGCAACTGCAGCTGCTAAAGCAGGCGTTAAGAAGTTCGTGCTTATCTCTACAGATAAAGCTGTTAACCCAACAAATATCATGGGTGCAACAAAGCGTATCTGCGAGATGATCATCCAGATGATGGAAAGACATACTCCGGATACAAGCTTTGTAGCAGTAAGATTCGGTAATGTATTAGGTTCTAACGGTTCTGTAATCCCGCTCTTTAAGAAGCAGATCGCTGAAGGAGGCCCCGTTACTGTAACCCATAAAGATATAACCAGATTCTTCATGACGATACCTGAGGCAGTCTCTCTTGTGCTTCAGGCATCTTACTATGCCAAAGGTGGAGAGATCTTCGTACTTGATATGGGTGAGCCTGTAAAGATCGATGACATGGCAAGGAACCTTATCAAGCTCTCAGGCTTAAAGCCGGATGTAGATATCAAGATCGAATACACTGGATTAAGACCGGGTGAGAAGCTCTACGAAGAAAAGCTCATGGCTGAAGAAGGAATGAAGACAACAGATAATAAATTGATCTTCATCGGCAAGCCTATTGAGATGGACGATGAAGCATTCAAGAAAAAACTTGAGAAGCTCGACGATGACAGTCAGGAAGATGATGAGAATATCAGGCAGTATGTTATGGATATAGTGCCGACGTATAAACCGGGAGTAAATAAGTAATATGACCGACTATTTAGACGATCCCAGATTTGAAGGAATAAAGCCCTTTGAGAACAGAGTCTGGCTTGCCAGTCCAACGATGCACGGTGAAGAGCAGAAGTGGATCAACGATGCATTCGATAAGAACTGGATCACAACAACAGGCGAGAATATCAATGTTATCGAGACGCAGATCGCTGAGAAGATAGGAAGAAAGCAGGCTGTAGGATTAAGTGCCGGAACAGCAGCTTTACATCTTGCTATTAAGCTTGCTGCAGAGAAACTCTATGGTCAGCCTAAAGTAGGTCATGGTTCATTGGAAGGCAAGAAGGTTTTCTGTTCTGATATGACATTTGATGCAACTGTAAACGGCATCTGTTATGAGAATGGAGAGCCTGTATTTATCGATACAGAATATGACACATGGAATATGGATCCGGAAGCTCTTAAGAAAGCTTTTGAGATCTATCCGGATGTCCGATTTATGCACTCCATTATACATTTAATGGGTAGCGATATCCATTGAAGTAAAAATATGAGCGTACATACCACCTGAGGAACCTGCTATGACAGTATGCGTTGAAAAGGGTATAGAACCGTCTCGAAGAGTATAGTTAGGTACAAATGAAATGTACAAGTACATGGAAGAGCGGACTGCCATTGAGAGAGCATCGAGAAGTTTCAATAGCATCATGAACTGTATCAAAGAAGTGGTCTTAGTGAGATCAAAATGAGCAGAAGTTATGAGGGGCTCTATGAAAACCTTATGGAGCGCCTGACAGTGCCATATATGGTCTGTTTTCGCGAAGAGTCAAGACTCTTTTGAATGTGACTGCGCGGTTACCGACTGTGCGTGAATAAATGAATCTATTGTGAAAAGACATTAATAAATGGGGAGACCAATCAAAATGAGTGAAGTTACTGCGAAGCGTGTAATCAGTTTTAGTCCGCCTGATATTTCTGAGCTTGAGATTGCTGAAGTGACTGAAGCGCTTCGCTCTGGATGGATAACCACTGGCCCGCGCACCAAAATGCTAGAGTGCCGCTTGGCTGCTTATATTGAAACCGGTAAAACAGATGTTGATTGTACAAGCAAGGAAGCCATCGCTAAGTATAGTCAGAAGGTCGTGTGCTTAAACTCCGCTACTGCGGCTGAGGAACTGAACCTCCGTATTCTGGGCATTCACGAAGGTGACGAAGTTATCGTTCCTGCCTATACATATACAGCGAGTGCTAGTGCAGCGATCCACTGCGGTGCGAAGGTTGTGTTCATTGACATCCAGAAAGACGGCGATAAGGTAACCCACATGCCGGAGATGGATTATGACGCTCTGGAAGCAGCCATCACGGAAAAGACCAAAGCGATCATCACTGTGGACCTTGGCGGCATCGTGTGTGACTATGATCGGATCTTTGAAATTGTGGAGAGAAAGAAGAGCCTCTTTACTCCGGTAGAGAACGACGGTACCCCCCTGGGTGACCTTTCCTCCCGTATCCAGAAGGCTATCGGGCGTGTGGCAGTGGTAGCTGACTGCGCTCATAGCTTGGGAGCAAGTCGTATCGTGAGTAGAACTGGGGCCGGAATACTTGAAAAAGCTGAGAGAAAGTACTGCGGCAAGATAGCCGATTTTACATCTTATAGCTTCCATGCGGTGAAAAATTTTACTACCGCAGAAGGCGGGGCCTCTACATGGCTGCCTGTGCCCGGTATAGAGAACGCTGAGATTTATAAGATGTTCCAGCTGTTGAGCTTGCATGGACAGAATAAAGACGCTCTGGCAAAGACCAAGATTGGTGCCTGGGAATATGACATCATCGGGCCTTGGTACAAGTGCAACATGACGGATATCATGGCTGCCATTGGCCTGCGCCAGCTTGATCGTTATCTTGGTTTACTAGCGCGTAGGGCTGAGATGATGAAGAAATACGATGCAGTGTGTGCTGAACTGGGTATCAGCCATATGGTACATCATACGGAGTATATGGACAGCTCGAACCATCTTTATCTGATCCGTGTTCCTGGGATAACAGTAGAGCAGAGAAACGAGATCATCGAGAAGATGGCAGAGCGTGGTGTGGCAACAAATGTCCATTATAAGCCACTCCCCATGATGACTGCTTATGGTAAGGACTGCTCTGCATACCCGAATAGTTATGACTATTATCACAACTTGATCACGCTTCCGTTCCATACGCTGTTAAGCGACGAAGACGTTGATTATGTGTGCGAGACATTGAAGAAAGTAGTTAGAGAGGTCAAAGCATGCTGAAAAAGTGGGATGACCTCCCAGACTTCATGCGTGTGGATGAGGTCAGACCATATTGGGAGATTCTAAACAAAAAACGAGTACAGCTGGTTCTTAAGAGGTGCTTTGATCTCGTCGTGGCTCTTATTCTCCTTGTAATCCTGGCCGTCCCGATGGCTATCATCGCAGTACTTATAAAAAGGGATTCCGAAGGTCCGGTGTTCTATCGTCAAGAGCGTGTAACCACATACGGCCGCCACTTTCGCATACATAAGTTCCGCACGATGGTAAGCAATGCTGACAGGATCGGAACGGCTGTAACAGTAGGAAATGATAGCCGGATTACCAAGATTGGCGTAAAGCTGCGAGGGCATCGCCTGGATGAGCTTCCTCAAGTACTGGATGTGATTCAGGGAACAATGAGCTTTGTAGGAACGCGCCCTGAAGCAGTGAAGTATGTGGAGCGATATAAACCAGAATACAATGCCACTCTGTTAATGCCTGCTGGGATTACGAGTGAAGCTTCCATCCGATATAAGGATGAAGATAAACTCCTGAATGCCGCTGATGATGTTGACAACGTTTATGTGGAAAAGGTTCTCCCGGAGAAGATGAAATGGAATTTGGAATCTATCCGTCGTTTCCGATTCCTCCGAGAGATCTTGACGATGTTTAGAACGGTTTTTGCTGTATTAGGCAAGGACTATAACTGAAGGATAGATACAAATGGCAGATAAACCTTTAATTGCCCTACTCACAAATAATGATGATGATGTGTACTGCTTTCGCCTGGAGCTGATTCAGGCGATTATGGCGGCTGGCTATCGCATGCTCATCTCTTGCCCTGACGGACCTAAATTTGAGGTCATGGAGGAGATTGGATTACGGAAAAACCAGGAGTTCATCTATGATGACCCGCCGATTGATCGCCGTGGTACCAGTGTGGTTAACGACGGTAAACTGATGATGCACTATCGGAGTCTGTTTAAGAAGTACAGACCGGCCGTCGTGCTGACATATACGGCGAAACCCAATGTGTATGCATCCCTTGTTGCACACCAGCTTCATATTCCAGTGATTAACAACGTGACCGGCCTTGGCTCGGTTGTTAATGAAAGTGGAATGAAACAAAAGTTCATCATGTGGCTCTTTAAGACTGCGTATCGTGGTTCTGCATGCATCATGTTCCAGAACAGTACAAACATGAAGCTTGCCAAAGACCTCGGTTGGGTCAAAGGCGACTGCAAGCTGATCCCTGGGTCCGGTGTCGCGCTTGATCGCTATCCGGTGCAGGAGTATCCGGACGGTGGAGATGGCCTCGAAGGAGAGCCAGTAGTTTTCAACTACATTGGGCGTATTCTGCATGACAAGGGCGTTGACGATTATATCGAAGCAGCGAAGAGGATAAAAGCGAAATACCCCAAGACTGAGTTTAATATGCTCGGCTTCATCGAGCCTACTGAAAACCATTATGAAGCAGAACTAGAAGAACTAGGCAAGCAGGGAATCGTGCTGTACAGAGGTTCCCAAAAGGATGTAAAGCCCTGGATAAAAAGAGCTCATGCCATTATTCATCCGAGTACATATGGTGAGGGCATGAGCAATGTGCTACTTGAGAATGCTTCGAGTGGCCGCCTGATAATCACAACCGATAATCCCGGCTGCCAGGAAACAGTGAACGACTGCATCAGCGGTTTTATCTATCACGGTGGTGATGTAGATCAGCTCGTTCAGAAGATTGAGACGGTAGTCCACGATATGCCAAATAGTATGAGAAAAAAGATGGGGCAGGAAGGCCGGAAGAAGGTTGAGCGGGAGTTCAGCAGAGAGGTTGTTATAGAGGCCTATCTTGGGAAGATTAAGGAATTGACGGAGAGATGATATGCGGGCACTGATTACAATTCTGGACAACACAACGGAAACCAGTATGCCTTTTAATGAGTTTGTGCTGTACAGAGCAAATCATTACCCTGATGAGAAGCAAATTCTTATTATTTGTGGTCCTAAAGGTGATCTACCGAAGGTAGAGATTCCGGAAAACCTAATCATCCAGTATGCAGGAAGAAAGCTTGGAAACATTAGAAAAACGATAAAATGTACAATCACTGATCTGAAAAGACAGAATATCCCTTATGTAATCCACATGCACCAGGTCCAGTCGGGGTTCCTGGCTGAGATGGCGATGTTGGGGACTGGATTCAGAAAAAAGGCTCTTTTCACGGTTCACAGCACGTTTTCCGGGTATAAGTTCCATAACAAGTTCTTGAGCTTTACAAATACACTTCTGGCGCAAAGAACGACCTGCGTAAGCAATACATCTTATCAGGATTATCCAAAACTTATAAAGCGGATAAAGGGTAGTCATATACAGGCTTTGCAGAATGGTGTAGACACAGAGAGAATAGATAGCATTATCACAGTTTCAAATCCGGTTCCTCACGACTACATAAATTTCATATACGTTGCCCGCTTAATACCGCTGAAGAATCATAAGTTTCTTGTAGACGTTCTGAAGAAATGTGACGAACGAGTTCATTTTATATTTGTCGGAGCGGAGGATGCAGAAAAGGCTATCAGGAAAAAAGCAGAGGAACTGGGGGTCGTTGATCACATAACGTTCACTGGACTGATTCCGAGAAATAAGGTGTTCCAGCAGCTTCAGAACGCGGATTACTATATTTCTTCCTCTACACTTGAGGGCTTGCCTGTTTCTGTCCTTGAGGCCATGTACTGCGGTTTACCCTGTGTACTATCTAATATACCACAGCATAGAGAAGTGGCGGGAGATGAAGCCATAATTCTTCCCTATGATGTCGAGAAATGGGCAACGGAAATAAACAGATTGGCAAGTATCAATCCAACCGAAAGACTGTCGATGGGAAAAAGAATCAAGGACTATGTCATAAAGAACTTCTCTTTGGAATCAATGCACGAGAAGTATGATGCAATTTACGAAAAGCTGTAATGGAGGAGAACCCATTTGTTATCGTCTATAGAAAAACTATTACAGGCTCTGGATGAGAACAATATTGTTTACTGCCATTGGAAGAGCAATGAGCATTTGGGCGAAGCTCTGGACGGAGATACGGATCTGGATATTTTGTTTGATCCTGCTCAACGGACAGAGCTCGAGCGTGTTTTTGACGCATGTGGACTGAAACGGTTCAGAGCGACTCCACTTATGCAATATAACGCTATCGAGGACTTTATTGGCTTTGACCAGGAAGCAGCCAAGATTTGGCATGTTCACACACATTACCGTATGACACTCGGCGAGAGCCATTTGAAGGGATATACGATAACTTCATGGGGGCCAATTCTGCTGAAGAATAGAGTAAAAAATGGAGTGGTGTGGACGTCTGATCCTGCAGATGAATTTGTCCTCCTTCTCTGTCGTATAGCATTAAAACTTCGCTGGCGCGATACAGGACGGAATCTTGGAAAAGATGATCGGGTTGAGATTGCCTGGTTGAGGGAGCGGATTAGTAAAGAGAGCGTTGAAACGGCTGCCAAGCGAATGGTCGGAGAGAAGAATAAGAAGATCATACTTGGATTATATGACGCAGACCTAAAAAAGAAATCCCAGTTTACAGGACTACAGAAGACTCTTAGGAAAGAACTGAAGCCATTTACGGCTTACAGCAGATTCGGTTCATGGTTCACCCGTACAAAGCGAGAAATCTTCTGGCTTTATGGCGGCGTGAAGCGTCGGCTCGGATGGAGTAATTACTCTGCTAATCGCCGTGTTTCTCCCTCTGGTGGCCTTGTAGTAGCGATCCTCGGCTGCGATGGAGCTGGGAAAAGCACAACTCTTTCCTATATCAAGAAGGAATTCAACAAAAAGCTGGATGTGGTGTCTATTTACTTTGGCTCTGGCGACGGCAGTAGTTCTCTTCTCCGTAAGCCGATGAAGCTTGTGGCGCGGAAAGTCGGTGGTAAAGGTGTCGGCCACGCTGTTGAGAAGGAGTATGCAGAGAAAAAGAGAGTTTCGCTCAAATCCCGACTTTATTCAATTGCTAAAGTTCTCTGGGCTGTGACACTTGCAAAAGAGAAGAAAACAAAACAGAAGCAGATGGTTAAGGCGAGGAATAACGGATTGCTTGTTCTTACAGATCGATATCCACAGAGCAATATGCCGGGAGCTAGTGACGGTCCTCTGCTGAGCAGATATCAATCCTCTCACGGATTGATGAAAAGAATAAGTGAATGGGAGCAGAAAATCTATGAAAGTTTCTCTGTAAACGCTCCTGACCTGACGATCAAGCTGATGGTTCCAACGGATGTGGCTATCGCCAGAAAGCCGGAGATGACGGCAGAGGAGATCGAAAATAAGAAGAACATTGTCATGAGCATGGACATCTCCGAGCATACGGCTGTAATTGATACATCTCGCCCGTTCGAGATTACTCGCGGAGAAGTGATGAAAGAGATATGGGATCTGATTTGACAGTTTTTCTTGAGTTCTATGGATTGCCTGGGTGCGGGAAGAGTACGATTTCGCATCTGGTTGCAGAGGAACTCCGGAAACAAGGGAAAAAGGTGATCGAGCCGACATATGATTTGGATCATAAGTATTCCGCTGGGAAGAGAAAAGTCCTGAAGTTCTTGAAGCTTTTGAGATTTGCTGCTGGTCATCCATGCAAATGTTGGAAATTAAGAAAGCTGATAAAGGCTAATGGTTATAGTGGATTAGAGGTGATTTCTCATGCGGCAAATATCACCCCAAAGTTGTGGATCTATGAGAAGTCAAAAGAGGACTTTGTAATTTTTGATGAGGGGCTAACACAATCTGCAATATCACTGTGCCAAGGAGAAAGAAGCAGTGTAGAGAATGAAGTAGAGTTATACAGCCTCTGTAAGAAGAGAAACGTTCGTAAGCTATATATCAAGATAGATATTGAGACAGCTCTGAGACGCATGGTTGGAAGAGATAAACACGATTCCCGAATTGAGAAGATAAAGGATTCAACAGAGCAGAAAAAGGCGATACTGTCTGTTGAAGAGCAGTGTAACAGAATTTCTTTTTCCGATATTGTTTTTAGCAAAACGATTGAAAACACAGTGCACTCAATAATTGTACAATTTGACAAATAAGCCGACCGGAGGAACTATGAAAAAGATAGCATTTATACTTCAGTCATTAACTGGAGGAGGAGCAGAAAGGACAGTTGCTAATCTGTCTTTTGCCTTGTCGGAGTATTATGATGTGTATATTATCCTATTTGATGGAACAAAGGTTGGATATCCACATAAAGGAACGATAATCGATTTAGGGATTCCTAGCAAGGAATCCCAATTTGACAAAGTTGTAAATGTTATAAAGCGAGTTGGAAAGTTAAAAAAGATTAAGCAGGACTACAAATTTGATGTTGTGGTTAGTTTTATGTTTGGCGCTAATTTTGTAAATGTATTATCAAGATGTAGTGAGAAAATAGTTACATCTGCCAGAAATTATATGTCTGCATATGGGTTGACGTTATCAAGAAAATTTCAAGAAATATTTACCGGAAGGAAAGCTGACAGAATTGTTGCTATCTCAGAGATGGTAAGACAAGACTTGATAAAGAACTTTGGGCTGCCCTCGGATAAGATAGAGACTATTTATAATCCTTGCGATGTTGATCGCATAAAATCATATTACTCCGAAGAACCTTCTTTTGTGTTTGATAAAAACTGTTTTTATTTTGTAACTGCTGGGCGTCTTGTCCGACAAAAAGGCCAATGGGATCTACTGAAAGCATTTTCTATTATTGCAAAGAAATATGATTCTGCCCGTTTATTATTATTAGGAGCTGGTCCATTAGAAAGAGAACTAAAAAAGTTGACAGAACAACTGGGAATTGATGGATTAGTATACTTTCTGGGGTTTCAAAACAATCCATACGCTTATATGAAAAGGTGTAATGCCTTTGTGCTGACTTCTTTACATGAGGGCTTGGGAAATGTTGTATTGGAAGCGATGGCATGTGGCCTCCCAGTGATTTCCACAGATTGTTACGCTGGGCCAAGGGAATTGTTATCGCCTGAATCGGATTTATTTGAAAAAGCGGAAGATATTAAATACTGTGAATATGGTATTCTTGTTCCAGAAATAAGCCATGAGGAGGATTTCACTCAAACTATTAACGCTCAGCATGGACTTTTGGCTGAAGCAATGGAGCAATTAATGACAAATCGACATATGGTGGAGCGATATACTGCAAATAATCCTAAAAGATTAAGCAATTTTGCTCCAATAAGAATAGCTGGGCAATGGAATAACTTGCTATCAATGGTGGTAGGTCGGAATGAATGATAATTATGTATTGCTTATTGGGCTATATAGTATAATTGGCCTTACTGTTTCGGCAGTAACAATAACGAACTATCTACGAGAAAGAAAACTGACAGGAATTCTAATTGTACGGATAATGTTCCTTATTGTTTATTCAATAGTTCCGATCTCTACGTTAGTAGCTGTCAATAACGGAACATTGGCATATAAAATGAGGGCTTTAGATTTATCTGAAAATGGAATTAATGAGTTGCTCCTCATGGCAGTATTTTCGTTTATCGGTTATCTTTCATTAGAGATAGGATATCGGTCCAACTTTAAAATTGTTATCCGTCGTAAACCCATGCTGTATAGCAATAATCAATCATATTTTGATCGCGTTTTCTCTAGTAGAAGACTCAACTCAGCGGCAATTTTAATGTCTATCATCAGTATTGTCGCTCTATTCATGTGGTCTGCAGGATTCGGTGGAATATCAGGGGTTATTGAATATGGGAGAGTGATTCGAAGCGGATATACTGTAGATAATATTTCAAACAGTATGGGATTTATGAAACATTTTGTCCCTTTCGGGTTATTTTCTTCGATTATATTTTTAGCATTATTTCGAACTGAAAAGCGCGTTATTTACTTTTTAGAGTTCTTGGTAATGTTTGTGATTTCGATTATATACTCTGTGGCAAATGACGGTAGAGCACCGTTTATGATGTATTTGGTTTCCGTTTTAATCCTCTGGATTATGACTGCAAAAAATCAGTATACACGAAAAAACAAAATCTGGATAGTTATAATTGTAATTATAGCTTATTTGCTTATTACGAATATGGATAACATTTTGTTTTTGCTAAGAACCGGTACTTTTGGCACACAACAGACAGATTCCAATGTATTTACATTTTTGGCAGATGAGTTTTCATTTACTGTTAGAAATGCACAAAGTAGCCAGGAGGCTTTGAAAGATGGCGAAACCTTCAGGATTTTCAAGGATCTTGTAGCTGCGCTATTCTCGTTGCTTCCATCTCGTTTTACACCCGAAGGTGTTGTGAAATTACAGACAATCAATACACAATACTGGATGGGTGACTTTACTTACTATGGTGGAAAGCCAACAGATTTAATGGCAGCCAGTCTATATGAACTGTGGTATTTAGGCATAATAGTTTGGCCTTTTTTATATGGAGTGGTAGTAAAAAAGCTTGATAAGTACATTGAGATCCTTAAAGACACGGTATATGGAAAGATTCTGTTTGTCCAGTTGATATATCAATTTGCAAAAACTGTTGGATATGCTGATTTGTCATTGATTGCTCTAAATGTTTTTTATCTAGTAATTTGCCATATAATTGTTATGCTGTTTTGCCCCAAAATAGTAATATCTACATCTGAGCAAAGGTAAAGTCTGAAATATGGTTATAAATGAAAAGGATCAAGGCAGGAGTATATTATTAGATATAGCCAGAACAATAGGAACACTACTTATCATTCTTGCACATGTAGGTGCACCAGATGTAGTTAATGAAATAAGGTGCTTTGATGTTGTGCTTCTTGTCTTTGTTTCCGGTTACTGTATCAATATAAGAGGTTATGGAACATATCTTTGGAAGAGATTTAAAAGGCTTGTTTTTCCAGCGTGGATATTGTTAGTTGTTTTATTTTGTGCCACGTGGGTTGCATGTCTTGTTTTTAACAAAGAGCAGATTTACAGTGCAACTAAAATAATAAAATCATTTTTCTTTCTTAATGGCGGGATAGGATTCATTTGGATTGTACGAATATATTTAGGTATTGCAATCCTGACACCTGTACTGGTTCAAGTTAATAATTGTATAAAAAATGATATTGCTATTTTGGCTTTTTCTGTTACATTCATTCTTCTTAACTCTTTTATTGCAAGGCGATATAGTACAGATAATACAAGTGCATTATATTACATCGTTGAAATATTGGCGTATAGTTCTATAGCATTACTCGGTTATAGATATAAGCAATTAAGAAAGATCAGATTTTTGAATGGAATTCGATATGGTGTTGCCTTACTGCTGATTTCATTGATTTGTAGTATTGCTTTTTTCTGTTCTATTGGCTTTCGCCCAAATGAGTACAAATATCCTCCAGTAGAACCTTATCTGTTCTATGGAATATTCGTAACAGCCTTAATCTTTCTTGTATTTAACAATGTGCATATCAGTAGAAAGACAGCGTTGGAAAATGCTATCAGTAAGTTCTCTATGTTGTCATATGATACTTATCTTGTACATATTTTTGCATTATCGATTTTTGATCTGCTTGAAGAGATAATCAAAAATACAGTCGATTGGAAGATCAAATATCTTGCAGTCTTAGTATTATCTTTGATAGGAGCAATTGTTCTTGATAGGATTAAGATCCTGCTGAAAAAGAAGTTTGTGAGAGCGTGAGTAAATGAAGCGAACAAAAATAGGTGTAATATCTGCAATTATAGTTGCTTTTGAAGCACTGTTAACAGGTGCACTGACAATGGTTCGTACCAAAGTGATACTTGAAGCCTTCGGTACGAACATTAATGGCGTGATTTCAGTTGCAACCAGCTTAAGTGCATATATGCTATTGTTTGAGAGTGGAATGACCGCTGCTTATCAATACAATATGTATAAGCCACTCCTCGCCCGTGATTATGAAAAAATCTCTTCTTTGTATGCTGGAATGAAGAAGAATTTTTTATCAGTAACCATAAAGATGACAGCTTGTTCCCTAGCTGTTGCATGCATATATTCTATTTTTCTTCAGGACAAAGGAGTTACATATGCGGAAGCTGTGTCCTTGCTTTCTGTTATAGGCCTGAGGATTGTTGCACCTTACATATTTACAATATCGCCGAGAACACTCCTGATTGTAAAGGAGAGAAAGTTTATAACTGATATTGTCGAAACGCTAAAAAATACTCTGACAATAATTATAGAAATTCTGCTAATTAGAAACACGGTACTTCCATTATACCTTATTCTTTGCACTAATATAGTACTTACATTTTTTGCACGATTTATTTATTTATATCTTGTAAAAAGATACTTCAAAAACAACATTGATCCCAAAGCCGAGGCTGACATGGCTCCTAAGACCATGACAGGAGATATTCTTGTTCATAGAGTTGCTGGCCTTATTACAAACAATACTGATACTGTACTTCTCAGTTTTTTTAAAGAACTTGGCCTGAATAGTTGCACAATATATAATTCATATAGCTCTGTTATCATGTACCCTATAACGTTAGTCAACAGATTGATAGAGAGTATGAGAGCTACATTGGCATTAAAGATTACTGGCGATGAAAAAAATGCCTATTACTATTTTCGTGAAGTCTTTTCCTTTGGAAAACTATGTGCTTTAGTGATTATTCCTGCATTCATATCCCAGATAAACGATTTTGTTATCTTATGGATAGGAAAAGAATACACAATAGGGATTGTAGATGTCGTTCTGTTTGCTATGTTTGGTATGCATAAAATACTGATCCCAACAGTATATGCAACAAGAGATTCAAAAGGACTATATAAGGAATCTAAATCTTATAGCATAGCACAAGCGGTGGTAAATATGCTACTGTCTTTGGCATTGATAAAACCGTTGGGAATCACAGGTGTGCTGATTGGTACGGCTGTATGCGACTGGCTTGTTCTTGAGCCATTTAATATCAGATTGGTATTCTCTAAAGTTTTCTTTAGGAGATTTGATATGGCTCTTGACTATGCCGGCATGTTTATAGTTATCGCGGCTATGACGAGGGTGTCTACAATCCTTAATACGGTTGTTTTTTCAGGATCGTTATCTTGGGGAAACTTTATTTTACGTTCAATTGTAGTGATAGCTTTTACCACAATAGTTTCTTTCATCTATTTGTTAACAACTGATTTTGGATTTAGATCACTGCTTATTAGATTCATACCGAAAAGATTCATACACAAAGAGAAGGAGAAGTCTTGATGTCTGGTCTTATTAAGGAATTATTGAAAAGATATAAGTGTTACAGAGATCCTATCTCTTATTACAGAAGTCTCGGTGCTGTTATCGGAGAGAGATGTGAAATCAGGGGAGGGGTTAATTTTGGAAGCGAACCCTATCTAATTAAAATTGGTAATCACGTCAGAATCAATGCTGGAGTTCAGCTTATTACTCACGACGGAGGTACGTGGGTGTTGAGAGAGTATGCCGATGTTGAAAACAGAGAGAACCTTACGCTATTCAAGAAGATAGAGATTGGAAATAACGTTCACATCGGATCGGATGCTTTAATCATGCCTGGAGTAACAATTGGCGATAATTGCATTATTGGTTGCGGCGCGGTTGTTACGAAAAGTATTCCTTGCGATAGTATAGCCGTCGGTGTTCCGGCAAGAGTGATAGAGTCAATTGACGAGTATTATGAAAAACACAAAAAGGAATTCTCCTTTACAAAAAATATGACACAAGCAGAGAAAAAAGAATATTTATTGAAGAATATGAAATGAATAAAGGAGAATATGCTGCTATGAAATCGTTGTTGCAGGAAGATAAATGTAGATACCCTAACACAAAAATGCCAGCATTTCAAAAACTCTGGCGGCGTGCACAGATGGGGGGGGTACTGCGACTTATATATAAACCGCTTTTTGTTGCTGTTCGTGAACTAAAGTGTATTGATATGTCTGTTGAGACGAATATTGGCGGTGGATTTTACATTGGTCATGGATCGTGTTTTACCATTAATTCTCATGCAGTCATCGGTAGAAATTGTAGTATCCATAAAGGGGCGTTAATTGGCCGAGAAAACCGTGGTAAGCGAAGAGGCGCTCCAGTCATCGGCAATGAAGTTTGGATAGGGATAAATGCTGTGATTGTCGGTAATGTTCATATCGGCAATGATGTGCTAATAGCACCTAATTCATATGTAAATTTTGACGTTCCCGATCACAGCATTGTTATAGGTAATCCAGCGGTGATAAAGCATTGTGATCACGCGACGGAAGGATATATCAATAATAAGGTAGATGTTTGATACACAAATCTTATATTTACTTTGGCTGTGTAATTGGGTTATTCATGATAAAAGGTGAGCAAAATGCTAGAATTGGCTCAAAAGCTTATTTATGGACTAACAGCATTCCTGAAACTCAAAATCGGTCTATATAGAAAGGAACTCCTCCCGGATTATGTCTTTGATTCATTAAAAGATCTTTGGCCTTATAATCCCCCATACTGCGTGAGCGATACATTCTCTCGCAAGGAGGAAGCGGATATTGACCTATCCATCTGCATTCCGGCGTTCAATGCGGAGAAGACCATCATAACGCTGCTTGAGCAAATCGAGAGGCAGAAGACAAACTACAAGATTGAAGTTCTTATCGTCAATGATGGCTCTACGGATAAGACTGGTGAACTTATCGGGCAATTTGTTGCGGGAAGAGAAAACTACCATTTGTATCATCAGGGAAACGCTGGCCTATCCGCCGCCAGAAATAAAGCTATTGACAATTCCTCGGGTCGTTATCTTACTTTTATAGACAGTGACGACGAGATCTGTGATGGGTTCATAGAATCCTTGATGTCGGCGGCAACTACAAATGATGCTGATATAGTGCGTGGGCAGTATTATTCTCGACATGGAAGCCATATACGGCTTTGCGGTATAGTATCGTCTTTTGCATGGGGAAAAGTTTACCGTGCATCCCTGTTTGATAAGATTCGATTTCCAGAGGGATATTGGTTTGAGGATATGATTAATAGTTTTCTCCTTACACCCTTATCCGAGAAAACGGTAGACATTAGTGTGCCAGTTATTATCCACAATTATGTAGAAGGAAGTCTCTCCAAGGTTCAGCTTTCAGCAGTCACTTATAGATCTCTTGAACAGCTATATCTGGTTATGAGTCTGATAGAGGATTACAAGACGCTTGGATTGACAGATGAGGCATATCTTCATAAGAGGATACTGCATGAATGCTCTCGTCTGATGGTGAGAAGGACAGAAAGGCTTGACGAAGTGACAAAGAAGCAGGTCTTTCTGGCTTGCAATAAGATTTTTGAAGAGAACGGAATAAAAGCAGTAGAGTTTTCCGGGGTTGATCGATTATTTGCGGATGCAATAATAAACAAAGATTACGTAGCGTGGAAAATGGCAGCGGATTATGCTGTGGTATACAATAGGTTTTTCGACATACGCGCCTATGATCAGAGTAAAGAGCGGCTCTCGCCCACAACCCACTACTCAACCCGTTATAAAGAAATGCCTTAACCAACCCCGATATCCTGATCCGCTTTGCCCAGAGGACAAGGGCTTGTGTGAATTTGCTGGTTGCCAAGGTTATGGCAGGGCGGAAGGGAACAACGGGGAAAGAACACTACGACAAGGAAGGGAGCCAACACAATGAAGCTGACAAATATCGAAATAAAAAACTTTCGTGGTATAAAGAACGCTTCTGTGTTCTTCCCTCAGGAGTCCAGAATCATTTGTCTCATTGGGGCTGGCGACAGTGGATAATCGACGCTGCTCACAGCAATTGAATGGGCTTTGTGGCCATCTTGGAGTTTGATAGCTACAGATACCGACTTTTATAACTGTATTACAACTTCTCCGATTGAAATAACCGTGTCTATCACAGAACTTCCCACGGATTTAATGAAGGAAGATAAGTTCGGTCTGTATTTACGTGATTTTGTAAAAGTTTGCCTTGGAGGGGATGACGAGCCGACTGATAAAGGAACAACGATTCTCACCATCCAGCTCACAATCGACGATACGCTTGAGCCTAAGTGGAATGTAATTACTAATCGCACGGATCCGAAACCAATCAGCCAGAAAGATCGGAGATTGCTATCTTTCGGTGTTGTTGGCTTTGACCATGAGAAGGATTTTCAGTGGGGAAGGGGCTCGATACTGCAGAAATATGCTGATTCTAGAGAAACTCTTCATAGTGCTTTCACACAAGCTATGAGGATTGCTGTTGAAAATACAAGCCTGGAAGCATTGGACCAGATGGCTCCGACATTGAAGGATGTTGGGAAGCAATACGGTGTGGGCTTCAACGGGGAGATTCATAACAGGATTTTGATGCAAAACGGATCGTACTCAACGACCGTTGGCGTATTCGACGATAAGGTTCCGTTTGCACAGAGAGGACTTGGAAGCAAACGGCTTCTTTCCATCGGTATGAATGTAAATGCTTATGAGAATGGTACTCTTGTTCTTATCGATGAAGTAGAGACTGGTCTTGAACCCTATCGTATCTCTGCGCTGATTAATCAGTTCAGATCTCAATTCAAAGATCAAGGCCAGCTTATCATGACCACACATTCTCGCAGTGTTGTATGTGAATGTGGTGTTGGTGAGTTATGTGTGCAGATTCCGCTTTAATAGTACACCAATTCCAATTGAGCGGTATGCGATTCCGCTTCTTTCGGTAAAGCAAAGTTGAACAGCATGCCAATTTGGCATGCTGTTCCGCTTCACGCGGCACGGAGT
>Ga0310691_10001830_pt1 | contig 30644 bp, 33 predicted proteins | sample 176DNAGHGlowgp2_FD_203887 | JGI IMG/M metagenome (GOLD analysis project Ga0310691, IMG submission 203887) | Sheep rumen microbial communities from Palmerston North, Manawatu-Wanganui, New Zealand - 1766 DNA GHGlow gp2 (v2) (version 2) | ecosystem: Host-associated > Mammals > Digestive system >... | reverse complement strand
GCGCAATCCGCCGTCCAAACTAAACATGGGTGGATGACGCTATGATGATATCCTTCAACTCACGGCCACTCAGGTTGCCGCTTATCCGCATCATCGTTCCGGTGGGAGTTCTAAGCTCAATACACACAGACACGACGTTCGGTTCTGCATTCTTTTGTTTTCCGCTCCTTGATCTGGCAGGCTTTATGGGATTGGGAAGAAAAGATCCTCCTGATACCAATTGTAGGAACTCGCCGGCGGTATCGTCTCCCTGTTTGGGTGCATATTTGCGCTTGGCGTCATAAAAGCTCCCGGCGTTTATCCCAAGTTCTGAAAGACGCTGCTTGTAACTGATCTTGTTCTCGTCGCAATAGGTGATAATCTGGGCGACCTCTTCCTTTGTCATCATGGCTAATAAGTCTTTGATGCAAAGGTAGCCACTACCAGGCAGTCCTAATAGACGTGGTTTATCGGATGCTTACTGTTCTTCTCCATGAAATCCATAACCTCATTACATTTCTGCAGCCAATGTTCGTCTTGGGTCATCTCACTTCCCTTTAGCAGCTGTACGAATTCCCTCAAATAATCTAATCCACCATATTCTCACGGCATCAATGGGAAAAATCACAATGCGTTTAATACTATCTCTGGTGCTTCTGTATAAGGAAATGGTCTTCCGTACAAAAAAAGAGCTCGTTTTCTGATAAGTGTTATCTCGATTATGACCAAAGTTTCCCGTCTCCATTATTAGGGAAAGAACCCTATTAGCTTTCCTCGACCATTTCTTGGGGTCTTCATAAAGTGGCATTACATCCTTAGGCATTCCCAATGTATTAACTGCCAGAGCAGCGAATGTCTTCCACTCTGTTATCAATCCTGCTTGTCTCAAACGTTGTTCCAAAAGCTTATTATCTAACTCTGAACGATACGTCCACAGCAATCGGCACCAGTCACAGACCTGTCTCAGCCCAATTCCTCCTTTAAAGAAATGCTGTAGTATATGCGTAAAAACGAAAAAAGAATCGTTATCTTGAGATGGTATCTTTATGCCTGTAACTCCATTCTTCCAAATACGGACCTGGTTGTTCTCAAAAACGAGCCTTTGTACTTCATCGATAACAGCATCTATTTTCTTTCCTAACCCACTCCTAAAAGTGCCATGTAGTTCAACAACCCAAGGTTCAATTGACACAGCATAATGAAGGCTCTTTATATTCTCCTCTTCAATCACTTTAGAAAAATTAGATAAAAATGCTTTTGCCTTATAGTAATTCTCCTCATCCAACAGTAAATCTACGTCACCATTTGATCTCCATAGCGGGCGTTCGTAACACTGTGCAATTCCTTGTCCTTTAAGAAGAATTGTGGTGATACGACTTTCGTTTAGTTTTTCTATTAGCCCACTTATGAAACCATTCATCAAAGAGTTTTGCTGTTCAATTTGTAGGGAATATCCAGCAAATGCCAGTGCTTCCTCTTTAGGCACTTTTGTATCAACAACATGCTCGACCCCTGCAGCAACCAGTCCCAATATAGATTGCTCTTCAGCCAACCTATATATTTCTTTATAATTGATGGTACCAAAAGGTAAGAGCTGAATATCTTCTTCCCAAAGACCTGCTCTTATTAAGGCGAAGAACGCCTTTATGGTGTTGTCAGATATACGCACAAGCTAAATCATTCCTAATCTTAACATAACCAAGAATTTCACCAGGAATACCTGTCTCTTTATTCTGGATGGTTGCTTGATTAAGCGAAAGGCGAATTCTAGATTATGATCTAACCACCATTTTGGTGCACGTAGAACGTGTCCAGTGTATACGTCAAAACTGCCACCAAGGCCCTGATAAATAGCCTGATGCCGCTCTATCATTTCCTCCATTAGGAGTTCCTGTTTGGGTGAACCCATAGCTACAAACACAACATCTGGTTTCTTTTCCGCAATATCATCAATTAGCTGTTTCTTTTCGTCGTCAGTCTTAATGTAACCATTTCGGTAGCCAACTATGTTGATGCCTTTATAATCATCTTTAAGCTTAGCTATCGTTTCGTCGATTACTTCCTGCTTGCCTCCAACCAAATAGAACTTCTTCTCGTATTTATAAAGTCGCTCAATAATCTTAAGCCAGAGTTCACAACCAGGAATTTTGATAGCATCTGCGCCATGCTTCCTTAATGCTTTTACTGCCCCTAAGCCGTCACTATAACCAATATTTCTATTGATAATTGCCTTTGTCTGCTCAGTAGCATGAAGTATTTTCTCCGCATTAATAGCCACTAACAAACCCTTCTTCTCTTCAACAAAGTCAATAATCTCTTCAAACGAGGCGAACGCATAGCATTTTACGCCATTCTTGAATGTAATACGTTGTACTTCTTTCATATTTGGTTTAGTCTTTTTCCGTTTCTAACAAATAATAAGACATAGCACAGAACATAAAGGCGTTGCTCCAGCGCATGTAACTGATTTTTGAACTAATACCTTTCTTTAACTGATAATAGAAGTAACCTTTCTTATCCTGCATATTCTTTATTGTCCAATCCATCACCTTTCCTGCCAGCACCTTGTTTTCTCCATACTTGTTTAAACGACTTAATGTAACGAATAGCTGACCAGGACAATGAATATCTATGGGGTACATATTATTATCATAGTATTTTGGAGTTCCATCCGCTTCAAAGAAATGCTCAATGTAATACTTAAACCCCTTCTCAATATACTCATGATACTTTGTATCACCAGTTTGTTCTTCGTAGGCTATCAGGCCATCTAAGTTATAGCCAGTATGGAAGCTATCCACCCAACTCTGCACTGGCAGTAGACCATATACCCATGCCCCATCCTCACGTTGTCCCTTGCAGCAAGCCTTTACAGATGCTTCCGCTAATTTCTTGTATTCTTCTTTACCTGTATACTTATAGCAATAGCTCAAGAGCCTACTGCCCAACAGAGAGGCGTTATATACAGTATCATTCCCCGGCAATTTGCTATATGAGAATAGAAAACCACCATCGCATGCGTAACGATGCAAATCTTCTTTTACAAATTCAGCCGCAGAAAGAGCAACATCCAGATACCTCTTTTCACCAGTTAAATCATATGCTTCCATCAGTGCTGTTGCACAGAAATTGGTAGCAACAACAGTGGGAGTATAAGGCGGAAAATAGAACAGCAGCTTGGCTTGCCATCCAAAGTTGTAGCCCCAGCAGGCACCATGATAATCACCCTTTGACTGGAGAGAAATCAGTAGTTCAGCTACTTCATTTACTCTATCTATAAGCTCTGCCTCAGTTCCAAAATCTTTTGATAATTCAGGGTTCTGGCGAACTGCTTTAACCAGATTGCTATACCCTTGCAGGAACAGACCTATGCCCTTTGCATTGTAGTCCTTCTTAATCAAGGCAATGCGACGAAGGTTGATGGGATTGCGCTTAAATGCCTGAATCACACATAATCTCCAAAACGCTCTATTCTTGAAATAAGGTAATGCCTGGAAGATTTTGGAATTTAAACCGTCGTACGGATCCCAGCCCTTGTAGTGTTCCTTCTCGCAATACTGTTTAAGCATTACAAGAGATTCATTATACTTCATATTATTACATTGTATAGTTTTTTACCATTTCTATAAGTTCTTTAGAGTCATCAACCACCTTCTGCCATGGTATCTTTTTCAGCCTATTAGATTTTGTTAATAAGTCCTCTTCATTGATACTCTTCACAAACATCTTAATCGACTCATCGTTACTGGAATCAATATCATACCCAATACCAATCTCATTAACACGTTCAGCCAAATATGTACCCGTACTAACCACTATGGGCGTTTCGAAGAAAATGCTTTCGTATATTTTATTAGGCTCAGCAATCCGAACATTTCCGGACGCAGTATCATAGCATACAATTGAAATGTCCGTCTGCTCATAAATACGCATCAAATCATCAGGATTCTTGAAACGGCCATGAAAGAATATATTCTTATAACCTCTTGTCTCATCATCAATATAATCCTCGTGCTCTACGTCTCCCCAAAAGTGGAACTCATGCTGCGGAAACTCACGTCCAATAACACGAGCAAAGCGGACAATTGTGTTTGGATATCGTATCAGTCCTATAAAACCAAATTTGATGTGTTTGGTATCAATCTCTGAAGGCTTTATCTCTTGTTTTTTCTGCTCATCAAAAAACGTACTTAGTTTATTCGGCATCATGATAAACTTATCTAATGGTGCTCCATTAGGGAAAATATATGAAACAAATCCTCCTGATGTGAGAACTGTACGATATGAGCGTTTGATAATACGTCTGTCTAACCCAAGCATTAAACTTCGCACAAAACCGTTTTTCGTCCGAGCCGCTGTAACATCCGCTTCTTCATAGATGTACTTTTTGCAACCCACAAGGAAAGCCAAACTAGCGATTTCATAGCCAAACAGATAGAACAGGCAATCCCCTTTATTCTCTCGTAATATCTGCTTTATTGGAGTTATAAAGGATTCTATCTTTTTCAGTTTACCTTGATTCTTATCTCGCCTTATGATTCTTTCCACAGGAAATGGCAAAGATTTCAAGCTTTCGTTATATAGTCCACTGTCAAAGCCATACACCTTAATTTGAAATCCCGCATCATAAAACGCTTTAATCCTCTTAATACAACGAGGCTGCGATAATTGTAATGCAATAAATACTATAGTCATTATTATACTTAAATTATTAGCTTATCGTTCAATATTATACTATTCTTAAACATGCCTGCAAGAGAAATCTGGACAATGAGAAATCATATAAGCCTAATTCATTTTTTTCTATCGTCACCTGAATGTCATATAAACACTGTCGTGCCCCTTAACAAACTCTTTAAGTTTCGCAAGCCCATAAGGTGTAAAATTTTTGGGATGACCAATAACAACTAAGGTATCGCCTTTTGTTTTTATTACATTCTCATAAACACGGTTTAGCCACATGGCATTAGAAGAATCTATTGAAGCCGGCATCAATACGGGTCTAAAAAAACGCGATATTAAGGTCATTAATCTTATCCAAATAGGAAGGATTGCTCCTACACCACTCCCATCACCCATTATTATCATCTCGCTTTTATGAGCCCTTCTCTCCTTAAATGTTGATATGAAATAGCGGATAGGGCTGAGTGGAAGAACCGAAATTGGATATTCTGTAAAATAGCCATTCTTATCTGCTACTGATGGAATTGTTGCAAACTTGAAAGTGTGACTATTCCTAATACTTGAATAATCATAAGTTTGAAATGCACCTATAGCTTTCTTCCCGGAAAAAACAGAAGAGTCCTTTGAAATGCCATATTGTTCAAAAAGACGAACATACTCAATCTCCGTTGGGAAACTGTAACCACCAGCCCTATATGCTGTCGGTTTATAGCCGACTATTTGCTCTAATAATAAAATGCTTTCACTTAACATCTTTTCAACATCATGTACAGGACAATCCGTAATCTTGTAATGATTGAAATCCAAGACCCATTTATTATTCTCTTTGTCAAATGTCGAGTAATACCATTGAGGATGTAGATGCAACTGCACATCATGCCCATTACGAACTAAATTGCGCAACTGATCGGTGACAGCAATCCAATCTCGCATAAGGCGTTGAAACTGGTCAGAAAACTCTTTAAGCTTTAGTAAGTAAAGAGAGTCCACAAAAAAAACATATTTCAAGCCTTCTAACTTTTCCGAGATTTTTAATAATTCCTGTGTTGGGTAAATAAGGCAAGCTTCTACAGAACCAGTTTGTTTCCCAAGAAACAGTTCGTAGTCAAAAGTAATATAGGTCCTCAACGGTTGCCTTTCATTCTCCATGTCTCAAACTCTATTTCTATATTAAACCACTAAACCACTTCCCAAAAGCTTCCCACGAATTATTTTTCACAAAAGATTTTATTGCGTTAGGATCTATTGATATAGCTTTCGAGGGAAGATTGAAAACTTCATCAATAGAATCATAAGTAATACAACAACCATATTCTGCAAGATCAGCAAATGCCCCCTTGTTGGGGCCAACTGGTGTCCCCCCCATCAATAATGTATCCATCAATATCCCGGAGCTAGAAATACTATTCCCTATATATGGGAAAAGCACATACTTCGCTTTTTGGCATTGAGCAGCGACCTCATCATAATCAGGCCTTCTGTTTTCGAAAATTATATTTGAAGACATATATCTATCTAGTTGTTGTTTAATACCATCTGTCGTAGCCTTTCCTACGATTAATATTTGGTGTGGGGTCGCTTTCTTTACCACTTCATTGACGAACTCCACGATTCCTTTATACGGGTATATATCTCCCCAGATATAAAAGTCACAATCTCTTACAGTATCCGGCCAAACATTAAATACCTTCTGCTGAATTGGGTGTGGTCTATAATAGACTGCACTTTTTGAGTATTTTTGAGCATAATTAGCGGCCTCCTTAGAATGAGTTATTATCATTGAAGAATACCTAAACAATACCTTCTTTGTCCGTTTTGACCAAAAGTTTTCTCCCTCATGTGGATGGATATTATGAAATATCCACACGATTCTTTTTTTTCTAAACTTAATAATACGAATAGCGAGAAGACTCATAAAAGCTTGTAATGACCCGCAACTCAGAAAACTTATACTCTCAACCCAATTTAATATATAGATGTCTGCATTAAAAGACCCTAATAACAATTCTAACCCACGTGGTAGCCTCGTTTGCGGTTTAGGTAACACATCAAAACTATCCTTAATTGAATCAATAAAGTTCTCACAATAAGGATTTGATGCTTGCCCTTTGGCATATTGAGGCAAAAAAAACAATTTCTTCATATAACGTTTCTCACTTGAGCAATTTTGAACAATCTAGCATAATATAACCAAAACCTTTTTTGGGTTCCTTCAAATATATACTTCAAGTTACTTCTTTTACCAGCTTGTTTTTTTATTGAAATAATTTCACTTTCAGAAAACAAACTCTTGATGACAACGTCCCTTTCCCTTTCTCCCAAATCCTTTTGTTTATAAGTCAGACCGCCCATATCAAAACAACATACATCAGTATTAATTGCCTCATATGTAGCGTGATCAATACAAATCGCTTGAAGCCAGAATTTCCAGTCAGAAACCATTCTCAAGGTCTCGTCGTACATATAATTCTTTAATAGAGATGTTTTTATAAAAGTCGCCTGATGACATATTGAGGAGTGAAAGAAATGCCTTATCGAAGTGTCCTTATGACATTTACGATACCACATAATTCTTCCGTCTTTTAAATAAATAGCATTCCCATTATATATATCTTTATGTGTTTCTAGATAATAATGGGCTTTTTGAAGAGTCTTGGGGTCATAAAAAACATCTCCAGCATTCATAAAAATACAATAATCTCCAGTAGCTAATCTAATGCCTTTATTCATTGCATTATAAACTCCAGTATCCGGCTCACTTACCCATTTAGTAATATAATTACTGTATTCATGAAGAATCTCTAAACTACCATCATTGGAAGCCCCGTCTATAATTATATATTCCTTATTTTCATATGTCTGGCAAATAGTACTATTAATTGTCCGTTCCAGACCCTGTTTATCATTAAAATTTATAGTAATTATTGATATTCTCATATTCGTTTTTATGAGGGTGAATAATATCTTATACTTGGCGCATAAGTGTTTTTAACAATAACACTCTTTTGGCTTATTTTACCCAGAGTATACCAAAACAAAAATGAATACTCAGACACCACTATTAAAGGGCTAGAACCAAAAAAAGCAACTAAATAAAAGAAAAGAATAAACAACTCCATTCTTGTTTTCCTTCTTCCAATTAGACCCAAAGCTGTACTGATTAGAAGAATTAGAACAAATAACACAAAACCGACTATACCAAGTTCCCCCAAAACATTTTGATATTGATTATCAATGATAGCCCAGCCATTAAAATCCCTTGCTCTTAATGAATGGCTTCCATATCCATCGCCGAACAAGGATAATAAATCCTGCCCCCCGCCAGTGTGCTCAAAACGCTCATTTATCCCTTCTTCCGAAGTAGCACTTTGTAGTCTACTCATTACATATTCGTAATACTCAGGTGATGTTGAGACCAAAATAATAAACACTGTTCCAATAATACCGGCCCCAATTAATAACACTGTTCTCCTCTTTATATCTCTTACTTTTATAATACAAAACACATATATCAATACGAATGCAAAAAGACAAACACGATGTTGGCCAAATGTTAATACCAAAACGCATATTCCCAAAAGAATATAATACAAGATACGCCGCCTTCTTTGCAAGTCCTTGAATACTAAAGAGAACATTAAATACGCTGAATAAAACAACGTGCTAAATGCCATATAATAACTTGAATCCCAAAAAGAAGTCAAACGCATCTTTTCAATTACATTCCTATCTGTTACATATTGTCCGTATACGTCGTTTATCCAAGCCCATTTTATTGCCATATACCATTCAGGTTCTGTAATATAACAATATAGACCAAAAACCATCGCAATCGTTATAGGAATCATCATTTTCTTCAAAACCACCTCTAATTCTAATTCATTGCTTCTCGCAATAAAATAAAACATAAAGGGAGAAAACTGATAGACCAATGCATAAACTAGAAATGTTTCGTGGCGTGGATAGTCTATTAACAACGCATTAAATATAAAATATAAAAAATAAATAAAGATGCACGCATCAAGAATATTGGCATTCTTAATTTTAAACATTAGAAGGAAACCATAACCAAGAGAAGTCAACATAAAACTTTGGTAAACGAAAGCATACCCCCCCATCAAATTTGTGACTCCATAAATTATGTATATCCACATGAAGTTCAAGAAAAGGAAATTCCAAAACTTTCTCAATATGCTCATCTCTATTATTATTTATCAGTTTATATTGCTAAAGAAACGCACTGGCTATCTTCGTCGTTAATACTAATGTAAATGGAATGAAAATTCTACTATTAAGTTCTATTTCGTCATAAGCCTATTCCGCCGTTCCATCTGAATACTGAATGACTTTACACAATTATCCCAATTTGTAATTTGTTGAAAGGGAAAGCTCTCTGGTTTATCTATATACTTTTGTAAAAAAAAAAAAGCAGCATTGATTCGGTCGCCATATTTTGAATAATAATTCAAATCCCAATAGCGAACCAAATAACAAAAGTCGATAATATGTGTCAAGTTATATACTGAATAAGAGAATGCCTTAGAACGACAGAGTTCTTCTGGTTGACTTCCGTCTTCTTTAATCTGCACAAAAATACGTCTCTTCGCAAAGTTTTCTGCTATAATTTTGGCTTTTCTGTCTTTTCCTGCAAATAGATAAAAATTCATAAGCATAACATCATATGCAAGGCTAATATTCTGCGTACCGTCTTTCATCACCTTACTATATGTTGTCTCGGACCAATCTGCGAAATCCAAAAACCATTTTTTTAACTGTTTCATTGTATGCTTATCTATTATCTTGATATCATTTACAAGACATATCCCATCAATAACATTATTGAAAAAGTATGCATCTATCATCCCGGAGCTTTTTCCTTTATTATTATGATAGCCTGGTACAACTTGTGCATATTCGAAATTAGGAGCCATATATGTTTTTTCATCTATAAACCACGTATGAAGTTGTCGCAAGAAAGCCCTATAATATTTTTCATCCTCTGTGAAATAAAAAGCTTGGCTCAAGATCTTACTTCGATTGGACAACTCTTCTAACTTTACAATATCATAATTACGACTCTCTGGATTTATTACACCATCCTTATTTATATATTTCCCGACTTGTGACGAATCTGGCCACCAATATTGCCCTAGTGAGCAATAATAGTGACAATTGGGTTCGAATAATCTTGCATTGTCTGTAACTGACACAGGAGGTTCAGAGCAATAACGATTTGCTGCCACAATAATGTTTTCAACTTCTCTTTTGAATATAGAGTCCTTCTTCATCTGCGCCAATTTTTCAATATCCCAAATTAAAGGTTTTTTCTTTTTGGCCTCTGATTCTTTGCAAGATGTCAGGAATAACAATGCAAATACAACAAATAATACATAATTTCTTTTCATAAGCACAAGGATTTGCACTATTATATTATTTATATTTATAATAATTCATAGAGAACCAATGTGTACATCTAAATATGGAACAGTCCCTTCTGAACAAGAAAAATGCCCATCTTTTTGACATCAACAACCATAGTTAGGGATTGTAGTTTAATGTTTTCAATTTGAGCCGGTCTGGAGCCATCCCTTGTTTGCTGCCGCATCCAGCTCGTCGTTTTATATCATTTTCGCGCTTGGTCCGGGCTTCATTGCCCGGATTTCGCGTTGTGTCTCTACCGCCATCCAGGAGTTCTCTTTCGAGGACTCCATTGGGGAACCGTTTGAGCTTTCAAACTATGCGGCTTCCGCCAGTTGTTGCTCCATCAACCTCTCTGCCAACTGCACTACATTCGCCGTGTGAATGCCGAAGAAGATGTACAAGATCTCCGTTTCCTTCTTTCTGGCCTTGATTCGACGCAAGGAGTAATGCTCCTAACCCGCGTATTTTATGCGCACATCGCCACTTACCGTGGCCTCTGTCAGCATAACCAGGTCCGACCAGCAAATTTTGCCATAGCGACGATTTTCGTCCACCGCAGGAGAGAAAAATTTACCATGGTCAAGACGGATTTGCTTGAGTTCGTAACGGTTATATTCACGGATCAATACTTTCTTCAAACGCGGGTTCCTGCCGCTGAACACATAGATACTTTTGGATGTGTATGGGTTCAGTTTCATCTCGTTCTTGACTATCCCGCTCAGCCCGTTGATACCCTTCCGGAGATCCCCCTTCTCCCGGTACAGGTAGATGGTGTATTCGCTCGATATCGTTACCATGGCGCTATCCCAATATCTTGCGGACCATCTCCAGCAGTTCATTGATGTCACCCTCCTGCTGGCTCAGTTCCAGACCGTTGGTGAATCGCACGCGGACATCCTGGATTCTAAGACCCTCCGACGGCTCCCTGTCTATAACCAGGGGGAGGAACTTGCTCTCCGGCTGAGCTTCATCTGCTGTCTTCAGGACGCTGAGCTCACGCTGGCCACGGCGCGCATAGCGCATGAACTTGGTGTAATCATATCCTTCCTCCTCACAAAACCGTTTCATTGAACGGCCGAAGCCCTTCTGCTGATAATTCTTCAACGCAAGAGCGTAGTTTACTGTCTGGGAGTCTTCCATCTTTACCTCGCGTTTACATTTGCGCCGGTAAAGATATTCACCCTATTTCATACCACCATGCGGAAAAGTGGACGCGTACCGATGAAATAACACATTAGTGGGCATAGCTGGAATATAAAGGCATGAGTGAGAAAGTGCAGATGATTCGGATAATCTATGATGACAGAATTCAAAACAATATATGTCAAATAAAGAAAAACCAATACATCAAGGACATTCGTCCGCTTTATTCTAAAAAGCTGTATAGTACCATAAAAAAAACACATTATCATAAATAATTGCATAACGGGAATAAACTACCACGTTAAATTAGCAATCGCCATGATAAAGTACAGCCACATAAAGTTGTTTATAAAGAAATCCCCTATTCTTTTAATCAAAACCATCTCTTTAACTATTCTTTATCTTCCATTACTGCATTAAAATACCTCATACAAGAGTTACCATCCACATACTTATGATATTTGGAAACTATTTGATCTGAAGGTCGCATGGAATTATAATCATCCTTGGTCTTCTTAATCAGTTCAAACAATTCATCCTCTGTTTTACAGAAATGTCCAGGAGGATCTTCTCGAATATCATAGTGGCATCCTGCGTCATCATGTTCGAAATCATCATAAATGTAAAATAAAACAGGGCGACGCAATAAAAGATAATCCATCCACACACTAGAGAAATCTGTTATGAGCGCATCAGAATGATAAAGGCAAACTTGGGGGTCCAACCTATCACATGTTATGTCCCGCACAACATCTGTTTGCTTAACTTCTTTTAATCTAGGTATCATATTAGGATGTTGTTTTACCAAAAGAACAATACCATTATCTCGCATCCATTCCTGATAATCTTGGCGATTTATGAACGGAGAAGGAGAGACTTCACCTTGCCCATACTTTCTGTGGGTAGGCATGTATGTGATAACAAACTTTCCTTTCACGCCATCAATCCATTTCTCGCTTTTCATCCTTTGGTCATCAAATAATCCATCATTTCTTGGCATACCAATTACCCGTACAGGTATCTTATAACCAAAGTCTTTTTCCATAAATGGTTTCAAAAACTCAGATGTTGCACCAACAAAAACTGAATCCTCTGTTTTTACGCCAGAATTGATATAATTAAACAAGCCGGCCCATTTATTTGACCCCATTCCATATGCATTTCTATATGATTCCGGCAAAGCACTAAAAGCAAGTTTAAGAGGTTGACCGTGAACCAAATAAAAATGTCTACGTTTTCTTTTCTTATAGGCGAAGAATATGTCAGTTTTTAATGATTGACAACAAAAAACAACATCTGCTGCTGCAATAGTAATCATTCCGTGAATTGTAAAATTCAAAACACATGGAATGCCCAGTTTATCCAAATCTTCTTTGATTTTTTTATTCCTTGTCACAAAGCAACACTTAAAGTCTTTGTGCTTCTGTAACATGAATTCCAACATATATTTGGAGCCCTCACGATACATGTTACCATAATCTGCGCCAAAAATCCAGTGATTGGTTTTTACGGGCACAAATAAATTGATAACTCTTGCAATAATACCGTAAAATGTAATGGGTAATTTCATTATAGCGTAATAGCCTGTCTAAAATTATGTATATTCTTTTTATATTCATTTAACTCCCCTCTGAATATAGCGGAAGAGCCACAAACAAACATTTCTACACCCATATCATGTAACCTATGTCCATTTTCGATTGTTATATTACCATCCGCCTCTAAAACTATGTTGGTCTTTCCATTTTGCTTTATTAAGTCCACTACTTTTAATGCCTTCTTCATAGTAGATGGAACCATCTTTTGTCCTGCAAAACCAGGATTGACCATAAGTAGATTAATCCCGTCTATGTAGTCTAAAACTTCTTCCAATACATAAACTGGAGTTGCCGGATTAATCGCAAGGAATCGTTTGCAACCATACGGTTTTAGATAATCCAAGGCCCTTTGTACCTGAAATGTACTCTCATAATGAATCGAAACAATATCTGTTTCTTTAATACCAATCCACTGGAATTTGTATTCGGGATCTTTTATCATAAGATGTAGGTCGAGTGGTATATTAGTAAGCTTGCGAAGACCACGAATATAGTCTACCCCAAGACCGAAATTGGGGACAAAGGTACCATCCATCATATCAATATGGAGATACTCAACGCCTTCCTCTTCGAAGACTTTTAATGTTTCCTTAAGGTCAATGAGGTCTGAGCACATCATTGACGCTGATATTTTACCTGCCATATTATTATAATTTAACTATTCCAAATTATCATAACCTTGCAATAAGGTTCCTTGTGTTCATGCATCAATTCCAAACCTTGTATCACCTTATCCTGTGAGAAGCGATGAGTGATTAAACTATCTGCAATTATTGATCTGCTTGCAAGTGCGTTTACAACCTCAGTCCAATCTGAAGGGTTCTTTCCATCATAAGATGAGTTCCATGTACCAGCAATTCTCAACTGTTTTCTGAGTATTTTCCAATACACAGCCTGCGTGATTGTAATGTTGCCACTAGGATTACCCATTAAGACGAGTTTGCCCCCGCACCGAGTTGCACTTATAGCAAGTTCTATGGCCTTAGGCGTACCAACTGCTTCCAGTACAAAATCATACTCACATACACTGGAGGGGTTGTTGCAGACAACATATTCTAATCCGCAATTTTCCACCATCTTGCGTTTATCTTCACTACGGCCAATCACAGTAACACTGCTAGCCCCGAACATTTTTGCCCACTGACCTGCTGCAATACCAATCATTCCTGTGCCAACAATGCCTACAGACATTCCTTTAGTGATGACTCCCATCTTTATAGCATGTAATGCCACAGCAAATGGTTCCATCATTGCAGCGACCTCAAAAGGAATGGTTTCAGGCAATTCAACTAGATTCCATACTGGAGCTGCTACATATTCCGCAAAAGCACCATCTCTACGAGAGCCAACATAATCATAGTTGGAGCACATTTCATAATGCTTGTCTTTACATGACTCACACTGACGGCATGGAATTAATGGAAATATCCCTACGGGCTTGCCCACCAGACATGCATTTTCTGGATCTGCCACCGAGTGAACAATTCCAGAAAACTCATGCCCGGGAATGGTTGGGAAATGGTATGTTCCTTTAGTAAATACTCTAGGGACATCTGAGCTACATATTCCTGTGGCCTTTACTTTTAGAATAGCCCATCCTTGGGGGCATTCAGGCATAGGAACGTCCTCATATCTCAAATCATTAACTGCATGTAAATTATATGCCTTCATTTTTTATAATTGATTCAAAATTTGATAAATCTTCCGGGGTTGTTATTTTGAAATTATTAGTATCTCCCGGAATCAGGACACATTTGAGACCCGCACGAAATGATACCTCTGTACTTCCTGTTATACGATTTAGTTCTTCTTCACTTAGTTTCATATTAGCATCGTAATATGAGCCAAATCGAAAAGCTTCGGGGGCTTGTCCATTCCATAGGATTTTACGTTCTAACAAAGAATCTATATGCTTTCCATCTTTGCTCATATAAGTTGTATCTTTAACAGGTATGACCGGCAATACAGCATCAGCCTCCTCACAGGCAATAAGACAGTCTGTGATTAATTTCTCTGAAAGAAGGGGACGTGCGGCATCATGAATTAAAACTATATCAGTCTGCTCTGCACCTTGTTCTTTAGCTTCTTTAATAGCATTAATAATGGATCCCTGACGTGTGTCTCCTGGTTTTGAAAAGAAAACAGGTTTCTTAATACTTATCCTATTGATGCAATCTATGACGAGACATCTCCATTCGTTGGCCACACCGACAACAACCATGTCTATGGCAACATGCATTAATAACGTTCGTAGGCAGTATTCTATCACAGGCTTGCCGCCAACTACGACATACTGTTTGGGAATGCCAAGCCCCATTCTTGTGCCTGTCCCTCCTGATAATACAATTGCGATATTCATACTTTACAGTTTTCAACAAATGATTGCACCTCTCTTTTAAGTAATACTTGATACTCTTTATATTTGTTAGGATTACTAGGAATTGTGCTTAAAGTTATTCTATTGGGTAAAGAATTATTGTCACAACTCAAAACACCTTTATAATATGTGTAATAATTAAAAAACTCCAATAAACCACCAAATCTTCCACCCATTCGTATAGTGTCAGTATCTGACAAGACCTTAGAAGTGATAAATACAGTCGGCGTCTCAAAAGCAAGACAAGGTAGACCGGCATGGATTCTGCTTGTTACAACAAGTTTAGCTTCCGAATACTTCCTAAGCAAGTTATCTGCAATCTTAAACTTTTCTTGATTAGTTATATAATTATCGACAAGATGCGAAACATACTCGGCAGTAAAAAGAATATCATCACTGAAACGCTCTGAATATACTTGATAGAAGCAAGAAACCTCCAACATCTTGAAGATGAATTGTTTTAAGGTCGTAGGGCTATCACACTTTGAGTATCTTCTATAAAGCTTTTGCATTTTTTGGGGATGTAATACCCAATAAAACGCTGCTTTAATTTTACGCATTATTTTTCCAAATGATTCAGTTGCTCCCATCTCAATGAAAGGTTCACAAAAAATAACTCCTCCATTATGTGATTGATTATAATATGTTTTATTCAATGTTAGTGTAAGGCATCCAGAAAAATAACTCTTAATACCATATTTTTGCATCAATTGCATAGTATTTAAGTCTCTAGCCCCAATTGGTTCGTGCTTCTTTAGATGAGATATTGTTTCATCTGTGAAGAACTCAGCTTCTTTACTAGGTGTAAGATGGAAAGAAATATAGAAAGGATTCACATTAGAGGGAGGAGGGAACTGAGTGGGTTCCCACATAAACCATCCATTCATAATAACATTTATTGGGATGTCGGTCCTGGTTAATTTTAATTCCTCTCTTTCCAAATATCCTTCATCATTGCCTTCCCAAAACTGTTTCTGAGCAATACTTTGGATATAATCACCAATGTTTTTAATAGGTCCTCGACCTTTACTCTCACATATTAAAACTGAATTCATTTGCTCTTAATTATTATAGATTTCAGATAATTCCTTTCATAAGGTTTTAAGCCAAAAAAATAAATTACAATTATGGTAGTTACAACACATAACAAGATTACTAAAACTGCTTGCTCTATTGAAGGACTTGGGAAAAAGAATAGTAAAAATGATGTTAATACAAACACTATTCCGGACACAATAAATGTATTAATGATTACTTTTATCGTATATTGTTTAACGCTCAAGCCTGTTAACCTTGAAACTATCTTAAGACGTGCGAATAATACCACGAACTGAATGAAAATATTAATATAATATGCCATCTCAACAGGAAAACCAAGCTTGTAAAAGACATAAGTAATAAAAAAGCAAGACAAGCTAAGCGATCCTACAACAATCTGATATTTTTTGACATTACCCGTTGCCAATGCCAATGTATAAAGAGATGATGAAAGAGTAGATAGAAGTGATGTAATTAATGTTAATCTTACAAACAAAACAGTATAATCAGGAACCGTTTTCAACCATAACTGAAGTATAAAAGGGGTTTCAGCTATCAATGGAGCAGCTAGAAGAATCATCAAAAAAAATGAGTATTTAGAACTCATCATAACAAGATTAAACATATACTCCGATTCTCCCTTAGCATATGACTTGGTAATTTGTGGATTGACCGCCGTTGTAAAACTATTTACAAACTGGGTAACAGCACCGTTCACCTGAACAGCCAATCCCCTTGCAGCATTCACAGTCACTCCAAAAAACAAATTCATCAGCAAATTCACACCATGTGAATTCAAAATGCCTCCACTAGCACCGAGCATATTCCATCCGGCCAGGGAGGTCATCTCCTTAATGAGAGGTTTGTCCAAACTGAAATGATAATGACACTCCTCAAAATGCCTTCCGCAATAAATACCATAGATAAGACGTATAAGAGTAGCAACTATAACTAGCAGAATTGCATATACTATCAACCGGTCAAAACCAATAACAAAAAGCATGAGCACTGCGCCCAACTTCAAAACAGCTTCAAGTATACTCACGTATGCAAAAGCATTCATTTTCTCATGAGCAATGATGCAAGCGTTGTAAGGGATGCTAATAAGGTTGATGGAAAAAGTAAGTAAAGAGCACTGAAACACCCAGTTTGCTGCCGTCATACGACCTTCAGGCACGTTCATTTTTACGTTCAAGAACCAGACACCAACTATTTCTGCAACTACAATTATTACCAGAGCCAAGATGATTTGAACTGTAACAGAAGTAGAGAAAACATATTTTAATCTATCTTTATCACCCTTCCCCAATTCAAATGTTATATACCTGCTAATGGCATTCGAAAGAGCGCCAGAAAGCAAGGAAAACATGGCCACAAAACCTCCCACGACATTGTAAATACCATAGTCGTCCACGCCTAACGCCTGCAAGACAACTCTACTGGTGTAAAGAGACACCAATAGAATGACAAATGTCCTAATGTACAATAGGACAGTGTTTTTTGCTATTCGCTTATTGTTATCTAATGACATTAATTAATACTATTAGATTCATTAATTAACCTATCTCACCGTTTAACCTGCTCTTCAAGCACTTTAATCCAGTTCTTCCAGCTGACAATCTGTTGATAAGGAAAGCTATCTGGGTTTTCAGCATAATGCTGTAAGTATGAAAATACTAAATCAATACGCGCGCCATATTTTGAATAGTATTCTGCGTCCCAGTAACGAACTAGATAACAAAAGTCAACGATATGGATTAAATTATATATTGAATAAGTGAAAGCTATTGTTCGATTCAATTCTCCTGGTTGACTTCCATCTTCTTTTATTTGAATGTATATTCTGTTATTGGCAAAAGAGTCTGCTATCTCTTTTGCCCTTTTTTCATTACCTCCAAACAGATACATATTAACCAATAAGACATCGTATGCCAAACTGATATTCTGAGTCCCTTTCCTCATGGTCTCTCAATGATTTTTGTCAGACCATTCAGCAAATTCAAGAAACCAATTTTTCACGTTATTCATTGTCGCCCTGTCTATTCTTTTTATATTATTTACCAGTCGAATCCCGTCTATAACATTATTAAAGAAATAGGCATCTATCATTCCTGTACTCCTGCCTTTATTATTATGATATCCATGGACAACTTGAGCATATTCAAAATTGGGTAGCATATATGTTTCTTCATCCAAGAACCACGCTTTCAGCTGCCTTACAAATGCTTTATAGTATTTTTATCCCTCGTAAAATAATATGCTTAACTTAGCATTTTACTGCGGTTTGAAAACTCTTCTTACTTAGAACAATCATAATTTAAACTTTCTGGATTCACTATTCCATCTTTATTAATATATTTCCCCCCTTGCAATGAGTCTGGCCACCAGTATGGGCCAACCGAACAATAATAGTGCTTATTTGGCTCAAACACTTGAGGATTATCAGCAATAGTAACAGGAGATTCATTACAGTAGCGATCAGCTGCATTTAAAATTTTTTCAACTTCTTTTTGGAAGTTGGAATCCACCTTCATTTGTTCGAGTAGTTCCATATCCCAAATCAAAGGTCTTGTACGCTTTGCTTGAAGTGAGCTATTTGATGAACAACTAAAAAACTAAAAGAATAAAGATGATTCTAAAAAGCATAAATTTATAATAATCTACACACCTTGTCATTAAACACATAATATAAGTCTTTGGGGCGCTCATTAACCTTCTTAGCGGGTATCCCAGCAACCACTGTAAATGGCTCAACATCCTTAGTAACAACACAGCCAGCACAACAAACAGCACCCTCCCCAATTGTAACACCAGGTAAAACAATTACATTACTTCCAAGCCAAACTCTATCACCAATCACTACTTTGCCACCTTCAGGTTTACATTCAAAATATGGATCCCTATGGTCGTGTTGCAATGTCCATATTGAGACATCCGATGAAATATTTACATTATTACCTATCTCCAACCCTCGTCTTCCGTCAAACACCACGTTGTCTCCAATTGAATTTGCCCCCCCATTCTTATATTTTCAGGCATTCGTATCTCAGTTCCATAATGAAAAACATTTCCTTTCCCCATATTAACACCAAGGCTTTTATATATAAACCGGCGCACGTGGTGGGATGGCAAATATGCAACTTCATGAAGCATGTAACGAGTCCAACCGCCTCTAAATAGATACTGATCCCATATCTTGTAAGGAGCTGCTAATATTTTATTTACAATACTTCTTTTGTGATACCATCCCACAGCTAACACTTGAAATGGGAACACCATAATAAGGAGAAACCATTTTCCAAATAGTGCAATGGCAAGCAAAAGTATAACAATGTAAAGAAAAGTATCCATGGTGAAAAATACTAGTTGGAAAAATCTCTAATACGCTGTTCTTCGCTACGTCTACAAAGAAGTATTTGTCCATTTTTCTCACTAAAAATATAACTATCCAATCCCTGCAGGACTACTTTCTTTGCATCTTCAGCATGAACTACACAATTAGTGCATTCGAATAGTTTGATTTTGCCTACGACACCATTGTTATTCTCGTCTTTCTGCAACTTGTCATGCAATGAAGCCCAGTTACCAAGGTCACTCCAACCGAAGTCAGCAGGATGAGTATAAACCAAGGCTTCTTTAGATGCAGGCTCCATTACTGCATAATCAATGGATATCTTCTCACAAAGCGGGAACAGACCTTCAACTACATTCTTTTCTTCGCTGCTACCAAAGGATTTCGCAATGCGATCCATCAAGCCTGCTATCTGGCTGTCGTATTTGGTAATGGAAGAAACAATAGTCTCCACATTCCATACAAATATACCTGCATTCCAAAGATAGTTCCCGGCATTGAGATATTTCTCTGCCGTTTCGTAGTCAGGCTTTTCCTTGAAAGCAGCTACTTTTTGGATTTCTCCATTCTCTACACCTGCTGTTTCCACATAACCGTAACCGGTTTCAGGTCTTGAAGGTTTGATACCGATAGTAACAATGGCATTATGAGAATCAGTAAATGCAAGTGCATTATTAATAACCCTATGGAATTCCTCCGGATTCATTACCACCGCATCAGCAGGTGTAACAACTACATTGGCAGTAGGGTCTTCAGCCTTAATGTTCCAGCAAGCCCAAGCAATACAGGGTGCTGTATTACGTGCAGCTGGTTCTGCAAGAATATGTTCAGATGGAATGTCAGGCAACTGCTGCTTAACAATATCTACATATTTGGCATTAGTAACCACCCAGAAGTTGCTCATTGGGCACACACCCTTGAAGCGGTCAACTGTGAGCTGTATTAGCGTGCGTCCACAGCCAAGAATATCAATGAATTGTTTGGGGTATTCAGGAGTGCTCAGTGGCCAGAAACGGCTGCCTACTCCTCCTGCCATTATTACGACGTGATTATTTCTCATTATTTCTATATAATGGGCAAGCTCATAAATTATAAAACCATTTTTGTGAGAGTCAAGCGCCCCCCCCTATACCTGGGACAGTTTGGCTATGGGAAAGCTACAAACCACCCCGTAGCAGCCTCGCCTGCGCGTAATGGCGGACCGCCATTATGTTCCGTCAGGCAGTATTGAACTGCAAACGTACGTTCCACCTGTGCTGACGGAAAAGCGCTTATTCTTTAGTGTTTACACTCTTCTTGTAAACATAAACATATATGCTGCCTTCTTGTCCATGTCCAAGTTGGTTTCCAGTATCAAACCCTTCATCGTGCATCCTAGCTTCCAACTGTTTCGCGACTTCAAAAGATTGGCATTCCACATGTCCTAATTAATCAGCACTATGTTCACCTTCTCTGCGGTCAACATTATTTGTAATACCACAATAAAACCTACCAAAGGTTTTAGGAACTATACCATTGCTACCCTTACAGCAACTTTTTAAGTATTTAACCGCCTCATCAAATGTCATAATCGCTATAATTTAGATGTGATACACATTCTCTTTGATCGGGCAAATATTGTGGCAATCCAGGATGACTTTACCCTTTAGCTTATCCCAGTTCTGCTTGATGTGATCGTGCTTCACCATAATTACCACCATATCTACCTCATCGAGGAACTGATCGAAGTCCAGAATCTGGTTCTTCACCAGCTCCTTGTTCGTGAAAAATGGATCAAAGGTCTTCAACGGACGGGCGAGATGGCGCTCCTGAATATCAAGCATCTGGAGAGTCGGGCTCTCACGAACGTCATCCACATTCTCCTTGTATGTCAAGCCATAGAGACCCACACGACGGTTGTCGGTGATGTTGTGCTCCTGCATAATCTCGTGGATGCGCTCGAGCACGAAGACAGGCTGATAGTCGTTGGTTTTCATGGACTCATCAATTACCTTTGCGAGCTGGGGGTAGTCACCCACAAGGAACCAAGGGTCAACTGAGATACAGTGACCACCTACACCAGGACCGGGCTGAAGGATATTCACACGCGGGTGCATATTGCAGATCTTGATGATTTCATACACATCCATATTGTCGTGACGGCAAATACGGCTCAACTCGTTAGCAAAAGCGATGTTCACGGCACGATAGGTGTTCTCAACCACCTTGGTCATTTCTGCGGTACGGATATCAGTTACGACAATCTCGCCCTGGCAGAAAGATGCATAGTAGCTCTTTACCTTCTCGCCTATCTCCTTGCTGTCTGCACCAATGGTGCGGTTGTTATGGAGCAGTTCATAAACCATGTTGCCGGGAATGATACGCTCTGGAGCGTGAACCAGATTGATATCCTCACCTATCTTGAAGCCGTTGGCCTCAATGACGGGACGGACATACTTGTCAATAGTTCCTGGAGAAACCGTTGACTCAACAACTACGGTTGCACCCTTGGGGCACACTTTCATTACTTCCTTAACAGCAGTCACTACATAGCAAGCGTCTACCTTTTTAGAGAACTTGTCGTAAGGAGTAGGAACAGAGACAATGTACATGTCTGTCTTCTGATACTCGGTGGTGAACTTGATGCCAGCCTTCACGGCAGCCTGGAAGAGTTCGTCCAGACCGTCTTCCTTGAAAGTGGTCTTACCGGCGTTGAGTGTTGCCACCAACTCCTTGTTATAGTCCGTACCAATGACCTCCACACCGTGAGAAGCCATCATCAATGCTGTGGGCAGTCCAATGTAGCCCAGTCCAATTACGTTAATCATATTACTTAAAATTAATAAATTAAAAACCTTGTTACAATGCAAAATATTAAACTTCGTAACGGTCAACTTGTTCTCCATTCAGTGCCCTCACGATTCTGCTACAGGCTTTACCGTCACCATAAGGGTTCACCGCTTTGCTCATTCTCTCATAAGCAACCGCATCATCAAGCAAAGTGCTCACTTCATTCACAATCAGGTCATGGTTAGTTCCCACAAGGTGAACTGTACCGCTCTTCAGTGCCTCAGGACGCTCAGTGGTGTCGCGCATCACAAGCACCGGTTTACCAAGGCCAGGGGCCTCCTCCTGAATGCCGCCAGAATCGGTAAGCACCACGGTGCTCTTCTCCATCAAGTAAACGAACTCCAAGTACTGCAGGGGTTCAATGAAGAAGAAGTTATGAGCCTCTCCCCAGCCCTCTCCCTTAGAGAGGGAGTCCATTCCCGTGAAAACTTGATGTATCGGTTTTCTAACGTTGGGATTGAGGTGCATAGGATAGACAAAGTCCACATCGGGATACTTTTCAGAGAGATCTTTCATAGCTGTAACCATAGAGATGAAGCCGTCACCGAAATTCTCACGGCGATGTCCAGTGATTAACACGAGTTTCTTATTTCCTGAACACGAATTGCTCGAATCACACGAATGATTCGTTTGATTTGTGTGATTCGTGTTCGTTATTCTCGTCACGTCATAACCCGCTTCCTTCAACACATTCACCTGTTCCGCTTCCAGCTTGGGGTCGCTCTTGAGCTTCTCCACCACCATGTGAAGGGCATCAATGACGGTGTTACCGGTCACGAAAATCTGGCCCTGTGCCTTCTCGTCCAGCAGGTTCTGCTCGGAGAGGGGCGTGGGCGCAAAGTCGTAGGTGGCAATGCGTCCGGTAATCTGGCGGTTCATCTCCTCGGGCCAGGGGCTGTAGATATTGTGCGTGCGCAGACCGGCCTCCACGTGGCCCACGGGTATCTGCTGGTAGAACGCTGCCAGAGCAGCTGCAGTGCTGGTGGTGGTATCACCGTGGACAAGCACCACATCGGGCTTACACTCCTTGAACACATCGCGCATACCCGTGAGCACACGGGCAGTGACATCGTAGAGGTCCTGCCCCTGCTTCATGATGTTCAGGTCGTAATCGGGCTTCACATCAAAGATGGTGAGCACCTGGTCCAGCATCTCACGGTGCTGACCGGTTACACACACTATAGTCTCAAACTCTGTAGGGTGCTTCTGGAACTCCTTCACCAGAGGGCACATCTTAATAGCCTCCGGGCGTGTTCCAAACACTAACATTACTTTCTTTGCCATTACACTCTGAATATTTCGTTATTATTCTTTCTATAAAATGTTAACTTGTTAACTGTTAAATCCGTTATCTTTCCGCTCTCATAGGATTTTCGAGAAAATCCTTGTATGCCAAACGGATACCGTCCTCAAGCTCCGTCTTGTAGGTCCAACCCAACTGGGTGGCTTTGCTCACGTCCAGGAGCTTGCGGGGGGTGCCGTTGGGACGGGTGGTGTCCCACTTAATCTCGCCTTCATACCCTACGACCTTGGCGACGAGTTCGGTGAGGGCCTTGATGGTGAGCTCCTTGCCGGTGCCGGCATTGACGGTCTCATTACCCGAATAGTTGTTCATGAGGAACACGCAGAGGTTGGCAAGGTCATCGACATAGAGGAACTCGCGCAGCGGCGAACCGTCGCCCCAGCAGGTGACGCTCTTGAGTCCGGCTTCCTTGGCTTCGTGGAAGCGGCGGATGAGGGCTGGCAGCACGTGGGAGTGCTCGGGGTGGTAGTTGTCGTTGGGACCGTAGAGGTTGGTGGGCATGACGGAGATGTAGTCGGTGCCGTACTGGCGGTTGAGGAACTCGCAGTACTTGAGGCCGCTGATCTTGGCGAGGGCATAGGCCTCGTTGGTCTTCTCCAGTTCGCCGGTGAGCAGGCAGCTCTCGGGCATGGGCTGGGGAGCCATACGAGGGTAGATGCAGCTGGAGCCCAGGAACTCGAGTTTCTTGCAGCCGTTCTGCCAGGCGGCATGGATGACGTTCATCTCGAGAATCATGTTGTCGTACATGAAGTCGGCCAGGGCGCTCTGGTTGGCCACAATGCCGCCTACCTTGGCGGCAGCAAGGAACACGTATTCGGGTTTCTCCTCTGCAAAGAACGCCTCTACCTGGTCCTGACGGGTGAGGTCCAGTTCCGCGTGGGTTCGGGTGATGATATTGTTGTATCCTTGGCGTTGTAATTCCCTGACTATTGCACTACCGACCATGCCTCTGTGACCGGCTACGTATATTTTACTTGTTATTTCCATTTAATTCTTGATTTAGATTCTTCGCTTCGTTCAGAATGACAATTAAAAAATCCTTTCCATCAGCTGCCACTTCTCGTCGCTTTTGGCGTTGGCAGAGCAGCCTTGGAATTGGGAGACGTAGGCTTCCCACTCGGCTTGGCGGGGAAGGGTGGCGAGGCGGGACATGTCGCGCTGGAAGTCGAAGTCGTCCACGGTGTCCATGATCATGAAGAGGGTGCGCTCTTTCCTATAGATCTGCATATCCAGGATGCCCACCTGCCGCTGGCCTTCGATGACCTCCGGCCACACGTGGGCGTGGGCCTCAATGTATTTTGCTATCATCTGCTCGTCATCCACGAGCGTGAGGGTTTGACAGTAGCGCTTCATTACATTCCGGGTCTGCGGATGGTGAGACTTATTGCTTCGTTGTTCTCTTTGCAGAACGCCTCAGCGTTGGTGACTACACAGGCGAGATAGCCGCCGCCACCGGCGCCGGGCATCTTCCATGCCAGGACACTGTCTTTGTACTGGTCAATGTACGACTGTACGCAACCTTGTATCATGGCAGGAAACATCGCTACCTGCGCCTCGAAGCTGTCGCGATACGCCTGGGCGAAGGCATCGAGGTTGCGGCTGATGATGGCCGTCCAGCAGCGGTCTGCCGCTCCGGCCAGGGCCTTCACCTTCGCCTCGGTGATGTCCTTCCCTTCCACCACGCTGCAGCCGGGCCGCCGCGGTTCCATGGGGATCATCACCAGATGGCTCTCTAACCACGAAAGCACCGCCTCGTCCTCGCAGGTCTCTATCTTCTCCGGCCAAAAGCGGTTGTTGTAGTAGTGGCGGCACAGCCCCGGCACACAGATGCCAATGGCATCCTGCGCCCCGCTGATAATCCCGTCGCTCCGCTCCGGGTCGTTCTCGAAGCAGAACACCAGCTTCGCCAGCGTCTCGGGGTCCATATTGGGCAGACTATAGGGCCATATCTTGCGGATCATGTTGCGCGTGCTGGTGGAGAGGCCGCAACGCTCGCGGATCTCGAAGGTGGGTTCCAGCGAGATGGTCAGTGCCCAGCCGGGGGCGTACTGGCTCACATACGGCTGGTCAATCCACGTACCGGCCAAGTCCAGGCGCGTCGGGATCTGGCTCTCGGTCTTCTTGAGGTCGGTGCTGCTGCGGGCGGTCAGGCCCTCGTGCGGGTCTCGGTGCAGTTCTATGTACTCAATGCCCCGCTCCTCGCAGATCTTGCGTTTCTCGGGACTGCCTCCGTCGCTGTTCACCACGAACACGTCGGGCTTCACGATGTCCAGCGTGGGCACATAGTCCAGCACCCCGCTGCCCGCGTTGATGTACGCATCCTTCACATAGCGGATGCTCTTCACCATGAACAGGCGCTCCTGTTCGCTGTAGATGGTCTTCCGGTGCTTGTAGCCCAGGTACGTCTTGTCGCTCCCTATACCCACGTACAGGTCGCCATACTCCGCCGCCTGCCGGAAAAACTCCACATGACCGCTATGAAGCAGGTCGTAGCACCCGCTGACGAATACTTTTTTAGGCATATTAATCCTCCATGTGCTCACGCAAATACAGCTTGCGCACTTTCTTCATGTCGTGCTCCACCATGATGTGGACAAGCTCCTCGAAACTGGTCTTCTGCGGGTTCCAGCCCAGCACCTTCTTGGCCTTCGACGGGTCGCCCAAGAGTTGGTCCACCTCAGCGGGACGGAAGTACTTGGGATCAACCTCCACAAGGACTTTGCCGGTCTTCACGTCAATGCCCTTTTCGTTCACGCCTTCGCCTTCCCAGCGGAGCTCGATGCCCACCTCCTTGAAGGCCAGCGTGCAGAACTCGCGCACGGTGTGGTACTGGCCGGTGGCAATCACGAAGTCCTCCGGCTTCTCCTGCTGCAGGATGAGCCACATGCACTCCACATAGTCCTTGGCATAGCCCCAGTCGCGCAGACTGTTGAGGTTACCGAGATAGAGCTTGTCCTGGAAGCCCTGTGCGATGCGGGCGGCGGCAAGGGTGATCTTGCGCGTCACGAAGGTCTCGCCACGGCGCTCGCTCTCGTGGTTGAACAGGATGCCGTTGCAGCAGTACATGTTGTAACTCTCACGGTAGTTCTTCATAATCCAGAAGCCGTAGAGCTTGGCCACACCGTAGGGGCTGCGGGGGTAGAAGGGTGTCGTCTCCTTCTGCGGCACTTCCTGCACCAGTCCGTACAGCTCGGAGGTAGAGGCCTGATAGATGCGGCAGGTGTCGGCAAGGCCCGCGATGCGCACCGCCTCCAGTAGGCGCAGCACGCCCATGGCGTCGGCATCGGCCGTGAACTCCGGCACATCGAAGCTCACCTTCACGTGGCTCTGTGCCGCCAGGTTATAGATCTCGTCCGGCTTGATCTCGCTGATGATGCGGATGAGCGAGGAGCTGTCCGTCATGTCGCCCCAGTGCAGGTTCACCAGGCGTTTCTTCTTCATGTCGCGCACCCACTCGTCCAGGTACAGGTGCTCGATGCGGCCCGTGTTGAACGAGCTGCTGCGACGCAAGATGCCGTGGACTTCGTATTCTTTCTCTATGAGAAACTCGGCCAGAAAACTGCCGTCTTGTCCGGTGATACCGGTTATTAAAGCTACTTTTGCCATAAATGTATATCGTTATTATTTTTTCGGTTTTAGTATCTTATCTTCTATCTCTCTTCGACATCACTTCTACTTTATCCGGCTGTATCTTTGTTTTTCCAAAAACATTGTATACCTTTGCAGTAAAGAGTGTGGCCCCTTGAGAAAGGGCAATTTAACATAGAGCATTTCCTATAAGCGGGAGGTGCTCTACTTCTTTATCCGGATGCGTACTCCCAGGGGTAATGGTCCTCCAAGCAAACGTACTCTGTTTTATGGTCAAGTTTAAAACCACGTTTACCTTTGGCTTCACTCTGGAACTCCAGAGGGTCAAGGAAACACTCAGTTCAATCTCAAAGGTTCTGAGGGTTGCGACGGAAACCATCAGGACCCGTTATCGAAAGATAACCTGATTCCTGCACGGCATTAGCCGTTTCCTGTTTACCCATCCGGCAAAAGGGTCGCCCACCATTGGGGGCCCCTTCTATGTCTTTAAGGGTGAGTCCTGTTCCGACGTTGGATTGCATGAGGTTCTCTATTTGGGTCCAGGTGTCATCGGTCAGGGGGATTCTGATGGTATCGTTGGCTGGCGACTCTTAGGATGTCTTGGTTGTTGATGATTGTTAGCTTGTGGGGTATCTTAATGAGTTTTGGTTATTCGGGGGCGGAATGAGTGAAGGGAGGGGGAGTTTTTCAATATACTAACATTACTATTTTTCAGTATTAATATTCAATAAACCTGTATATTTCTCATTCTCAGACTCCCCAAAAGTTATAAAAATATTACCAAACTTTCGAGTGGAGATACACTGGCACTTCTCAACCGTTACTCCTGACCGATAAACAGACCACCCCTTTGAATGAGAAGCGTACTTACCCTCAGATACTCTATCAAGATGCCTTCCATCAGAAATCACAGTAATATAGGGATTCACTAAACTCACGAAAGGCTCATAGAAACTACTATCCAGCCCATGATGCGGTGCAATTAAAACATAAGCATCACTAACCGCAGACTTAAACTTTTCAACTTTCATCAAAGTAGACAATGATTCTTCACCATTATCTCCACAAACAACTATTTTCCTGCTTCCAATTGAGAGAATAGTAATAATACTATTCTCGTTTATATCCGAGTGAACCTTCTCATTTGAACTAAAACAAACGATACTGAGTCCACCATAATTATCTGGATTAGCGATGGAATCAACATTATCAAGAGCTACGGGTTGTGAATAACTAGAGTTAATTTCACAGTATTTCTTTATCAATTCATTATCCTTATCACTTCCACTTAACAAGTACTCATTTGTTATTTCCTTAGGTCTTAGCAGAATATGAGGCTTAACATAGTCTAAGGCAGCTATATCACTAATATGATCTTGATGGGGATGGGTTATCACCATAAACGAAATCTTTTCGTTCCTAATACTATATATAGGGCTCGGGTTCCTTTCACCCGTTCCCAAATCAATCACTATTCTCTTCCCGTTCGGAGAAACCACATGGACGCTGAGACCTCTATCAACATCCCAAATGCTTACTTTCGCTTGTTTAGCCATATCTAAATCTAGAAAGGAAGTATAACTTCATCCAGAACTTTATCGATAAACTCCGGTGAAATGGCGATTCCTTTGTTTAAAGATGAAACAGTGATGAAATCAACTAAACGGAGCCTAAGAGGTTGGTTTCCATATAAATCAGTCTCCTTTATTCCATTTCTACTACAGAACTCATCTATTCGCTTAATAATAAAATCCTTCGCATACTGTGGTGGAACTTCGATAGGCATAACATGAGGTCTAGTTCCGACATACATCGAGTTAACTTTATTATTAATCGCTGAAATCTGTAAAAGAATCTCTGAGAGGACACCTTCCTCGGTTCTATCCTTTATCGTAGACGCCTCAAAACCACCAAAGAACTTTAAAAAAGGCGAATAGCCCTCTTTCTTAGACTCTCTTACAGTGTTTCTTATTTTATCTGATAGTTTTCTTTTAAATTCTTCAATCTGAAAATAACTCAATGAACGAGGGTATGTAATATGTTCAATCATCCCCATGTCAAAAGTGAATGGGGTTAATTCGTCCTTTACTATAACAACAGGTTTATCAAAAGCCAATCTCATTCCTAACTCAAACATCACATTGGGGTTTCTGGTGCTAACATCACAGACGATTATCTCATTGTTATAAAGATTCTCAACAATATTCTTCTGAATGATAGTTGCATCCAAGGAACTACTCACTAGGTTTGCAGAATAACCCGCCGTTTCAGATGCTTCAATTAGCAGCCTCTTAACATCATCCCAATGCTGTGTAGTACACTCTTCATTCCCAGATATAGGCATTACAATCCCGCAAGTTGGCTTCTCCTCTTGAATGCTTCTTGTATCTTGCTCTGACATATTTCTTTTCTTTTGAGTTTATAGTATAACCTATATTCTCCGGCAAGTTAATCCAAGTCTAGAAAGAAGGGTCTAGAAGCTCGGCTTCACCGAGAAAGTCGTTATTCTTTATATCTCGTTTCTATTTCATTCCAATCTACTATCCTCCACAAAGCCTGTAAATGTACCACCCTCCTATTCTGGTAGTCAAGGTAGTAGGCGTGCTCCCAGACGTCGAAGGTAAGGATGGGTTTGAGACCGTGAGCAACGGGGTTATCGGCGTTGGGGTATTGAGCAATGGAGAGCACACCAGTTGCATCGGCCTGGAGCCAGACCCAGCCGGAGCCAAAGAGGGTGACGCCTTTGGCTTCGAACTCAGCTTTGAAAGCATCTACACTTCCCCACTGCTTTACAATCTGCTTACCAAGCAGAGATCCCGGGTCAAGCCCGGGATGAGGGGCAGAAGTGAACTGACCAAAGTAGAGATTGTGGTTCAGAATCTGGCCGGCATTGTTAAACACAGCACCAGTACTCTTCTTCACAATCTCCTCTAGGGACATCGTCTCAAACTCTGTCCCGGCAATCAGTTTGTTGAGGTTATCAACGTATGTCTGCAGGTGCTTGCCGTGATGGAAACTCAGCGTCTCATCACTAATCACCGGGGCCAGGGACTTGTAGGGTAAATCTATTAACTTATACATAACTCTGTTGGAAATCCCGGGTCAAAGCCCGGAATGAGGGTTTCTTTTTTATAGGGTAGTCAAATACTCGCTAAGTTGCTTAATGCTAGCGGGATTAAAAAATCGGGCACCATCGGCAACCACCGTTTTACGGGGCGCACTGGCAGTGGCTCTAACTGCCCGCAGGAACTCCTGCGCCTGCTGCCCCATATTCTTCAGTTCCAACTGCACGCCTTGGGCGTTACCTTCCATCACCAGGAGGTAATAGAACTC
>Ga0310691_10001829_pt1 | contig 30672 bp, 21 predicted proteins | sample 176DNAGHGlowgp2_FD_203887 | JGI IMG/M metagenome (GOLD analysis project Ga0310691, IMG submission 203887) | Sheep rumen microbial communities from Palmerston North, Manawatu-Wanganui, New Zealand - 1766 DNA GHGlow gp2 (v2) (version 2) | ecosystem: Host-associated > Mammals > Digestive system >... | reverse complement strand
AGCGAAGAGGCTTTCGGATTCTCTTCGCTCTTTTAAGGAGATTAATGAAAAAAAGAATTTTACTTCTTTTCTGCGTATTTTGCTGTTACCAAAACCTTGTAGATTTTTTCAATGTCCTGCTTAATCTGTTCCTTCGTGAACTTCTTTTGCGTCAGGCTATCTACGGTTGCAAAGTAGGTAACATCTGTCTGATACCCGAGGCTTTCCCCTTCGGCTTCGTAAGTGGCCGTATATGACCGGCACAGTGCCTCATACGGGTATATCGCATCCCGGTATTCCACTGCCACATCCGCTCCATATGACGGAAGATTCTCCACGCCCCAGTAGGTATCCCCGGACCATCCGGCACCGGTCACACGATACTGGTTTGGATCAAGGCCAAGGATTTTAAGAATATCCTGCTGATATCCTTCCCAGGAAGGATATGCACCTTTCATGTCGCAGTTTACGGCAAACGGATTTCCGTCCGGCATAATCAGCTGTGTCTTATAGCTGTCAAACTGTGCGCTTCTTGCGAACGTTCCGGTGATCGGCTCTTCTGCTGCCGACCAGAACGGTTCGGACGCGTGTTTGCTCACCAGCGTACCCGATACGGTTTCTTCCTGATTAGTGTACTTGTTAAAATAAGTAATCGCTTTCACTTCGGGAATGTTGACGCCATCCATTCTCGGTCCCCACTCTTCCGTATGCGTTACCTTCTTCGGGATTTTCTTAAGCTCACCCCACTGAATATAATCTCCGTCGGCAGAAAGCAGGTACGTATTTCCGGTTGTTTTCGACTTATAGGAAATCTGGCGATCCAAATCGCTTTGGTCCTCCACCGCAACTTCCATGGTTGCCTCAACAACCTCTAACTCCTCCTGCACTTTGTAATCCGCCATACCGGTATAAACATATGTTTTTCCGTTCTTTTGAATCTCCTGCGGGAATCCCATCTTCAGATTATTTTTGTCCTTGGAAATAAACTGATAGTCCACATCAATGGTGTCTTCCAGTGCCTCTTCACTTGTCTCTTCGCTTACCGTTTCGCTTTTCTTTTCACTGTCCTTTTCAACCGTTACAACAACTTCCGACGGTTCCTCCGATGTGGAGGAGGGCATCTGCGTAGTCGGAGTTAAATGGTTGCAAGCAGCGAAAGACAACATGGATACGGCCATTAAAACAATGCCTAAATTCTTTAATACCTTATTCTTCATCGTCTTCTTTCTCCTTTCCTTAGATTTCCTCTCCATCATCAAAATCTTGATCGGTATATCCGTCCGAAGATTCATCAAAACGAATTTCCGAAGTTCCCACTGCCTTTTTTCTTCTCTTGCCGATAATTAACATGGCAATACCGGCTAAAATCAGTGCAGCAAGTCCCATACCTCCGTAGATGGTCCATCCGGCTAATGTTCTGCTTTTGGTAATATCGTTCTTCTCACCAATCAGTACGGAATAACCGGTCGTTCCTTCCACATCACCGGTGATGTAGTTGTTCTCCCCTCTCTGGAAGAACTTGTTACCCATCTTAAGTACAAGGCGGCCAAGTTCCGGAATCTTCTCATTGTTAATCGTACAGTCGATTGCCAAAAGCTCGATATCCTGTGAGGTATAGGTTCCGTCTAGGTGATAGATCTTGTCGGTCTTATAATAACCGCCGATGCTGGCACTTTCCTTTGCATAATACTTTCCGTGCGGCAGGTCTAAACCAAAATCAACCTTTCCGTCTTTTGCTTCCGCACTGGCAAGCAGTGTATCCTTCTTTACAATGACTTTGCCGTTAATATTGACAATATCCTCTTCCGCATAAAGCTCGAATTTACCGCCGCTAAGGGAATGGTTGCCGTCACTGCCCTTCTTTGTAACCGTAAGGGAAAGCTTCTGACGGTCATTTAAAATACTTTCGTTGGAAACCACCTTCGGGGTATTCTCGTCTTTATACTTAATCTCAAAGTCAAAGCGATTCTTTCTTACCGTCATTCCATAAGGCGCTTTGGTTTCTATCATGTAGTAGGTACCGATCGGCATATCCGTAATCTTTGCCGTACCGTTTTCGTCAATAACCACCTTCTGAATGAGCTGGTCTTTCTTGTAGTAGGTGGTACGGTTTCCGTTTTCATCTACGGCATGATCGTAGGTATAAACCTCATTCGCATACAGATTAAACTCCGCACCCTTAAGAGAGGTATTCTCCCAGATAAACTTACCGTCCTTAAAGTCAACTAAGGATTCACCTACCTTAACAAAGTTCACATCACCCTTAACCGGCGTATTGCCCCATTCGTTCTTATAGGTAACACGAATCGTTTTGCTGTCCGGTTCGGTTGCGTCAAACTCATATTCCGTCGTATTCTTCACATATCCGAACGGAGCGTGTTCTTCCTTAATCATGAACTTATTAAACGGAAGGTCGATGTCAAAGGCAATTTTTCCGTCTTTACCGGACGATGCATACGCAAGAATGTTTCCCTTCTTAACAATGACATCCCCGGCAAAGTTCTTAATGTCTTCCGCAGCGTAAATACCAAACTTCGCATCCGCAAGCGGCTTTTTGGTTTCTTCATCAAACTTATAAAGGTCTAAAATCACATTCTGTTTTTCATCAAACTTCGTTGTTGTTTCGATAACCTTCTGAATGCTTACATCGGTATCTTTTAATTCCACATCCATTTCCGTCTGATCAAGTACATACCCTGTGGGTGCTATGGTTTCCACAAGATAATACTTTCCTAAATGAAGGTCAGTAATGGTAGCCGTTCCGTCATTGCCGGTTATAATCGTTCCCACTACTTCGTCTTTGGAATGAAGCAGTGTTCCCTGATTATCCGGAGAATAAATATCTTCTCTGGCACGGACTTCAAAGGTTGCATTCGGAAGCGGTGCCTCTTCCCAGATAAACTTCTCGTTCTTATAAGATGTTAATGTCTTACCTCTCTTGGTGATGGTAATTTCGCCGAGTTTCTCGGTGTTTTTAAACTCTACATCATGGATATGAATCCCGTTTTCAATCACATAATTTAAGTTTGCATCCACTTTTACAACCACCGGTTCGGAATCCGCAAGGTATGCGTTCGGAGGAACGATTTCCGTTATGGTATAAGTATCCGGTGAAAGTTCTGCATCAACTAAGATTACGCCGGTATCGTCGCAGACAAACTGAGTTTCTCCGCTTCGGTCAACCACGTTGTTTCCTGCACTGTCTTTAATTTCATACGTCGTTCCGGCTTTTAATACAACCGTATCCCGGCCGGAATCCTTCTTTGTGCAGCGAATCTGAATCGGCACATTTCCGTCCGTCTTCTCTCCTAAGTCAACCGTTACAAGGTCTTTATCGATAACCACCTCAAACGGATCCATCAGGATATATTCCGGAGCCACCTCAATCTCACGGATGAGATAGGTACCCAGGTTTAAATCTGCGGAAAGGACTTTTCCGGTCGCATCCGATGTCAACGTCTGATAAGGATTTACCGCATCCCAATTGTAATCCCCGGTCGCATCATCATAGGTCAGTTTGGATTTTAAATACACTTCAAACTTTGCACCCTCTATTGCAAGTCCGTCTTCGCCTCTTTTTACAAAGGTAAACTTGCCAACTTCGGATTCATCCACCGCATTTACGGTGAGATCGTTACCCAGTACCTCTATTTCCGCAACGGAAGGTACGAGTTTTTGGTCTACGACATTTACTTCAAACGGATACTTCTTCGGATTTAATCGGAATCCGGGAACCGTTTCCACTTCCTGTACGTAGTAATTTCCTGCCTCTAATTTATCCGATATAACGGCCTCAAAGTTTGCCGTCGCACCGGTATTATTTCCGACAAGATTGACGCGCTGCATCTCGGTTCCGTCTTCCTTAAAAAGACCATATACAACGTCATTCAGCGAAGTATAATCCCCTTCCGTATCCGCCGTTTTCACAACCTTTACTTTCCATCTGTACTTATTCGGTGCTTCTTTTACACGAACAGTCGCCTTTGCCTTATCGGTTGCATCTACCTTAAAGTCACTGTGCGTGGAAATCAGTTCATCGTCTACCAGGGTTACTTCAAAGGTAAACTTCGTCGGATCCAGATCGAAATATTCCGGCGAATATGTTTCTTTAATATAATACGAACCGAGTTCTTTAATCTCGTAGGTAAACGATCCGGTCGCTCTTGTTCTCGTACCGGTTAATTCAATTTCCTGCAAAAGTTTATCCTTGGAATCAAACAAACCGTACTTCGCCTTGGAGATATCGGCTCCGTCTCCCGGCAGGTTACAGGAACCGGTTTTAATAATCTCAATATCCGGGGTAAACGGTTTCGAGTCTTCATCATCCGTTGTGGTTGCCTTTAAGGTCGTGCCACTGGGCGTAAAGATTTCATCTGTCGTGGTAAATGTTCCATCCTCATTGACGGTAAACTTATGTTTTTTCGTATCCAGCTTATATCCGTGCGGGGATGTGGTTTCCAAAAGATAATACTTTCCGGCTGTCTGGGAAAGTGCACCGGACGTACCGGTTGCACGATTCGGATTATCCGCACTTACCGTAAGCGGAATATCTTTAATCTTATTATCGTCGTTATCATATACGGTGTAGACCGCACCCTCTAAGGTTGCTCTGGGATCCTTGCTGTTGCCGCGTTTTGTAACACTGACGGTAAATTCATGCAGCACTTTCTCCACCGAATTTGCATTCACCGCCGTAGCTTCAACGCTTACGGTACTTCCGTCTACCAGTGCCCCACTGGGATTATATGCCTGCAATTTAAGCGTATTATCTTCTTTGACTACCTTAAACCAGAATCTCGATCTATCCAAAAGATATCCGGTCGGTTCCTTGGTTTCCTGAATGAAGAAATATTTATTTACATCATTATCCGTAAATTCCACATTGAAGGAACCGCTCATGTTAATCTCGGAACCGCCAATCGGGGTATTAATGGTTGCTTTTCCTTTTTCCGTCGTACCGCCGGTGGATGTATTGTATTCATACAGCGTATAAACGGCACCTCTGACCGATTTACCCGTTGCACTGCTGCCCGCTTTCTTTACCTGAATGTCGGGCTTTAAGGAATCCTCTTCTTCGATAAATGTCGCGGTTACCAGGTCATAGTAATTAAAGTCCACCAAATCAAATACGGGATCATCCGTTGTAATCTTATTATCGTATGTCCAGGAATCTCCCGGGTAATGCATCTTATTATGATGAACAAGCCAGTGCTTTTCGGTATCCCGTTTAAATCCGGCCGGAGGGGTAATCTCCTGGATGTAGTATTTTGCCACATCATCGTTATGCTCATCGCCATCCGGGAACTCCGGTAAGTAAAGATTAAACTGCCCCGTAACCAGGGTATTCGGATTCAATCCGGATTCCTGCGGTGCATGTAAGGAAATACGGTCTAACTCCGTTCCGTCCTCTTTATATAAACCATAGGTCGCACCGTCTAAGGATTTTCCCAAATCCTTTCCGCCGGGTGTGGTCTTATTGACATTGATTCTAAGACGCATTCCAACCGGAACCCATTTCTGTGCCTGTCCTGCAGCAAATGCCATCTGCTGATAGCCGCTTCCCTCGGGCGGCTCAAAAATTCTAACCCAGAAGTTCGTATAGGCGGTTCCGTATCCCGCCGGGCAGGCCGGATCCCTATATGTACATTCTTCATCCGCCACTGCCGTTAAAAAGAGAAGATACTGGTCAATCTTCTGCTGCCAGGCTTCCGGTACACCACGGTAGATAATATCCCTGCTGTTTCCGGAAATACCGTTATACGCATAGTTTGCCGCAATATGCGTAATCAAGTACATGAAGTCTTCATTATTGGCAAGCTCCGGAACACCGCCCTGCTCAATCCACCACATTCTTCCGTCATTCGCAAGACCACCGCCGGGACCGTGAGCGACTGCTGCTGCCAGCAGAATACGATCCACATATTCGCCGCTCTTTCCGTTATCCGCAAGGTAGTTTCTGGGATAGGTGGCACCACCTTCTCCCGGTGCTCCCTTGTTCGACTCAATACAATAAACGATTCTTTCCGTTCCGCCATCATTCCAGGTATACCGATGGGTATTCCATGAACCGCCATCCATAAAGGTACTGTATAAAATATTCTTGCCCTGAACGATGGTTGCATCCTCATAGTTGTAGGAAATTTCCGCCCTGGAAACAAAATCAAAACCGTTAAATACACTAAGGAATATAAACAGTGCTGACATAACTGCCGACACAACTCTTCCAAGCAACCTACTCCTCTTTCTCTTCACTTGTCTTTTCCCCCTTCTCCACATTTACAACATCCTTATCGGAAGGATTACTCTCTTCTTTTTGTCCGTTTAAAACTTCACTTCCGGTCTCGGATGTAATTTCCTTTTGTTCGGAAGATGTTTCACTGTTTTCTTCTTCCTTCTTGGAAGTCTCTTCTTTCTCGGAAGCTTTTTCCGAGGTTTTTTCGGATGCTTCTTCGGAAACCGCTTCGGACGTTTCTTCGGATGTCTTTTCCGATACTTTTTCAGAAGCTTTTTCTTTCTCCGAAGCCTTTTCCTTTTTCTCTTTCTCTTCCTGGATCTTCTTTTCTTTTTCCGCTAAATCTTTTTCGTATTTCTCCACGTCCTTTTCCGCCTGTATGCGGATGGATTCGGCAATCTTTGCTTTCTCCGAAACCCTTGTCGTATTTTCTTCTTCGCTGACTAAATCCGTCTGCCTTACGTATCCTTCCACATCATGTTCCGCTGCGATGGAATAGGCATATTTGCCTTTCGTGGAAACGTATTTAATCTTGTACCAACCGTTATCCGTGGAAGATAAAACCTGTACGGCAAACTCCTTAAGCGGATAGGTCGGAATGGTTGCTTCTCTTCCGTTATCCGATACGGCTCCGTATTCCTCTCCCGGTCCTTTATATACCCGGATGTTTCCACCGGTATCATCCGCCCTGGTATACATCACGATATTTAAAGTCGCATTAATCTTATTGTCATCCAAGCTTCTTTCTTTTTCCATTTCCGCCAAGGTACTTGCTTTGATTTTCTCCATCTGCTTTATGACTTCTTCGCTAAGACCTTTATTGGATGTATTTTCCGCATTTGGTGTTAAAGGAGGGGCATTCACTCCCGGGATGAGTTCATCGGCCACATCCGCTTTCTTTGTTTCTTTCTCCGGGATCTTTACAGAATCCTCTTCATTTTTCTTATCCGAAGAAACCTCCGATGTTTTCTTATTGTCGCTAACTTCCGCTTCTTCCTTTTCTTCGGAAGGTGCTTGTGCTTCTTCGCGGACTATTTTTTCTTTAATCGTCACAACATTTCCTTCCTTTGTTGTAACGGATACAATTTTTCCCTTTTCGTCCTTTTCAACGCTTGCTCCGTCAATGGCAAGGATGTTTCCTTTTTCATCCATCATTCCGACGGGGTTTCCTTCTTCATCAAAACCTACATACACGGTTCCCTCTTCCGTCTGGGCAATGTAGGTATTCTCTCCGACCTGCGCCAAAATCTCTTCTTCGATTGCCGGATTTGCCTTACATCCTGCTGCCAGAAATGCGACACACAAAGAACCTAACAGTAACATCAGTAATTTCTTCTTCATACCGTCTCCTTCTTTTTCAATACGTTTTTTATGCTTCCACAGTCCATCCTCTCGATTACCCGTCAATATATAATATTATCCACAATCTTTCATTAGTCAACATTTTTTATATATATTTGTATAATTTTATATCATTATTGTAGTTTTTATTAAACAATTACAATATGTTGTATTTTCTGTTAAAAGAACAACACGAAATCTGTTTTCTTCATTTTGCGCACAAAAAAAGGAACCGATTTCTCGATTCCTTCAACGCTATGGCGTTCGCCTTTATAGGATATCGTCCGTTATGGACATGCCCGAAAAAGGACTGCATTTTATAGTCCTTTAAAAGTGCTAATTACTGGATTTCAAATAAACCGATACCGCTGTGTGATGCAGATTGATGACAATATATCCCTGGTTCCAACCCGGAAAGATCATATTCCATATAACCATTTTTCGTAAGAGTACCTTCGACAACAGTAAACATATCTTTCTCCGGTAATTCATACACCTTACAATTTGCGAGCATCTCTTTCTCTATATAGCTCGTACCCTCAAACCAATGAGCTTTATACTTTTCACCATACTGCAGGTTAAAATAATCTTCGACCGGATTGCCGTTCATATCTTCTATACCGAAACCATCAATCTTATACTTATCAAGAAACAAACCATCTACACCGGGTTCATATAAAGAATATATACTTTCAGAGTCAAGAATAGGCAAACCATAACCATAGAAATTTGTTTTTGCAAATGCTTGTTCTCCGGGCATCTTCGTAGAATACACGACGAATTTATCGCCTTCCTTTAATACAGGTATTTCAAAATCACCAATAGCAATTATGTATCCTTCTTCACTTTTCCGTCTATCTATATAATAGATCTCACGCTCATCTTTAATAGCAAACCCAACACCATACTCATCCGCTTTTGGACTTACATAATCCACGGCATAAATATCTTCACCGTGTAAAATACATCCAATTTCTCTTCTCTGCGACGCCCAACCTGCATCAACTTTAAACATCTCCATCGGGTCCTTTTCCGGCTCAACTTCAGATACTTCTTCCGGCTCGGATTCAATTTCCGAAACCACCTCCGAATCTTCAATCACTACCGGCTGCGGATCGACATACGGCTCCGGATCAGGCTCTTGTACAGCTACACTGCCACCATTGCATCCAGTGATCGAAAGCACTACTACCATTACACCAATTATTAATCCAATAATCTTCTTTTTCATTTTCTCTACAATCCTCTTATCAATTTAGTAATTCATCATTTTCGGAAATCGACACAAGAGTATAAATGTTTACTCTATAAATGTTTCCAAAATTTGTATAAATTATATCGCTTTACCCCCCCCCGTCAAATTTTTCACAAACCCTTGATTTTACTGGGTTTGCGGACTTTTTGGACACAAAAAGCCCTGCCTTTGATTTTTCTTTGGCAGGGCTTTCCTTTTTCCTTAGTTATTTCTTATTCTGCAATAAATGATGTAACTCCGTCCGATGTTCCGTCTCCTCCGTCAATACCGCCGGTGGAAACCGCACCCTTTGTGATATTCGGATCCAGCAAAAGGTCGTTATGTCCGCCCGAATTCATCCAGGCTTCCAACGTATCTCCCGACTCCTCGGAACTTAGATTCTCTCTTCCGGAATGCTCCGTTCCGTAATCATGATCCATATTGCCGTTGTTATTGTAAACGTTATCCGTCTGCTCCTGTGCTCTGGTATTCGCCTGATCGCTCAGTTCATCCGACCACTCAATCGGATTTAATCCGTTTTCCTCTCTGTAGCGGTTGATTTCATCGAACAGTTCCTTATTATCCCGGGAAGTAACCGTGTAATTCTGATCCTCCGACGAATCGGCAAACTCTTTATCAAGCTGCGCATTGGCTGCATCAATATCCAGTTCCCAGGAGCCATCCTTATAAACCATCATACCGTCCCGGTCCCCCTCTTTCGGACCGCTTGTTGTCGATGGCGTAGTAGCCGTTGTGTCGGTTGTGGTCTGCTGTGTCTGTGTTGTCTGCGGCTTTGCCTGAGTGTTCTTCCCGGTGGTCTGTGTTGTGGTCGTCTTTGCGGAAACAACGCTTCCCGAAGGAGTCGTCTGTCCGCTCTCCTTTTGTGCCGTTACCGTCTGTGAAGCCGTCTTGCTTTCCTCGGCTACTTCCTTCAGCTCCGCTTCCGTGGTTTTACTACCGGCACCTGCTGCGGCTTTCGTATCTGTCGTACTCTTTACCGTGGCCTTATCTTTTTTCTCTTCGGTTTCTTCTGAAGCTGCCTTTTCCTCGCTCTTTACCTCTTCCTTTTCCGAAGTGATTTCCTGCTTCTTAAAAGCACCTGTCACTTTTTCTTCGCTCTTCTTATGATCCTTTTCTGCCTTACCTTCTTTCACGGCAGCATCCTCTTTTTCCGTTCCGTTTATAACTTCCGCAACGATCTTCTCTTCCGTAACGGCTGCCTGAGTACCCTGACATCCGACGCTAATTACGCCAAGTATAAATGCGGTTAATAAAATTGCGACAACTTTCTTCTTCATGTTTTTTCCTCCCATGTCTGTTCAAATTCAATGTTTATTCCGTAATCTTCTATCATCATCTGCCGAATTCCGGCTTTCGTTTTTTCATCCAGGATTAGGTTCTCTTCGGCTATGGACTGCATGACGTTGCATCCGATTACCGTGCATAATTCCATGTGTGTGATGACTTCGCCGTCAAGGGTTATGACCTTATCCTCTTCCCCGTCACCGTCTAACATCTTCCTGCATAATTCCTTTAAGTTCACTCGAATAACCCAACCCTTTCCCGATAAAAACAAAAAAGCAACCTTCCCTATGAATCCCCTGGCACAATAAGACGATTCTAAAAAAGCTGCTTTCCTTTTTTCATATATCGTCTTTTCAGCCATACTATATATGCCCGTTATGCTTGAGATTCCGCCCTTTTGGGGCTTAGTCTATTCAATTGGCAAAAAAGACGATTTTTCTTAAATAACCTTTATTTGCCCATATTATATGCACAAAAAACATACATGTCAAGTATTTATTGCAAATATTTATTACATCCCCTGATAAGCACAAAAGGAAAAGCACCCGGCTCTTCCTTTTTCGTTCACTCTTCTTTTTTTACAAATCCTTTAGCACAATCTCTATTTTGCGGCTCTTTAAGGATTCCTTATTCGGAAACAACCCACCGCCCGGACACCGGATAATCAAAACATCATCGGAAATAATCTCCCCGATTACCCCATCAAAAGAATAGGATGCCGTAGCACCGAGCGAATCCAGATTTAAGTACATTCTCGGAGAATAACTTCCGCTGTAGTCCTGCGTATCTTCCGGGTACTCTTCCTCATAAGGCTTTTGCATATCATCCTCCTCTTTTTCAAAATCCTCTTCCTGAAGATTCTCTTCCGGGATTTCTTCAAAGAGGTCTGTCTGATGAACTTCTTTCGTCTCCCGGTCAAGAGATTCCGTTTCCTCCGCTTCTTCTGCAGCTTTATAATCCGCCGTATTTTCCGAATCCTCCTCAAGAATTACATCCACATCCTTAATGGAGGGGACATCAACCGGTTCCGGTTTCTTACGGATCTTCGTTTCTAAAATCCTGCCGACGATTTCATCGTTAAGCTCATAGTAGCGATACGCTTCCTCCTTGGTACGTCCTTCCATCAGAACATGGAAAAATTCCTCTTCGTTTGAGAGGATTTCATTCACAAATAAAGCGACGTAGTAACCTTCGAGATACAGATTGGCAAGCTTCCCCGTATTGAATAACTTCTTTGACTCCTTATCCCTCTTCGGCTCAAGCAAAAGATAGGTATGCACATTCGGGTACTTTTCTTTCCACTGACGGATGGTGCCGATTCCGATCCCCTCCTTGTCCCCGGAGAGACGGTCGGTACAAAGGAATACATCATAAAGACCTTTCGACAGATAGGTATCGACTTCCGCTCTGGTGGATACAAAGTCCACACGCCCTATGGCAAGATCACTTCTGCCGTTATGCATCAGTTTTTCTTCATAGGTTTTCTTTACGTTCTCAATGGTCTTTTGATATCTGGCTGCCGCTTCCGGCGGAAGATTCGTGTTTTGTTCCGCAATGCCAATGAGCACATTTGCAATCATACTACAACCCTCCTCAGTATTGATTATAATTTATCGAAAAAAAATAAAAATATCAACAATTTCTTTTAACTTTTTTATAATTATTTTACTTTGTTGTAGTTTTTGCTAAATAAAATGTGAATGTCAGACCGCTAAAATAAAGGCATTTAAGGCAGCAAAATCATAGTGTGATTCTTCCTTCCGTCGTTTTTTCATTCGTTCATATACCGATCTGGCTTGTGTCTGCCAGGCAGAACCAAACTGCTTTTTCCACGTAAGAATATCTTCCTCCCTTTCGTTAAGCCATAAAGAGAATTCCAGTTCATCGAAGTTATAGGAATGCTTCGTAAACGTCTGATAGCCTTTAAGAGTATTTTCTTTCTTTTCCGGAGTGTTTGCTTTTTCACTACGCGCGCGCTTCTCAGAATTTAAAGTATTTATTTTATAATAAGCTCTTTTTTTATCGGCCCCTTTTGCATCATGCTCATTTTCGGCAGGCAAAGGTTCGGCGTGTAAAACAAAAGAATACTTTCGCTCTTTCGTTTTCCCGGCAGTTAAATACCCGTTTTCTTTTAATTCCTTCCAGGCGTTACGGAACTCATAAGAAGACATACCGGCTTTTTTCCGGATGTCCTCTTTGGAAGAAAGATCCGGTGCGGTATGGCAGAAAAACATAAGATGTACAAAAAGACCTTTTGCCCGAAGGGAAAGGTTTTTATTTAGGATCAGGTTTTTGGGAACACGAATAAAGCGGTCGCTTACAGGAACCGGACGGACATGCCGAAGATTGGAACCGGTCTGCTCCTTTCCGTCAACGCCGTGATAGACGATTCCGAAAGAACCGGCATTTTGATGAAACGAATCGCATTCGATCTTCCAGAAAAAAACATTGCTTTCCCCGGCCGGGTAACAATGCTTTGTTAAATACCCGAACCGTTCGAGTTCCGAAAGTGCTGCATCCGCATGGACATAGGGATGTAAGACGGAGCGGATATACTTCATGGAAAAGTCGTGTTTGGGATTGGTTTTGGCAAGTGCCAGACAGGACATGGCTCCCAAAGCGGAAGCGGAGATCCCGGAAAGCAGAGAATTTTGGGCGACCTTAACAAAAGCAAAATCGCCTTTTTCATTAAAAAAAAGCATATTTCACCCTCCAAAAAGCCGAAAACCCTTGATTTATCAAGGGAAAAAGGGTAAAATATACATGTAGAGTATACGAAGTACATTAATTCCGACGCGAAAAGGAATTACTTTCTACATCTCGATGAAAGATTGGTTGCCGCCAATCTTTCATCTTTTTATACCAACCCTTCGGCATAAAAATACTATATCTTGATATGTCAATTATAGTCTGCCACAAGTGAAAGTGTCAACGAGGGTAGGCTTCCCCGAATTTCCGTAAAAAGTGGGAAAAAGTCAAAGCCCTTCCCTGCTTTTCCGTAAAAAGTGAGAAAAAGTCCCCTGTTTCCCCGAAAAAGGCGCAAAACATGAGAAAAAGTTTTTTTAAGGCCTTCCCTGAATTTCCGTAAAATATGGGAAAAAGTCCGATATTCCCCCGATTTTCCGTAAAAAGTGAGAAAAAGTCCCCCTTTTCCCCGAATTTCCGTAAAAAGTGGGAAAAAGTTTTTTTGCCCGGTTTTTCCCACTTCCCCAAATTTCCGTAAAACATGGGAAAAAATCACGATCTCCCCTGATTTTCCGTAAAATATGAGAAAAAGTTTGATTCCGGGAAAAATTTATTTTACCCGAATCTCCGTAAAAAGTGGGAAAAAGTCATAGTAATGTAGAAAAGATAAATAAAAAAACCTACATTTGTAGAAAAATATTATAGATAATAGGAAAATAAACAAACATTTTAGGGGATGGGAAAAAGAAGGAAAAGAAAATGCGTGAGAAAAAGTTTTTCCCACGCATTTATTACCATTGAAACGGATTCATAATTTAGGAGAAATATTTGTGATTGCGCCGTCTAAACCGGTTACGGTAACGCGATTTGAGAAGGAGATTGAAAAACTCGGGGAACTATACTGGTTAGGCTATCATGATGCAGAAGAACAATTAGAAGCTTTGCAGGAATATCTTGCAAAATAAAAAATGTCACCACGGGGACAGTCCCTGTGGTGACATTTTTTATTTAAACTGTCTGAAGATTTGTGTGAAAGTTCGGATCCGGTCCGTATGAATTGCAGATATTTCTTTGAAAATCAATTGCTCCGCCTTCTTTTTTCGGTGTATTTTGAGTAAATTCGTTGTTATCTGTGTTTCCTTTAGGAATAATTGCGGGAGCATATGTATTCGCCGTATTATTCACGAATTCATTTTCCTTATTTTCAATATTATTTTCTTCGGGAACAATTGCGGGTGTGTTTGTATTAGCCGTATTATTCAGATAATCATTTTCTTTTTCTATATTGTTATCTATGGGAACAATGGCATGTGTGTCTTCATTTCCTTTATGATTTTTAAAGAAATCATCTGTGATAATCGTTTCATCATAGAAAATCGCGGTATCCCTGTTTGTATCATTCTCGGTATAATTCGCATATTGTTTCGTTTCCAGCTTCTCTTCGCATGCTCTGGCAACCATTGCATTACCGCCTACAAGAAGAGGGATTAATAGTGTTGCAGATAATAGCGTTACCAGATTTGTGTAAGTAGTTTCCTTCATATGGATTGCCTCCTTGCATTGTGTACTGTCTTTTGCTTTATCCTGATTAAATACTATCACAGGGATTGTCACAGAATAGTCACAGTCATTTTATAAATGTCGCCACAGGGACTGTCCCTCTGGCGACATTTCAGTGCAAATTTATTAAAATTCTATATTATGTTGCCTTCTTTGTTGAACGATACACCATTTTTGGTGTATCGTATTGGAAAAACCGCCGATTACTCGACGGTTTTCTTGTTATTTTTCTCTTTTTTTTCATTTTCTTTATATAATCGTCAAACTCCTTATCGGACATACTTTGTATAAACTCTCGTTCCTTCCTGTATTCCTCTGGGCTTTTGCGATCATCGCAAATCATTTTTCCCATATTATCACCTAATCTTTCTAAACTGAAAGCCAAATTCTTTCTGTAATTTCTCTAAAACCAACTCTTGATTTGTCTTTTCTTCGTCAGTATACCATTTTTGTTTTCTGCTTGGTTGAACGATACACCATTTTTGGTGTATCGTATTGGAGAAAGGGCAAAGGGAGTATTTGATTAACAATGACAATCAGTGAAAACAAAAGAAAAGCCCGCAGGTCTGCAGGCTTTCCAAACGCCTATGTTACCGTTACTTTTCTGCATGAGAGCTATGATAATTTTCAAAAAAAGAACTAACATCTTCAAATGTATAGGATTTGCCGTCAACAAATGTCTTTTCTATACAACCATCAACAAGTTTGTAACCGCCACAAACACTATTAATAGTATCAATATCCATATTTGATTTTAACTCTTTTATTAAAACGCGTTCGCCATGAATTACATAGTCATCAGTTCTATAGAAATAATAACTGATTGGATTATAACCAATATTTTCTGAAGAAAATAAGATATAATCTAACGCAAAATTAAAATACTTCTCATCCTCTTTATTTTGTTTTCGATAATTAGAAAGTTGCATAATTGCATCCGCTTGCTTATCATCCAAAAAGAAGTAATTAACAGGAACTTTAGTTTCACGAATATAACTTTGAGTAAGAGTAAGAATATCGCCATCACACATATTACCTAAGTAATCTTCCTTTATTGTCATAAAAGTATCCTTGCTAATATATGGACTATTGATATAAATCAAGGTAGCTATAGCTTTATCTCTTTCTAAGTCGTTTTCAAATTCATTATCAGCTACCATTTTATCGATTTTAGCATATACTTGATCTAATGTTATTTCACTTGGCACATATACTTCACCATTCTCATCCAAAATCGGTAATTCAGGGAGTTCAACGACTACCGGAACAGCTTCGCTAATTTCCTCACTGGGTTGTTCTGAAGTATATACTTCAGACGGTATTTCCGACACTTCTACTACAACCTCCGATACTACTTCCGGCTGCGGTTCGGGAGTTTTCGCACATCCGGAGCATAACATTACCGCAAGTGTTCCGACACCTGCAAGTCCGGCAATAGTAATTTTCGAAGTTATTTTTCTAATCTGGTCTTTCATGTTAGCCATTTTCAAACCCTCCAAGCCTCAAATATAGGCTTATCTTACTACCTCCTCCCAGATTTTGTCAAACCCTTGCCATGACTGGTTTTTTGGCATTTTAGCGCAACTAAGATGTCATCCTGCGCATAAAGAAAAGTCCGCACACAAATACGGACTTTATCTGTTGAACGATACACCATTTTTGGTGTATCGTATTGGTAGTACATTTTGTGTTTATTTTTTTCTGTATACTATATACAGAAAATCATTTTCTAACAATCTTATTATAACAAAATTCGACATTTTTTCCCAACTGTTTATTCGAAAATTCATCTGTGAATAGTAACAAAAAGTCGAGATTTCTCTCGACTTTTTTGTTAATTCTTTTGTATTTGTTTTAAACTTGATATGCTTTTTCCTCCTCATCCGAAAGAGGCAGGAACGTAATGTTTAAAAACGGCGACTTTACTTCGTACTTTTTCACGATGGTCTTATTGGCAATCAGTTCATCCAAGGCACTCTTTAGATCGTCTAAAAACTTGTCTTTTCTCTTACCCGGGAAAGAAGACATCATGGAGTTTAATTCAATGACGGAAACAAAATCGCTCGGTCTTGATAGAACTCTTTGGTTTTGCAGATAGAACAAAAAGTTCTTCGCATTCTGCGAGGCATTCGCCCAGGTTTCCGAAACCACTTTTTCCGTAACGGCACTAAGCCAGGAATTTAAGAAGGATTTCGAGAAGTCTACGCGAAGCTTTCCGGTATAGTCCACGGTCTCATCCGCATAATCCAAATAGTAACCGTCAACAATCAGGTTGTAGGCTTTGGCACCGCCGCTTTTTCGCTTTCCGCTCGGTGTCACTTCTTCCTGCATTAAGATGTCGTAGTTTTTAAATTTATAAAGAGAACTCTTAATCTTCTCTTTCGTATCGGATACGGAGTCGGTTAACTCCTTTCCGGATTTGTTGGTCAGATGCTTTACAAAGTCTTTTAAGGAAACCACCAGATATCCCTTGGAAGCCGTATCCGCACTGATCATGTTAAAGAGCGTGACAAATACGAGATGGTCAAAAGGACCGAGTGCCTTGCTTTCCAAAAACCTTGCACCGATTTGCTCCAATGCTTCTTCCGTGGCAACATCCGGTAAGGGAATGTCTTTTCCGACAAAGGTTTTAACGCGGGATCCGGATGCGGTAACGTTTTCAAAGTAAAAATCAACGGTTCCCTTTTTCTTATTCACCATTCTCTCCGGCGGCTTGTTGGCGGAAAGCATAAAGAGCGGAATACCGACTAAGGAAGCCGGATATTTTACAAACTCCTCTTCCTTTTCCTCAAACCCGGCCAGGATCTGATACGCATAATATAAAAACTCATGCAGGTAATACTTTGCCTTCGTGGTGGGACGGATTTCCGAGAAGAATGCAAAATCCGAGATGGCAACATAGTCTCCGTTACGAAGCCATGCTTCCACATGCATTAAGTCAAAATTCTCTTCTTCCTGCTTGGCATCATACGCACCGGCACGGAAGTTTTTTAATAAGGCGCGCTTATCCTGGATTAGGAGTTTTTTCATTACCTTTACTTCATCCACGGCATTTTCCTGAAGCGTTGTACTTAATACGTCACAGGCAAAGCCGACACAGTAAAGTTTATCCGCAAACATTAAAATCGGCGAAAAGCTGTCTAAATCCGCAATGGGACAAAGCGCCTTAAACTCTTTCGCAAACACACCGGTATTGGAAAGGAAGGCATCTTCCGCATCGACTAAAAAATCCTTATGCTGTTGTTTGAGTCGTTCCAGTAAATCCATAATTATAATCTCCGAAGGACATTATAACATATTCCGTCAAGAGCCTAAATATCCTCTTCCATTGCGGCAAGCACGTCCAACTTCTTGGCAACGGTTTCGTATACTTCCGCATTTTCTTCCAAATCCTTTAAAACCAGACCGGAGATATACTGTGAAAGCGGCAGCTTCGCTTTTTTGGCGGCAGCCTTCATCAAACGAAGCTGGGATGCGGAGTAGTAAGTGGATACGCAGATGTTCTTTCTTTCGTTCTCCACGGTATTCCCTGCAACAGGCTGCGCTTTTTCTTCTTTTACGGAAACGGGCATTTCTACTGCCTTCTTCTCTATAGCCGGCTTCTTTGCCTTTTCTTCTACAGCTTCTTTCTTTTTCGGAGCAGGAGCGGCTTCTTTTACGTTTTTCGTAGCAGTACTCTTCTTTGCTGCGGCAGCTTTCTCTGTACTCTTCTTTGCTACAGGGGCCTTCTCGGCACCCTTTTTAGCCGGTGCAACTTTTTCTGCCGGCTTCTTTGCCGCAGCGGTCTTTTTCACTTCTTTCTTTGCTGCTGGCTTTGCCTCTTTCTTCGCCGGTTCCTTATTTTCTACGGGAACCGTCTTTCCCATTTTGGCTGCTAAATCCAACAGCCCACTCATTGCATTTGCATCGGTATTTTTTGCCATAATTTTATCCCTCCATGATTTCTAATAGCTCTTTCACCCAATTTACATAATCAACGGCTGCCTTACTGTTCGGCTTTGCCTCAAAAAGACTCCTGTTTGCGGTAATGCATTTTTCCACTTCCTGACATTTGGAAATCGAAGTTTCGAATACATTAACGCCAAGGGCACTTCCCAGGGTGGGAAGCATATCTTTAATGGTATTATCCTGGGAATTTCGCATGTCGAAACCGGTAAGCAAAATGCCGTAGATCGGGAGTTTGTGTTTCATTTCCTTTTCCAGATCATTTAAGCTTTCCAGAAGTTCGGATAAACCGTCGAGCGCAAACTTCGCCGGAAGAACCGGACATACCGCACCGTCTGCCGCATAAATGGCGGAGATCATCCAGGTGTTGATGGTCGGCGGCGTATCAAAGATGATGTAGTCATAATCTTTTTCCACACTCTTTAGCGCCTTTTTGATAAATGCCGGATCATCGGTGCAGGCTCTATAGAGTTCGCTCCGCTCTCTTGCTAAATACTTGTCTCCCGGAATGATATCTCCGAAATCGGCTTTGTAGATACAGTTTTTTGCTTTCTCTCCTTCTAAGAGATTCTTCAGCGTTTTTATGTCTTCCCGTTTCTTTGTATAAACGCTGGTTGCGTTTCTGGATGGATCAAGGTCTACCAAAAGAACCCGAAATCCGACAAACCGAAGCGCATCGGCAAGGTTCAGTGAAGTCGTGGACTTCCCGACGCCTCCTTTTGCGTTCGTTACAACAATTTTCTTTGCCATAACATCCTCCTGCTATTTTTATAACATTTCACTGTTTCCATTTTAAAGTTTAAATTAAAATGTGAACATTTCACTTTTTAATGTGCGCATTTTAATTTTCAATGTTTCCGTTTAACGTTGCACATTCTGCTTTGTACATCGCAATGCCCTTAACCTGGATGAAAAACATTTAACGGCGCAATGTTCGCTTTGCACATTGTAATTTTAACATTTTAATGTGAACATTATACATTTAACATTACAAATTAAAATGTGAAAGACGAACATTAAACATTGCAAATTAAAATGTTATTTTTGTACAGGCGGCCGGGGCACAACTCAGTCCCTAAATCAATGTTCAAATTTTACGTTTCAATGTTTAATGTGAACATTATAAATTCCAATGTTCACATTTTAAATTTATGCATCCGGCAAATCAAACATTAAAATGTAAAATGTGCAGTGTAAACATTAAAAGGTTTAAAGTACAAATTAAAATGTGCAAGGTTCAATGTGAAATGTTCAATGTTTAATTTTACAATTAGCCGCAATTCAATGTGCAAATTTAAAGGCTCACATTTTAATGTTTAATGTTCACATTAGAAATTAAACATTGCAAATTGAAAAGTGAAAATCGAACATTAAAAAGTTCACATTCCAATGTGAATTATAAAGCAAACATTTCACATTGTAAAGTAAAATGTATACATTTTAAAGTTCAATGTGAAAATTACAAGGTAAAATGTTAAAAGTAAAATGTGTAATGTGTAAAGTTAAAATTAAAATGTGGAATGTGAACATTGAACATTATTTTGTATGTACACAGAGAAAACGCCGCGGGGAGATATAAACATTTTAAATTTTAATGTGAACATTAAAATGTGCAAAGTAATAGGGCGGTTATCTTTCGGGGAAAACTTGAAAAAACTACAACATAATATATAATAAATATAAAATTACGCAAGAATTATATATTATTTAAACTACAATAAAGGTTTTTAACATGAAAAGACGAAAAAAGAAAGAGAGGCAAACGGAAAGACCTCTCATAGAAGAAGAGAAAAAGTCCGCCTTTGACAAGGTAAAGGAGCAGATCTTATCCCTGTCGGAGAAGGAAATCGCCGTCATGGCGCTTGAGGGCGTCTGCCTTTTGCATACGGCGGTTTTAGTTATCCGCTATGTCTGGTGCTTTATCCGGATGGACCGGTATGTACTATGGAACAACCCGGTCTATTTAGCCGTAATGAGTATCCTCCCCCTTGCAGTCTGGGTGTATTCGACCACCATCGAGTTTTGGAACTTCAGAAACCGGAAGGTTGCATTTCTTTGCATTTATACGGCGGCGGCAATTTTGACCGTTTTTCAGCCGCTTTATACAGCCATCTGGAGGGGAGTTGTTCCGCAGATCTTAAAACTAAAACCCAACCAGGCGCTGACGGAAGCGATGATTGTCTGGATGTGCCGGGCGGCTTTGTTCGTCCCGCTCGGGCTGATTGGTGCGTTTTTAGGATATACATTCTTTAAAGCTTTTTTATCGCCGGAGGGAAAAGAGAAGCTATATCGGTTTAAACTGACAAAGGTCGTGGATACCAGAAAGAACAAGGAATATCTTTACGACTTTAAAAAGGTGGTACGGGATTTGCATACCGGAGAGGCGGTTACGCTTCAGGAAGAAGATCTTAGGACGGGGGTTTTGTTAAACGGCCCTTCCGGAACCGGAAAAACCTCTAGCGTGATTATCCCGATTGTGAGGGATGTTATGGATCAGAAGGTGGCAAATAAAATCGAAAGGCAGAAAGAAATTGCGAAGATGCTTAAAAAGGAAGAGGCTAACATCCCGTATTACAAAGCGGACTTTGCCGAAAAAGCCATTACGGAAGAGGGCTTTATTGAAAATGCCGTGGTGCCGGAAAAGGGAAACGAAAAGAAACTGTATGGTATCTTGGAAAAACATAAAAACGCCGGAATTACCGTTATGGCTCCCAATAACGGGTACATAAAGGATGTGCTTCGTCTGGCAAAGGCAAGAAAAATCAGGGTAAATGTACTTGATCCTGCCTATGACTGGACAAAGGATTTTCCCGAAACTGCCATACCTTTAAAAATCAATCCGTTTTATATCCCGGAAGAGTTATCCGAAAAAGAAAGGATCATTGCTATCAATAACCGTGCAGCCGTGTTCTCGGAAGTGCTGGTAGCCTTAAACGAGCAGAACAAGGAAAGCGATATTTATTTCAAGGATATTAACCTTTCCATGACCAGCAACATTGCCGCCGTTGTAATGTCCGGGAATGCCATTCGTGGCAGACAGACCGAGATTCTTGAGATTCAGGCCGCCATCGATAATCCGATGTTATTAGAGCCGTATATCGCCGTGATTGAAGAGCATTACAATACCAGGTTCGAAACCTCCTCCATAGCGCAGAAGAAAACATCTGTATCAAAAGCGGCAGAGCAGGCGGAAGCAAACGAACGGATGAGGCAGGCCATCCATAACCGGGATGGAGGGACCGCCTCCGGGGAGAATGCGGATTTTGACAAAATTGAAGAGATTATCAAAAGAAACCGTGAAAACCCGCTGTTTCGTGCGTGTCAGTTCGTCAAGGACGAGGTGTTGTCGGACGAAGGCCGGCAGAAGATGTATGACCAGTCCAGAGGTCTTCGTAACCTGCTTTCCATCAAGTTGTTAAACGATACCCGTATTACGAATATCTTATCCGCACATAACAGGGAAGAGCTTTTGGATTTCGACCGGATTTTGGCAAACGGGGAGATTACACTCGTCAATACCGCTGTCGAATTTGCTTCCGGACTATCCACCGCATTCGGTTTATTCTTTCAGTTAAACCTAAGAACGGCGGTATTTCGAAGGGATCCGAAGAACAAGCTTAATCCGCCGCACTTTTTAATCATTGACGAGGTAAGCCAGTACGTGCATCAGTTTTATAACGATATCGTATCGTTCTACCGGCAGTACAACATCATTTCCTGTCTTTCCATCCAGAGCCTTACACAGTTAGAGAGCAAGGAAAGTACAAAATATTTAAGCAACCTCTTTCAGAGCATCGGTACCCATATCGTATACGGGCGTCTCTCCGGAAGGGAAATGAAGATCTATGAGGAAATGAGCGGACAGCATTTGGAAGAGATGGTACAGGCAACCTATTCCCATAACTCGCTTTTGGCCAGTAATCCGTCCATCACGCAGTCGGACAGGGTGACGCCGAACATGGTATCTTCCATGACGGGATCGGAAATGCGTTACCGGGACTTTCAGGAAGTCATTGTCTTTACGTCCCAGAACGGGGATGTATTAAAACCGTTTGCGGCAAAGGTCAGCTTTACGCCGGAAAAGAGTTTTTACGACTATTCCTTCCCGACCATCCACTGGGAAAAATTTGTCCCGGAACCGGCTGCCCCGATTGATTATGAAAGAAACGATGAAGAGGTCTTAATAAAGCAGGCAAAGGTAGAAGAAAAGACGATGGAATTTAGGACGGAGATTCCGACAAAAGACGCCTTAGAAGAGAAAGAAGAAAAAGAAGAAAAAGAAAAGCATTTTAGGAAAACCATCGGGGAAGAAATTCCGTCCTTTAGTGCCGATGAATTCGCCGATATGTTTTCTTTAATTCTGCATCCGGAGGAATATGGCGATGATGCATCCAGTCATGAAGAATCTGTTTGAGCCGGTGGAAAACACACACTTTGAATGGTGTGTTCTGGAAACGAAAGAGAGTGTAGAAGAGTTATTTGCCACCGGGGAGTATCAGGAAACGGAAGAGCGTATTTTAAACGCCCTTTTTGATTACCGGTATCTCAACCGCTATAACTTGACAAGACTGGTAGGCCGGGGCGATATTAAAAAACATCTTGATAAAATGTTATCCCAGGGAATCATCGGGGAGTATGTCCTAACAGACCATGCGGGAAACCGGCAGGAGAATACGTTAATTGTCTATCAGTTATCCAAAAAGGCGGATTCGTATCTGTTAGAAGTTAAGAAAAGAGAACGGGGATACCGACGTAATAACACTCCGTCGGAGGATGAAATCTATAAAACGCTTAGTATGAACCAGTACCATATCGGGATGGTTTTGGAAAATAAGGACAAAATCCTTTCCCATTCCGTTCATTTTTGCGATACGTACCGGGAAATGGGAACGGTTCATATCCCGTCTTTAATTATTTTAAAAAACCACTTGTCCTTAATCGGGCTGCCGATGGCAAGGCGGGACGAGGACTTTACCGCACAGATCAGAACCCTTTTAAAACTTGCCGGATACCTAAAAGAAAAAGAGCTGGAACACCGGTTTCCGTTCATTATCTGGGTGGCATCTTCAAACCGCGCGGTAATTGAGGGAATGGAAAAGGTAAGGCGGATTAAGGAACTGCAGAATATCCCGGTAGCCTATATTCTGGATTACAATACCAAGTCCGGCAACCCGATTCATCAGATTTATACGGCAAAGCAAAAAGGGGAAAACCGGACGGAACTTGGCAGGGTGATGCTATGAGACGAAAGAAACTGTTTATCTATACCGTACTGGCCGCCGTTTTGTTATCTGCGGCACTTGGAATCGGCGCTAAAACCATTCACGAACGTATCGTAAACGGGAAAGAGCCGGCGGATAACCATACCACGGCACCGCTTGTGGATGTGGATGTCACGAAAGGGCAGTCGGACGAAAAGATAAAGAATCCCCTTCCGGAATGGAATACGCTCATTAACGGCTCTTATGACGAAGAGGGTAAAGATATACCACAAAATGACGAAAAAGGGCAAAATGGGCCTCCTGATGCGCGAGAAGGGCATGGTACGTCGGAAGAGAATCCTGCTGCCGGGGATATCTTTACCGAAAGCGGGAGAGAAGTGGTCCATTTTGACTACTGCAAGGACGGCGATACAATCGTTGTGACGAAGGGAAGCGGAGAGAGCGTTACCGTTCGGTTGATTGGCATAAATACCCCGGAGTCGGTCGCACCCGAAGAATATACGGAAAAGACAGGGAAAGAAAATAACGATTACGGGAAAATGGCATCCGATTACGCGAAAGGACTCTTCAAAGACACGGATATCCTGTATCTGGAATATGACGCCGAAAAAACTGATCCCTACGGGAGAACACTTGCTTATATTTATTTTTCCGATACCGGTTCTTTAACCGACATGGCAAATGCAAAAATGTTAGAGGACGGCTATGCATCCGTGATGAGCATAGCCCCGAACACGAAATATGCAGCCGAGTTTCAATCCATACAGGATGCGGCAAGGCAGAATAAGACGGGGTTATGGCAATACGAGGATTTTTATAATAACTATCAAACCTATTAAGTGGCCAACTGGATTGCTTATTTTTTCTACAAAGTATCAAGGATATGTTGCAAAGATTTATTGTCCCGTGGATGAAACTGTGTTATACTCACGAAAAGAGAGGTATCACCTATGGCAAGCGTGAAAAAATATCCGTTTTACACGGAAATGGAAATGAAAATATCCTTACAGGCCCTGAAAGAAGTAGCGATCAACTACTATTTGATTGCCGATATTATCCTTCACACCGGAGCGGAATTATCGGAAGTGCTGAATATTACAAACCGGCAGATGGTGGAAGGGCAGACGTTTATCATCGACAACAATTCCATCCGTTCTGTCTCACTTAAGAAATACAAAGACATTATAAGACCAAGAGTATATACGAAACACATCATCGCCGACGAGCAGCCGTTCTTTTTGGATTCCAAAGGCTCACGCTTAAAGGAAACCAACATCCGGGCAGTGATTTCAAGGTTATATTCCTCAACCGGCGTGGATGCGTCGTTAATCCGTTTCCAAAAAACCTTCTTTTTGGACTACATGATAAAAAACAGGTCCAGAATGGCCTTAAAAGAGGTTGCTTCAAGCGGAAGAATCAATGAGTTCTGCAATGAGGAATGGATTAAGGACTACCTGGGATTAACGGATGAGATGTTTCTTGATATCCAAAGAGGCAATGTAGAGCCGATTATCGACCGGGATACCAAGTATTCCGAAGAAGTGTTAACCGATGCCTGCAAACGCTTGGAAGAACTGATAAAGGCAGTGGAAAAAGACGCCTCCGAGTTTGCTCCGGCAGGAAGGGAAAAGCAGGTCATCATCATAGAAGACACCATTAACCGTATAAAGCGGGCAGCGGGACCCGGGTTTGGCATGAAAGGCGACCGCCTGAGTGGCGGATGTTATTATAGAAGCGGACAAAGGAAAGAAGGGCATTAAAACCCTTCTTTTTTCCACTTTGGATTTGTATCCGAAAGCAGATAACAGATTTCATTCTTCCCGATTCCGACAAAATTTCCGTTATCGTCTTCCACTTCACGGTATCCATAGGCATAAAACAGCCGTTCCGCATGACCGGATTCCAGGTCGCTTCGCTTTAAAAAATAAAGGTCGTTCTGATCCTTCTTTTCGTATATTCCGGCATACGTCGTATCGTTATACATAAACCCGTTTACCTGCTGCCGCTTTCTTTTAAAATCCTTGATCCGTTTTGCAATCTCCAAAGCTTCCGATGCATGATCGACAAGAAGAATCAGATGATTCACCGATGGAAGCTCTTCGCTTCGTTCCATAAAACGGCGGATCCGCATCATGGCACCCAAATCAATCGTCGGATATTCCACATAGATTGCCCCGCATTCCGAAGAAAAATGATTTCGCAGGGTAAGTCTTTGGTCTATGGCGCCTCTCGGGGAGTATTCCTGAAAGGATAATGTTCCGAAATAGGATGATAGGCATGCGGATAGTTTTTCAAAGTAGGATTTAAAATCGCAGATAAGCCGGATATAGCGTTCAAGCAGCAGGGTAGGGGCAATATAGATGGGAGCGCCCTTATAAATATCCAGGCGGATGCTTTCATAGTCCGGCATGGAGCTTAGCATGGCACTCAGTTCCTCCCGTTTGGCGATAAATTTCCGGTACTGGTACTGCTTATATACATTTTGATAAAAAGGATTCTCGGACGTAAACCGTCCGGACATGGCAAGAAGGTCCGACACTTTAAGCCCGCACTTTTCCTTCTTCTTACCGCCCGCCATACGGGTAAGCTCTTTTAAGGTATTCGATAATTCCGAAGGCAGCTCTATGCCATAAAAAGCATCTTCCATCGGCATATCCGTATCTTGATCCTGCACCATCCTGGCAAGCGCCGTTAGATTTTTCGGATGAAAGGCAGCAGATTCCAGTGTGTTTGGCACATAGTAGGAGATGAGCAGGGCATGTTCGTCCGAAGATAACATTGCCTTCCCCCGTTCCGGGTATTTCTGATAATAGAACAGTTTATCCAAAAGAACCGGATTCGATTCATTGGCGATATCCTGCTCAATATGAAGCGTAAATCCCAACAGGGATATCTCCCCGTCCACCGCAAGCGCTCCTTTGCTGCCACGCATATACTTGCCGTAAACACGCTCCCGGATCCAGTCAAAAGGAATTCCGTTTAGCCCGATGATGGAAGCGAAAAGATTCATTCCATTGGCATAGTCATGCACGTTCTTCGGGTTTGCTTTCTTCTTCCGATAGTCGTTGATGATCTTATGCCCCCCTCTGAATCCCTTGGCAATCTCATATCCCTTTTTGGTAAAAGTATACAACGCCCCCGCTCTCGACACGTACCGGCTCTTCGACAGTTTTAACGGAATGGACTCCACATATCCGTCGCATAGTAGTCCGCTGATTAATTTCTCACAAAAGCGATAAGACATTCCGGTAAAGGTTACGATTTCTTCTTTCGATACAAAACCACAAAGAACAATGAGCAGTAAAAGATTGTGTTCTCGGTTCTCTATATTGTCAATGGCATAGAAGGATGGAATGTATTCGTCAAACATCTTTTTTGACAATAATTCATTGCTAATTGTTCGGTTATATTCATATCTCATAACAGTTCTCCTAAAAGTAGTGAAAAAAGCAAATAACTCGGGTATTTTCACATGCCGTGAAATGCAGTAAATACAAGGCTTTGCGACCGCTTTTCCTTCTTTTGTCGTCCTACCCAAAATCCTACCGTGAATTTTGGTGGGAATTATGATAAAAATCGCCCCGAATCCTACCCGGAATCCTACCCACTCGTCCTACCTAGAATCCTACCCTGACGGTGATAAAAAAATAAGGCTACCCGATGGTCTTATCGGTGCGTTTATGATATTCATAAATGACGGTCAGGGGCAAAAGGGGATAGCCATATTGCGCAGCGACTGAACGCAGGGTAGTACCGATTACGGCATCCAGATAGTCAAATTCTTCTTTGGCGATAAAGAAGGTTATGCGGTTTTTATAAAGAGCGACAATCTGAATGTTGTATTCTCCCAGGATATTGTCTTTTGTCATATTGCACAAAAAACGGGTGACGATATTTGCCGCATGTTTAGTCTGAACGGGGAATTCATACGTGGCAAAATACCCGGAAAAGCGAACGGTATTTTTCAGACGAATATACGTATTGTTGTTAAACTGAATTTCATTTCCGCTAATGCGTACAAATAATCTTTCGTCTGAGTGTAAGGATCCGCCAAGCCGGTAGGAACAGCCGATAGCTTTGTCAAATTCTTCCATCCGGGTAAGATTTGCTAAATTGGTTTTCTTTTTCTGCCTCTCCTGTCCGAGAAAAATGCGTTTATAATACCGCATGGAATCGTAAAGCGGATTAGCGGAATCCTTCAATTTGTCTCTAACGTACTCTTTATTTGACGAAACCGTTTCGCAAATCAGGTCACGCAAGCCAAAAGAGAAAGCATCCGGATGTAAAAACATATGCGTGGTTAAAAGGGAATGAACACCGTTTATCGATAGTCCTTTTTCGTAGCAAAAAGCGTAAAGCAGGTATGGATTGTAGCATACCTTCTTTAAGCCGTTTCTTTTTAACATATTTCCGATTACTTTTTTCTCTTTTTCATCCTTCATACCGGTTATGGCAAACAGGTGTCTGGTTGCCGTAAACAAAACCAGAGCCATTCCGTAATCGGTACAAACGGCTTCCGCCGCAATACATTTATCATTCAGTGCGGCATCCTCCAGCTCGGAAAGCATAATCAGATTCCCCTTAATAGGACGGAAGACATTTCGCTGTTCTTCGGATAGGGAAAATTCCATGGATATTGCGGAGTCCATAAGCGGATTTATTTCCCGGTAACGAATCAAATCTTCTTTGCCATACCGAAGTTTTGGCTGTTTCGTGGCGACAAAATGTTTCTCGGTATTGTATAAACAAAGCGAAAAAGATACATCTTCACCGGATTCAGTAACAGGTTTTTCTTCCGTTACAATTTCGGTGGATGCAGGTGTTTCCGCCGATAATTCGTTATCGATGGTTTCTGCTACGGTTTCCATGGTTTCTTCAGACTCGGAATTAACAGACGGAGCATCTTCCGCCGCCGGCTCTTCGGTCTGCTTATTGGCTGCAGCATAAATCTCGTTAAGATCAAGATAAACCTGCTCCCGTTTTTCTATCCCGGCTGGGGTTTCTTCCGCCTTTTCTTTATCCGTCCTGCGCTTCTTTTCCGTGCGTGAAGTATAAGAAATGTAGGTCGATTTTTCTGACGGAAACAGGGCAGAAAAGCCGTTCATAGTATCTTCCCGTTCGGTTTGAAATACCTTTAACTTTGGCAGCAGTTCGTCTATGTCTGATTTTGTGAGATCACAAGAGTCCTCTATTCGTTCTAAATGTCTGCGAAAAGCCACTTCTTTCTTCAGGGCATCTCTTTTAAATTCGGCAGAAATATCCTTTGCTTTAAAATAGTCTTTTTCAAAAAAATCGAACAAATACGAGCTTCGCTCTTCCGGATTTTTCTTCATGGAACCAAAAAAGAGAGTGGAATCGTTGTTTGAAATATAGGTATAAAACCATTGATTCAACGGAAGATAAACAGCTGTTTTTATGCGCAGATCGAAAAAAATATCAAATACACCGAGAAGCTCTATTCCAAGTTTCTCAACTTTTTCCTCAACGTATTTGCAATTTTCCTCTCCGGAAAGCATGAATTTTAAGATGGCAAGTTCTTCTTTGAGATACTTGTTTTTATAAAAGGGAGAGCGTTTGCAGGCATAACAGGCGCTTTGATTAGACTGAAATTCCTTGTAATATGCCGCACACTGCGAATGTGTTTTGATTTTTTTTCGGGATAAAATAAAAGAAGGGACATCCTTTTTTTCTAAAGATTTTTCGTCTAAATCATAGAAATCCGCATTAAAAAGGGCGCAGCTGTCGAAAAGATACCGCTGTTTTAATCCGTCGAGCATATCAAGCATTTCGGTATCGGTCCTGTTTTCCATCTTGCAAATGCCAAAAATAAACCGTTCAAACTCCGGGATGTCCCCGATGGAACGGATTGAACGGATAATAGGTTTGTAGCACGGGTATCCGATGATATAGGTATCAATATCAACTGCTTTTTTCTTCTCCATTTTGTCCTCCAATACTACAATTTTGTAAAAAAATATATAAATTTGCAAGTGAATTTTATAAAATCTTGCAATTATTTAGATTTCCTATTATAATAAATGTATATTTTGAGAATGCTTTACAAGATAATTTCACATTTCGTTCTGTTTTTAACGCAATCGCGTTAACGATGGTGCGATAGGATCTAATCGATCCGGTTGGATTACCTTGTAGAGTATTCTCTTTTTTGTGTCAAATCGAGAAGAAAGGAGGTAGTCCAACATGGCACAGGAAAAAGAAGGGGTTTCCCGTTCGCACCCCTGCGAAATTTGCGGACGCACCGACGGTGACTTCAGACTGATTCTGGATAACGGATATACACTGCATTGGTGTTTCCGTTCCGATGATGAACGAATTGCTTTCGGCGGAAACACATATGTCCGTACCGGACAAAAGCAGACCAACATCGCACTTTATTCCATCTACATGGAAGAAGGCGAGTACAATGCTCAGCAGGCGGAAAGAAAAGAACAGTGGCTGAAAGAGCATAACATCAAACCCGGCAAAAGCCGAAGAGATGATGAGGGCTGGTGGAGTATGTACGGATGTTCCAAGGCAGGTTCAGAGCCGCCAAAAATCATACCGAAACGAGTGGTATATGAACCGGCAGAGGAACAAATCGCAGATGCAGACAGACTAAATCAAGTCTATCGAACTTTCCTTTCTATCTTAAGAGTGGAAGAGAAGCATCGGCAGAAACTCGCAAAGGAATGGGGAGAGGCGACAAAAAACATGATGTCGCAGTGGAACATCAAATCCATTCCACCCGTAGACTTTCAGCGAATGAAATCTGCGGAACGGTTTGTGAACTTCTCAAGAAAACGAATTCTAAATGAGTTGATTGCAGAGGTTGGCGAGCCGAAGTACGTGCCCGGTTTTTATCAGACCGTAAAGGGTACCTGGGCATTTTCAGGGATGTCCGGCATTGCTTATCCGATTTATGATACAAACAAGCGGATTATCCGAATCCGGGTATGTGATGATTATCCTGATTATGATGGGAAATGGGAGGGTGAAGCCGGAACATTCCACCATCAATGGGAAGACGGAAATCATAAGTGGACTTTCATCGGAAAGGAAACAAAAGAGACAATCGTTCTTCCCGCCGGGGTGAATCCGACCGGTAAAGCCAAAAATAAATACAAAAACTTCTCTTCTTTCTCCGAACGGAGAAACGAAGAAACAAAGAA
>Ga0310691_10001828_pt1 | contig 30676 bp, 67 predicted proteins | sample 176DNAGHGlowgp2_FD_203887 | JGI IMG/M metagenome (GOLD analysis project Ga0310691, IMG submission 203887) | Sheep rumen microbial communities from Palmerston North, Manawatu-Wanganui, New Zealand - 1766 DNA GHGlow gp2 (v2) (version 2) | ecosystem: Host-associated > Mammals > Digestive system >... | reverse complement strand
TTGTTAAAAAACAACGATGGGCTTACCTCACGGCAAACCCATCATCCAACTAAAAACCTAACAATTCAAATTATGGAAAACAAAGAGCGTTTCACAACGCAACGAGTAGCGCCCTATAGAATAACGAAACTCTCAACTACAAAACGACACGGCCCGCTGGTTAAGTAGCGTATGGCAACCAAAAGCAGAATATACGTAATCATCCACTTCTCAATTCCATCATAGGGCATTTGTTGTGTGCCCAGAGGGACTCGAACCCTCGACCCCGAAATTAAAAGTTTCGTGCTCTACCAACTGAGCTATGGGCACTTGAAAAAATGTGTGGGGAGAAAGCCTAAATCGGCACGCAAATCGGCTACGTGGCCATTTCTCGCCCACACTCTTTAATGGGGCATGGCAAGCGCATAATATACTCGGCTAAATTGGTTCGCTCGCCTAACATCGCCCCTCTCTGTTAAAAATGGACACCCTATAACTAACATCCGCATCGTTTGGCAGTAGAATTGTGCGCACGTTACTCCTTATGCGGTCTTGTCTCAACTTCGGTATGTCCTAATCGCCCTTGGCAGTGGTTTAATAGCCATACGGAATCGTTCTTGCTGTCTCCGTAGAGGCGGCTAAACGTAATGTGTCTCGGAAATGGCGGCTCTCTGTATGTTGGTCGCTCATTGACACTTAATCGGCTCGGACGGAACTATCTTATGTGTTCCAAACTCACTTTGCCCTTTGGCATAAGTTCATTCATGTGGTGGCATTGTAACGTTACACGAACTTTACCCTATCTCCACCTTGTTGGGGTTTTAATTTCATCAAAATCTCGTATTATCTAAGTATCGTAAAATTCCTTAATTGGGTCGGTCTCTAATCATACTCCATGTGGGGATTTTTCATGCACCCCTTTGCATTTTCAAAGTTATACTCGATTATATAATATACAAAATAATTTAAGTGTGCAAGCCTTTTAAGGCGGAGGTCTTTCCATTATTCTCTCTTTTTAGGTGAGGGCATTGCATCCCTCGTTACTAATTCTGCTGCAAAGGTACGAAATCTTTTTGAATTGGCCAAATCTTTCGGCAAATTTTAACTTCGTTTAACCTTTGATGTAAAATAAGGTAGGTTTCCCCATTCTTGGTGTTCCAACGTGAAATTCACCGACATTACGCTGACGCTACATTTAGTTAATTCACCTTACCATTCGCTATTGGTTTGTTTACCTACCTTATAGGGTTAGGGGAAGAGGTAAATGTCCTCGTTCTTGGCCTAACAAGCCCCCTTTGCCTTTTGGAAAGTGCGCAAATTAGCGCATCTTATAGACATTGTAGAGTTGTGTATTCTCCATTACCACTTCTCCATTTTTGTCTCTTAATGGTTGGCCATTCTCGTCAGTCTTTACGACTTCCTTCTTACGACTGGGGATTGCCACCACTCGGTTGTTTCGGATTGCTTTTTCAAGCCGTTTCTGTCCACTCATAATTCTTTGTCTTTTTACTTAATTATTTATTGTTTGTTTTTCTTTTGTGATGCAAAGGTACGAAAAAAAATTGGATTGACCAAATTATTCCGTGATTTTTTTCAGATTTTAACGTTTATTTACCAATTACCTTTTTTTTTTTACTCTGCGGTCTCTACCTTGTCGTTGTTTTTCTGTCCGAAGTGAGTAATCACCTTGGGAAGTGCAACAAGTGCTCCAACACAAATGGCAAGGGCGATAATTTGTCCAATTGAAATCATAGTCTTAATTTTTTGAAGTTTCTTTTTCAAAGGTGGTGGGTTTTAATCCCCCACACACCTTATATGATATAGTCTTATGCGTTCACAACTGCTGGCTCCATAGCCCCCTCTGCTGCTTCCAACTCTGCTTCCTTGGACTGCTTGCCGATACCCATGCCCTCAACGAGAGCCTTGGCGTTCTTCAAGTCAATCTTGGGGTTGCTCTCCATACGCTCCAATGCAGCCTTGAAATCCTTGGTCTTGGTGCTGAACTTGTCATAGAAACGGCAAAGTGCGTGTGCAGCGTTGGGGTTGCGGAACAACTTGTCGTTCTTGTGATATTTGGCAGCAATCTTCAACCATGAGAAAATCTTCTCGGCCTTCTTCTCGTCAATCTTGGTGTAGCCATCCTCAAACACCTCCTTGCGGTGCGCGTTCTTTCCTACTGCGAAGTAAACGAGATAGGTAATGGGGTAGTTTCCGTTAGCCACAGACAACTCAACGAGTTTCTTGCAGATGTCAATGTGCTGCTGACGAAGTGCCTTATGCTGCGGAAGTGTGAACCACACTGGCATCTTCACACCCTTACCACCATTATTCTCTGCCACAAGGCGAACACGTGTGTCAAGTGAAAACTTTTCTTTCTTTGTCTCTGTCTTTGCCATAGTCTTAATCTCCTATTTTTTAATTGTTAAACTTATTGTTATTTCTTTTGTGATGCAAAGGTACGAAATTATTTTGAATTAGCCAAATTTTTTTTGGAAAATCTCTGGGGTTTTAACCTTTTTTTAGAATTTGTGGAAATTTTCTTTCATTTTACTCACTTTCCACACACCATCTTCAAAAAGGTAATTATATTGCCCATATATAGTTTCATATACCTTATTAAATGAGCCTTGAATTGGCTTAATATCGCACCATTTGTCTATGTTTCTGTTAGCATAATGAGCAACATGGCCGTTTGCAATTCCGCTACAGAAACCACCAACTAACAAATTAAGGGCAGTCTCATAGTCGTTAAAATGCTCTTTAAGGGTCTCTCCTACACTATCAAGGCAACCATCCCAATGGCAATAGATACCAATGTAGCCACCTTTGAGCGTTACCACCCTACAAAGGTCTTTACCTCGTTGGTCGAGCCATACTTTCCCATTTTCATCTGTCTCTATCCACTCTTTAAGCGGAATTGGCAGTTTGGTGGGGTCGAATTTTATTTTGCGCCCTATGTCCTCTTTGCGGACTTTAAGGATAATTCTTGATGGTGTGCTCATAATTTACTATTTTATTTGTTGTTTGATGGTGCAAAGGTACGAAATTATCTTCACACCACCAAACTTTTTCTTAAAAATCTCTGGGATTTTAACCCTTTTTAACAAATGAGTTCTGATATTGTGGTGAAATCTTCCTTATGATAAACGTTATCCGCATCATCACCATCTTCAAAATACCCACTTTCTAACCACTCTGAAAGAGTTATATTAGCGATATGGCTGTCAACGATATGCACCCATACTTCATAGGTTTTTTCCTCAATGGTGAAATATGCAACGTAACTACCATCACCCTCGCTATCGAAATAACGGCTATTGATTTTGATGTCAAATACTTTCAGCGTCTCTAATGGTGTGTCACCCTCTCCCAATGTTACTTTGCTTTTAATACCAATGGTGGCATAAACTCCACAAGGAGCAACATTTTTCCTTTTATCGGTGTCATGGTAGAGAATGTCCTCAACTACCTTTTTCACCATAGTATTACCATAGAAAGGATTTTTGCTACCATTTCTTGTTTCCAATACTTCAACTCTTAATTTTGCTTCTACCATAATCTTAAATTGTTTTTTTAAAGTTCATGTGTATAACCCCATTCATTGAAATGTTTGATTGTATCGTCATCTGCTTCTTCTGCTGATGCGATTTTCCAATCGTCATAGTCTGTAAAGAGGTCTGCATCACGAGCAATGTCGATAGCCTCTTCTTCTGTCTGGGCACCACAATGTACTACAAGTGAGTAGCCATCTATGCCAATTACATTGATTAACCAATACTTTTTCATGTTTTTATCTCCTTTTATTTGTTTATTGTGATGCAAAGGTACGAAATTATTTTGAATTGACAAAACGTTTTGAGGAAAATCTCTGGTTTCTTAACCTTTTTTAACAAAAAAATGGGTTGAGTATCACTACCCAACCCATCGGAACAACTAACATAAAACAATAAAAAACTATGAAAAAACTTAGTCTCTCCTAAGTATCTTTGATTCGTTTTCTTTTCCGAGAGTAAACTGACGTATATCAGCGTCCTCTGCCTTATCTCTCGCCTTGTCAAGTGCTTCTCCCTCGTCATTTGCTTCAACTTCAACAACGATTGAAGCGTTATAGTTCATTTCTATTACGTATTTCTGCATATTCTTTTTAATTTATATTATTCTTTAGGTTTAACTTCCACACCATCTTTATAGAGTGTGTTAAATGCCATAAGCACATGAATGACTGTGATTTCCTCTTTGTCACTAATCTCGCCAATATACTCTATTACTGCATCAGATAATTCTTTGCTATCTTTAACCGCTTTTAATTGCGGATAAATCATATCAAAGCGGTGTCCTCTGTAGTTCTCGCAAACTGCATGACCATCGTAAATGTCAAAAGGAATGGCTTTCTTAAAACCCTCTATATTAAGATTTTCAGAACAGACCTTTTTCCCATAGAATTTTTCCCAAATTTTACTTTCGTTGTTATTCATTTTCTCTAATTATTTATTGTTTAACTTTGGCAAAGATATAAAAAAAAAGTGAGACTGACAAATTATGCCAATCTCAACTTTTGTTAAAAAACATTAAAAAGAGTAAGGATTATGGACTTATCTTTATAATAGGTATCATGCCCTCATCATCAAATTTGATGTAATAAGCCCAATGAGCACCCATAGGGTCTTTGGAAAGCCTAATACCATGTAACTCTATTTTCTCGTTTGTGTTCTCGTCTAACACGTACAAATAAGCCTTATAGATAGTTTCATTATTGTTTGAAAATTCTTCTTCTAAACGATATTGTTCAATGCCACACCCACTTTCATAGGTATCTACATACAGACTATCATTCACAAAGGTAAACACCAAAGTAGAGTCCTCTGAAACATACTTTGAAAGTTGCTTCTGCTTGTCAGCACATGAACAAACAGAAACTAATAGAATGAAAGAAAGAATTAGTAATTTCTTCATTTTGCTTCTTTTTTTGTTAGTAACTAATACCCCATACAACTTCATTGGTTTCAGTGTCAAGGATAAATTTTGCATTGTCGTACTCTGCTGAAATTTGAGCCATCTGCAAATCATCATTCTTGTCAATAACTTCATCGTTATAGTCATAGACTTCATACCTTGCTACAATCTGCCAACCAATCACCAACCAACCATAGGTATCTGAAAGATAGTCATTGATTGCATCAACATCATCTGGCTCTATGCCATTTGGCAATTCTACTTCGTATGGTAAGCCAAGACTTTCTTGTTCCTCGCCATCGGTTTCCCAAGTAATGTTTGTAATTTTCATATTCTTAATCTCTTTTTGTTTTACAATGCAAATGTACGAAATTATTTTGAAATAACCAAATTATTTTGGAGAAAAATGTGGTGGGGAAATGTTAAAATCCCCAATCCACATCTGTTTCGCTGTCAAGGTCAATCACAAAGGGAGTATTAGGTTTTACAAACTTACCACTCTTATAGTCGTTTGCAGTCTTGTGATAGTGCAACCCCATAATTGATTTCTTAGGGTCAAGGTAACGCATATCGTAAGAATTTGCGTCAACCACATTCCAACCCCTAAACTGCTTTGGCAGCGTTTCATTCTCGCTATAGAACACAACGGCAACCTTACCGCCATGTTGCAAGAACTTTTCGCATTCTTCCCAGTTATATCCGTCATAACTGAAAGTGAGGTCATAGTTAGGGTATTGTTCCAACAACTTCACTCTGTTATAAACCTTTGTGTAGTCATAGAATTGAACATCTGGGAACATTTCCAATATGTTCTTACCGCTTTTAAGGTCTCTGAAAGCGAGAGGGGAGAGGTCGCTTGTACCATTAAGGCGAACACTAAACCCATATCCAAGACGTTTTGCCCTTGCTCGTTTGCTCTCAATCTCATGCACAAGTATCTCCATGAAACGCTCTCTGTCCTCATAGAACAACTTAGTTTTCTTGATACGTGAACGATTTATCTTAGAGCCTTCAACACCTCTTGCAAGTTCGTCACACTTGTTCTGTCCGCTTCCGTTCAAACAGAACTCATGGCAGTGCTGACCTTTGGGACAAGTGTTGTGTCCGCTCATATTCCAAGGAGCAAGGTACAAGCAATATGTCATTGTTCCATTCTCATAAGAGAGACGCATTTTCATGCTTTGTGCCACATTACCAAGATATGTAACACCGATTTCTTGTAAGGCTTTTCCATAACCAACCATTTCTTTATTCTCCTTTTTTTATTGTTAGACAATTTGTTTATCTCTTTCGTGATGCAAAGGTACGAAATTATTTTGAATTAGCCAAACAAAAATCAAATTATTTTCAATCTATAATAATTTTTTTCTGAATTATTTACAAAAAAAAAAGAGGTGTGCCTATGGAAAGACAACACCAGTTCAACGAAGGGAATCGAACCCTTACATACACCTTTGCACCTCTTTTTATATATAAACAACTTCTTGATGGCTATTTGCAGCCAAGAAAAACTCTTTATGCAAAAATCTACCCATAATAATAGGCTCTCCGCTATAAGCCCAGTCCATTTGCATAAGTGTGTCACCACTTTCAGTTTCAAGGACTGCAAAAATACCAATCAGACGATTTCCGTTCATATCTAATAATTTTTGTAAATCTTTGGATATGTAGATTTTTTCGTTATCATCATCGTCTAAAAGAAATTCTTTTGCTCTCTCTTTATCCATATTATTCTCCTATAAATTTTACGTTTGCAGTCTGACACCCACAATCTTTTCGGTTGCACAGAATGTTATACCCACTCAATAAAGTTTCGTCATAGGTATTAAGTATCATATCATCGTCAATTCTCTCACCACAATTAGGACAAGTTATAACAAAGTCCTCATAATTGTTCAATGGAAGATAGGCGATACCAAGCCCAATAAGGCATTTTAAGCCATTTTGAGACACTTTCCCATCATAGATAGCCAAACACCCATCTACCCCATCAAAACTCTGTGTAAGGGCAATCATATCAACATCTATTGCGTCATTGATAATCATACCCATTTCTTCAGAGAAAACGTATATTCTAATCAGATATTCTTTATTCATAGTTATCTTCCCACCAATTTTCAATATCTATATCAGCACCAAGATATGTGCCTAATTCGTTTTTATCTTCTTCGCTCAAAGAACTGCAATTCAATATTGCATCATCAATGGCATTGCACAAGTCATGCCAATCAACGATGTCTTCATAGCAATCATCATATTTACCATTAACTTCTCCATCAATTTCAATACCATTATTTGTTGCGACAACATCAAGTTCTTCTGACGTGTTGCCAATGTAAAAGCGGAAATTTTCTAAATCTGTAAACTTCATAATCTTATCTCCTATATTTGTTTTATTTGATGCAAAGGTACGAAAAAAAATTGAAATAACAAAATAAAACCCCAACTTTTTTTGAGTTGGGGTCTATTTTTAACATTTATGCTGCAATTTTCATGCAAAGGTCATACGCACCTTGTACCTTGTTGTAGATATTTCCGTCAAGGATAGAGTCAAACTTGATTTCTGTGCTGCGCTCTGTCGCTTCGTTTTGGAAATAACTTGTCAGCCCATTCATCAGCCACATAGCAGTACCCTTTTCTTGACCCTCTTGACCAATGCCACTTTCAAGGCACTCACGCACACCAAGGAACAAATTGCGTCCTCGCGTTTTAATGTCCTCATGGTTGATGTTTCTTGTCTCCATGAAAACCTTTGCAGCGTCATTTGAGAGAACCGTCTGTGCAATAATGTTTTCCAAGTCTCTCTCTGCTAACTTGATGTTGCGAAGATGGTCAAAACACTCTTTCATTCCGTCAGTGTAAACCTTTGCCACATTGAGAGCCTTATAAGCGAACTCTGCATTTTCTTGGTTGAGCAAATCAAGCCTATCCATGACCTTAGAAGAATGACGGAAAGCAATACGTCCGATGTTGTTTTTCATTGCCCAATTAAGGGTATTGTTGCAGACCACACGCACTGGAGTAACCATACAACGAACTGAACCAGTGCCGTCATGTGATGTAGTGAAAACCACATACATATCTACCAAATCGTCACGCTGCGCATCAAGAACAATCTGCTGTGGGAACTTTGCGGTGACAAATACGCGCTCTCCTTGTCCTAATACTCCGCAAGTCTCAATTACTGGGGTGTTGTCTCTGTCGGCAAACTTACCACTACAAAACATATCCACGAACTTGAAAGCGTCCTTGTTCTGAACAATACCATACTTGTCGGACACAATGCCAAGTGACTTGTTGGTGTCTGTGCGCATGGTTGCCCTTGTATTGCCGATGATAAGGGAGAGCAACTTGTCTGCTTCAATACTCTCGCCATTCTCCATCGCATGAATAATCTCGTCAGACAAAGCAACCACTGGCTGCAACTTCACATTATAGTCAGCATGACACAACTTCAAAGCGTCAGCCACAAACATAGGCTCATTTACCACTTGTCCAAGGCCATGCCAAGCACGTTCACGCTTTCCGTTCTCAGCGAAACTTGCAACTCCGTTTACCATTTCAATCATTGCACTCATAATAAATCTCCTTTTAATTTAAGATGTTAATAACTTTGTTTCTTAATCACAATGCAAAGGTACGAAATTATTTTCAATCTACCAAACAAAAATCAAATTATTTTCAATTTATAATAATATTTTTCTCGTTTCTTGACAAAATTACCTTTTTTTCTTTGGTTTTTTAATGACTTCTACCCTAATTTTCTCCTTCTTGAAATTCTTTTGAGATTTATGCTGCAATATATCTATGTAATGGTCAAACCTCTCATTCATGGTGTCTCGCACTTCATAAACACCATGCCCTTCTATGTGAATCACGCTACCCAAAGGGATGCACCAAAGCAAATCTCTGCTCACGGCACAATATTTAATCTTTCCCCTTTTGAGTTTCTTCATGTCAATCTTTGTACCATCAGCAGTAATCAATGGAGTATCGTCACACTGGTTTTTTACTGCATTGTAAGTGGTTAATGTCACATGAGTGATAAATGGTTTATCTTTGGCAAAGGTGACAGATGCCACCAATGCCATTATATAGATGATAAGTAACTTTCTCATACGAACCAATTTAAGATGTCTAACAAGCGGTCAATAGAGTTAATTTCTTCAAGGTCGTAGGTTTCATCCTCTCGCCATGAATAAACGTCCACAGAGCCACAATTATCGTGATAAGTGATGGTAAATACATTCTCATTCTCAATGCCAAGCAGTAACTTACCTTGTTTGGTAGTATTGTGGATTTCCACCATTGCGTTTTTGATTGAAGAACGAATCTCACCAGCGAGGTCGTTTGTCTTTTCCTCTAAGGTGTCAAAATCAGCACTTGCCTTGCCACTAATTTTGCCGTTCTTCACCAACTCAAAATAATCAGTTCTTTCTAAAATCATAACTTAATATGGATAATTTGTTTCCTTAAAGAAATCTATAATCGCCTTTGATGTCTTTGCAGCATATTCATTCCGAGGGTCAAACCAACCATTTTCACAATTCTCAGCCAACTTCTTGATGTATTCAAGACATACCTTAAACATTTCGTTTTGTAGGTATCTATGCTCACGGCACATCATTTCTGCTACGTGTTTCTTGCTGTTTAACCTACCATTCACGAAACTGCTAAAGAAACGTACAAATACATCGTCAGAGGTTTCGCCACTACGCTTGCAAAGGGTAGTCTCAAAGCGTCTGATTATTTCCTCAACCAATAACTCATGTTCATTGGTTGTCAAATTCTCGTTGGGAACTTCGTTATCAGCAAGGCGAACAATTTGCTCGTTGCTCAATTCATAGATTGAATACTCACGTCCGTCAATAGTAAACTTCTTACTTGCCATAATCACTTCATTTTTAAATCTGCTGCAAAGGTACGAAAAAAAATTCATTCCACCAAATAAAAACAGAATTATTTTCAATCTATAATAATTTTTTCTTTTTATATATTATAATAAGGTGAAAATAATTTTTTGAAAAAAGTTCATTGAAAATTTGGTTATTCCAAAATAAATTCGTACCTTTGCACCACGAAAACGATAAAAACAAAAAGAAATGGACAAGAAAAGCAACGTAAGAGTTGTAGGATTCCCCAAGGAGACCTATGACAAGGAGTGGCTTGACACTCTCAACGACAGACAGCGTAGCGAAACAGCACTTGCTGACGAAAATTCGCTGATTTGGGATAACTTAGATTCTTTCCAAGAGGACATCCACCTCACTGGTGCTGGCCGCAACGTTATCGACCTTAATTGGATTTATTTCTTAAACGATTAAGCGTGTGAGGAAAGACTATCTGACAATAGCCAAGGCTCTCTATAAACCCTCACCAAAGGTTGAGAGTCTTGTGCTGAAGTTATGCGACTTGTTTGATAAGCCATTACCAAATGGAGTTACTGTAACCTCCCTAACATTCAAGGAGGGCGCTCTAAAAATTGGTGGTTTATCTGTCAAGGAACTCATCAGAGGTGGACAACATTGTGGGATAGAGGTACATTGGTATCCAGATTTCACGAAGTCCACAAAAACTGACCCATTCTGTAGTGCATTTATCTTGCGCTATAACTCTCTCGAAAAACTCTACCGTGAGGTGGAAAAGGTACTCTCAGCAATGAGGGATGCGTAAACAACATTTAAATTTAGTATTAATCTTAACAGTACTGACCCCATTGTTGTTGAAACAGTGGGGATGTACTTTTTTAAGTCCATATATATAATGACAATAAACATCCATTGTAAAACAATCAATGAGGTTGCTATACTAGCGTTATATTCCGATTATAAGAAAGGAATCATCACATTTGATGAACTCAAGAAACAAGGAAAGAAGTTTGGGGCTGTAATTACAGCATCATGAATAGTAACCCCTTTTGTACTTATTTAAGTCTATTTACAAATTATTGGGCGTAATAATTTGCCTTTCTCAATTATTTTTCATATCTTTGCACTGTATATATTGTATCCAATTGGATACTAACAGTAAATTATTAAATAAGATATGGCAAAATATTACATTAATCAAGGAAACGGAAAACGTAAGTTTATTAAAGACATCGACTTTGCACAAGAAAAACTTACATTCACTGAGAATGAAGACGATGCATACAGAGGAAGGGATGGATACTATGCAATTCCTACTAGAGACTTAATTCGAAGGAATTTTGTGGATGAGTATCCAGAAGTTGCAGAACTAGAATGCACAGCAGCATACTATTAATAGCAGCAGCCAAGCTGTAGACCATTGCGTCTTCAATGGCAACAACGTGCCGTTGTACTTATTTAAGTCTAATAATATACTAAAAGGTTAAAAATTATGTACGGATATTTACTACAAAATTCAAACGATGAATACCTAAAAACGCTAGATACAGCGGAAGGTAAGATAGAATTCACTAAAGAACCTAGTGAAGCAAGAAATTATGCTGGCCGTCCAGGTGGAGGACAATGGGATGCTGAGAATGAAAAACAATACCTAGACTTCCATTTCGGAGAAGAATATGGAGAAAGGGTAACATCACTCAGATGCGTGTTCAGAGAATGGGAATAAACCCCCATGCTGTACTTAATTAAGTCCAAATAATATATTATTATGGATAAAGTTATATTAGAGTTTACCCTAAACGGAAGAAAAAAAACTTACTATAGGAGAACAGACATCAATGGCAATCCTCTTACCACTACAAATAAAAATAGTGCTAAGAGGATTAAATCATTGAAATTGAAAGACATTATTAAGCAACTAATAATATACTACGGAAAAAATAATATTAAAGATATTAAACAAATAAAGGATGAGACCGATTGAGCCTCATCCTTTTTTATTTCTACCCCTACCTTGTACTTATTTAAGTCCAATACATTAACCAAAAAACGTTCCGTCATTCTGAGGCAAATCATATACCACACATTGAAGAATCCTTGGAGTCTTATTGGTTATGTTCGACAATAACTTGGATGCATCATGCTCCTTCATACTGTCCAATAAGTTCTTATATGAACCACGAAGATTTAGATTTTTTGTTCCAGTATAACATGCGGCATATACCGTTCCAAGATTCTGAATAATCTCTCGCTGATATAATTGCAAGTAAATACCACTAGACTTCAAAAAATTCTCAAATGCCTCAAGTTGATAAAAGCAACGAGGCTGTCTATTAACATCAGACCATTCGTAAAAATATATACGTACCTCTTTGCTAAACTGAATTTCACCCTCACGATACTGACCAGGTATCCTATGCACGCTACTAGGATAACTGCCACCATAATAAGGAGAACGATATGTAGTAGTCGGTCGTTTCCTTTCGTTAATTAACGACTGCCTAAATAAATCTCTTAAATCTTTACTTCTATTCATAATGATTACATGTCATTTAATTCTTGTTCTTCACAAGCCTCATAAAACATTTCTCCATAACTATGTTCACACATTATTTCCAATAATCCAAGTTTCTCAGATTCTGGGCACAAACAACAATGACTCTCATATCTCCATGCTAAGTCATTGACAACTTCCCTAGGCACAAAATATCCTTGATTTTCGCAATAATCATTGAACTCTTTAATTGAATTGAACTCTAATTTATCGTCCTTGCAATGATAATCTGGGTAAAACCATATCTCCTTAAATTCAGTATCGTCATCGTATGATGTAGCATCAAAACCTATATCATCTAGGCTATATTCAATTGGGTCATCCTCATAACCGCTATAAGGGGCATTTATATCTAGTATCTTAGCCTTTTTACCCTTTTTATGCTTCATCTTACCTTTACCACCATTGAAAAATGATTCTTCACGCTCTTCTTGAGACCAAAAATCTTGTAAAGGGTCTTTCTTCTTACCTTTTCCCTTGCCCTTGGGCTTCAAGATTATGACACTATTGTTCCTAGAAGGAAAAACAACATCGCTTCCATCATCAAGGTCATCATCCCAACCAGGAAATACCCTATCCCAATAAGCAGCCATATCGTCATAATCATCCCAATCTTCATAACTACTATTGTAAGTAGGCTCTTTCGCCTTGCGTGATAAGTATTCATGAAACAAACTAATAAGATTAGGCTTAACCTTATTAGGAATATTTATTTTAATCTTCTTTGACATATATGCTATATATTATAATGCAAATATATGAAAATTTTTTCAATTAACAAAATATATTAAACATTTTTAATGTTATTTCTACTTAAGGGTTTTTTTATCAAATAAACGATATTTACCATTTATTATGCCACCAATCCCACCACTCTTATTTAAAAGATGTATCCTATCTTTATAGACAACAATCAAAGGATAATTCTCTTCAGCCTTCTCACTTACACTATATATAATATTACTATAGTCGTCTTTTACCTCATGATTCCAATTCGTACAGTTAATTGTGTATACATAATCATTCAAAGCAATACGTAACTTTCTCTCCTCATCAAATAATTTCTCCCTTAATGCATTATAAATTATAGTTACAAAAATCTCCCCAGAAATAATAGCAATATATACATAAGAATATTTATTATGCGTTTCATCAGATAAACTTTCTTCATATGCAACTATCTTATTTCTTAAAGAGTTTATGTCCACCTCTGGATTCGTTAACCTCACATGCTCACATAAAACGTCTATATCTTTATATGCTGTAGTGTTAACATCATTACCAAGAAATTTCATTATTGTATAATACTGGAATTTTTTCATTTTATTTTTTTTTTCTGGAATACAGAAGCAACAGTTTTTCTTCTATATTTTCCCTATATTTTTTCTTATATTATGATAGTTTTCTAATTTATTTCATTCTATCTACCTTATCAAATTCTCACGGAAATATTTTTCGCCATAAACGCTTTATAAATACGCCTATTCATTGTATTTCCCATCTGTCTATTTTTTCTCTCTTATGCCCTTAATTATCAATGACTTACACGTTTGTAAGGTATATATTTTTGTATGGTTTATATAAATTCTCTACGTGTCATCCACTATTTTTGATTCTAGCGATTATGTATTGATATAATGATAGTAGAAGTTTATATTTTTTGAAGAGTATTTTAATAACGTTGACTAGTCCTTGTTTAGTTTGTGCAATGTACCAATCTTTAAATTTTACATCTTTATTAAATTTGACATAGCAGTGTTTATTTTCAACAATTTCTTTTGGGTTGATGCATACATTCACAATTCTAGTTCCAAATAGCGTTGTATTTTGTCCTACTAGTGAAAAGAGACCTACTTCTCCATATAATAGTGGTAGTTTTGTAATTTTTGTATTAGTTGTTTTTGTTATGTTTAGGGTAGGAAAGTATGTTCTTCTATCTAGGTATATGACGTATGTTATTTTGTTATGCAGTTGTGGTAATAGTTCTTCAAGTTTCATTATTAGAGTTTTTAAGTATATTTTCTATTTTATTTAGTGTTGTTTTTATTGTGAATGTTCCGTATTTTTGTAGGTAGTCGTATTGTGTATCTTTTGCATTAATTGCTTCATCCATTGTATATTTTTTTTCTTGTCTGAATTCCTCGAATGGCTTAAAGAACATATCCATGATAGTGGCCACGTTCCTTATATGTTTCATTTCTGTGAGTATGAGTTTGGCATCTGAATTTTCCATATCACAATAGTTTTATTTTTTCGTTATTATAATTAGCCCACGTCATAGTTTTTTAATATCTTCTATTGTTTGTCTATATGCGTTCATAGCACTTACTTTCAAGTCTCTATATTTTTGTAGATTCTTAAGCGCGTATTGTTGTGTATTAAATATTGTATATCTTTCATCCTTTAATGGCATATGTGTTTCTCGTTCTTGTATCTTGATGAGTGAATCTATATATCGTATACCTTTATGGAATTGTTTTTTATAGTAGTCGAATAATTCTTTTTTATCAGTTGTATAGAATAAGAATGTTGTTTCTACTGTGATATGTTTAGAGTTTTTATGATACTTTGCTCCTAGGAGTTCTCTCACGTTCATATCTTTTCCTTGTATGAAGTAGAGTTTTGAGGTGTCTATTGTTCCGCAAGTTAGTCCTACCACATCTACCAATGGTGATATAATTTGGGTTAGAGAAAACAAGTTAATGAATGATTCTGGCACAATTCTCTGTCCTACGTACACTGTCAATTTATCTTCATTAGTCCAAATCATACTTTCTTAAGGTTTGTTATCAAATTTTTAGAATTAGTTTGAATTATTTTTATTGTTTTATACATTTGGTCAACATATTCATCATATATACCACTACCTGCTAGCATATTAAATAGATTTTTCTTTATGGATTGTACTCTTACTATTTCTTTTTGTATGTTTTGTATTCTTTTTGTTACTTCTCGTTTGATATAATCAAAGAGTTCTTTTTGTGAATTGGAATAGATTTTTTGTCCTATATAGATTACATTTTTGTTTTTTGTTTCTATTTTTTGAACTATTCCCATTGATATAACATTAGGTTTATCTCCTACAATAATATAATGGTTAGAATTTTCTTTCCAATTTAAAACCGTAATGCCTTTTGAGACGGTTCTAACGTCAGATATTTTTCCAGTGTCAGCTAAAAAGCCATCACAATTAATATTTTTAAGTTGTATATAATACAATGTAAATGGTTTATCGTTCATAGTTCTTTCAGATTTTGTAGGAATAGTTTATATGAATCGCTTATATATTTTGGTTGTTTATTGACCTTAGAGAGTATATAATCCATTGTATAATAAGATGAGCGTTTTATTTTCCCATGTGCGGAGTCAACTGCCTCTTGTTGTGCTATTGTTAATCTTTTCTTATATATTGGCGAGATATAGTTGAATATAGATTTTTTGTCGTTGGTGATGAGCACATTTGTTCCTTTCATTACAATGATGCCATTATTTTCCTCAATGGTTTTAAATTTCTTGAGCTTAAATGTTCTATATTCTTTATCGCCTTTTCTTTTGGCGGTAATAAATAATGAGTTATCTGTATGCCCGTTTGTAATGATTAACACGTCTTTATACATTTTCATAATCGGTGCAACAGTTGATGACATGCAGAGGTTATCTTCTTTTATATACCAACTGAAGCTATTATCTAGTTCTACCACGTATAGTTTTTTTCCTACGCCTTTTTTTGGTTTCCAATTCATAGTTCTTTAATTTGTTTTAGAAAATCACGATATGTTTCATCAATTTTTACTATAAGTTCTCTATAGTAAATGATACTCCGACTATAACTGTAACTACATGGGATTTTTTTTATCTCAATTTCTATTTGTTTCTTTGCCTCTCTACAATGTTTCTTATATAGTTCAATAAGTTCTAGTTTTGATGTTGAGACATAGAAATCTTTGAATTTTGCTATGAAGGTATTTGGGCTAGTTTTTGGTTTTATTTTCTCTTCTGCTAGACTTCCTAAGTCAAATACTTGCATCTGGTCATTCAGTGAATATATGAGATATTGTTTTTTACGTAGTCCAGTGATAACGATGGGGTTAGTGAACATTCTCAAGTCAAATTTTTTGGATTTGGGACTTTCGAATACTCCATAATAGATTTTGGATTTGGGACTTTCGAATTCTCCATAATAGATTCTAGTATAAGGAGATATTGTTCTTATATCAAGTAGATAGAGTTTTTCTCCATTAAATGTTTTATTCATTTGTTATATGCTATTACAGTTTTGAATATATGAATTCAAGCATATCTTTTGTTGCCTCATTGGTAAAAATGTTGCACCACATACCACGAGAGTTTTTTGTGTTAATTCTCGTCATGTTTTCGTTAGTGGGGTCATCGAATGAAGGCGTGTCGCTTGTAATGCTCACGCATACTATTTCTGTGTCTTTGTAACGTGCATTGATATTGATTCTTCTTGTATATATTTTATCTTCCATTGGGTTATCATCGTTACCAATGTCTTTAGAAGAATCTACACCGTTTTTAACAATTGTTGTAAAGATTGCTTTTTCAAGTTCGTTTTTATTCATAATGTATATTGTTATAAAATTATTACTATCATTATAATGAAACCTAGATAAGGGTTTCTCTTTTGTTTAATAATTGCTGTTCTATTTGTGCATATGTACCCATTAAAACTGTGCGAATATCTAATCCGAATATTTTTGCTGGGGCTTGCTGTATCCTACCTCCCAAAGACATAAATTCGTATATACTTACTTGGCTATCTAACCAAGCTAATACGTAATGTAGGAAAGAAGTGTAAGTAATAAAACCATTATTTCCACACCTTCTATATGCAACATAAACGATTCTTTTCATTATTTCATATGCTTCAAGCCCTTGTTCTGTTCTTGTTCTATATAAGATTAGTTTTGTTAGATATAGAGTATGCGAATTAGTTATTTCTTTTCTTATGTTAATCATAGTGCCATATCTGCGAATTCCTCATCACTTATTGTCGGTTGTTTTTCTTTATTCTCAACTCCATTGAGTTCTCCCCAATTAGTGAAACTTGATTTAAAGACTGAGCAGAATTTTCTTTTTGCAATTGTTTCTTTTGCGGCAGTTCTTTTTATGTCATATATGATAGTCTCATCATGTAATGAATAGTTATCTATTTCGTTTTTAAGACGGTAATTCAGTTCTGCTATTACGAATCCTTTCAATGTAAAGAAATAGTTTCTTAGGTCGTTGAATGCCTCTCTTACCGTTTGTGGCGATAGGAGTTCCACGTCTATCCACATTTCCGCTTCTGGCGTGTCTTTCAGTGGCATTTCCATTGTATAGTCATCTGTCTTGATAAGGAGTTGCTTAATATGCTTCACATGCGCTTCAAACTGTGTAATACCGTCTCTTCGGAAACCAGTGATATACATATCTTTTTTAATCCTTATCGGTTTAACCTCAATACCAGTCACGAATTTATCTATTAATTCATTAAGGTATCTGAAGAATTCATTTATTTCTGTTGCTATCATATATTATTTTTTTTAGATTAAATTTAAGCCTCAACCCTTTCAATCTGCATGACATTTTGAAATAGTCTTCCAAAGACAATTTTTTAATAACGTCACCAGGGTAGTATGCCATTTCATCATGAAACACATATTTTGTTATAAAACAATAGTATTTTTTAGGGTTGTGTTTTTCTATCAAACATAATGCAAAAGTATCATTATATGTTACTATTCGTGGCACTAAGTCTTTAGCGTTTTTTAAGAATGAGTTTTTTTCTCCATTATAAACATCCATCATAGTTCCCAGTCATAATCAAGTAACAATATTTCTTTCAATGCTTTTTTTATTTTATTTTTTGTAACTCCTTGTGGGAAATTATGATATAGGTATTTGATGACAATGAATTTCTCTTTATCAAAATCATAATATCCTCTCAACAAATTATGTTTATCTAGAGTGAGTTTACAGAATATTTTACTTCCGTTTTCATTTGCTCCGATTGTGCTGAATTTATATTTTGGCATATTTCTCAATATATGGTATTAGGGCATCTGAGTAGAATTTAAGCCAATCATGGAGTTGTTTTTTTCCACCCTCGCTAACGTTGGTTGGGTTCAGCATTTCTAATGTGCTGTTAACGGCAAATAGATTCCTACTAGTTTTCTCCAACAGTTTTTTAAGGCTAGTATCATCAATTTTATCCAAGTTAGGAGTAATATATGCGTCAGTTATATTTAGCACGACTGAGCGTATATTAGCCACCTCATGCGATACGTTACCGCTTGTGATTTTCGTTATGCTCTCAGCACTGTTATCTATAGCAGATTTGAGATTTTTCATTGCTTCTAATATATTTCTATCCATAATGCAAATGTATAAAAAAAAATACCCAAAAGCAAAAACTCTTAGGTATTTTATAGTTATTTAACTTTTTTTAAGCCTCAGTTAACTGTGCTTCAAGTTCATCATCTGACAATTCATCGTCATTGTTTGTTGTCTTTTTCTTAGATGCCTTGTTAGCTAGTTTCATCGGTTTGACAACTTTTTCCCTTATTTCATTTGCCTCTTCCTCATTTGCAAGGTGGCAATCTCTCTTATGGACGCATAAATGCCTTTCCCCATCGAACACTGCATGGTCTCCGCAGTCATATTCATGCTCATATACTCCAATGAAATGTTCTCCATTCCATTTCTTACCACTCACTAGGTCTCCTTGATTAAAACGATTTGTTTTTGCCATAATCACTCTCCTTTCTGTGCTTTAAGACACTCTTTTATTTCTGCAATAAACTTTCCTTTAAACGGTGGGCAGAAGCATCCTTTGAATCTCCATCCATCTTGCGCTATAATTCTGTGACAGTGTTCACACTCTTTATTGTTGTTGTGTGGGCATGTTAAATTAAAAATACTCATATATTATCTCCTTTCTGTGCTTTAAGACCAAGTTCAAAGAAATGTTTGGCAGCATTTGCCATGTAGTCATATAGTGTTCCCTCTCTGTGTCCTATTATTGGATTATTCATTCTATAACGTCTGATTTCTTTGTCAAGGTTCACCTCTTTCACTTCAAGGGTGTCGAGGAAAGAAAGTAATTCGTTGAAATCTTCAATATTACTTTCATATACAGGTTTTATCATCTGTATATTTTCATAATACTTTTTTCTTCTCTCTATCTCCGCTACTACAGTGTCTTTGTCTATCAGTTTCATAATAAATCTTCTGTTATATACTTATAGGTTTGTTATCACCCATATATCTATTGTATGGGCAATCTTTACATTGATGATGCGTTCCCCATTCATCAGTGCATCCAAAGTTCCAACGTTCATCATCATTAAGCGCCCTATCAGTATGTAAACACCATCTTGCCATAGTTATTTAAATTAAATGTTTCAAACAATATTTAATTGCTACTTCACAAGCTTGTTCTGGAGATTCTCCAGTGAATCCTAATAATAATTCCCCATCAAGATTGTATATATTCCCATTATAATTTTTATAAGTTTGTATGTGTGGCTCAATATGCAACTTATACACTTCCCTCAACCACTTCATTGCCATTTGGAGAGTACATTTAGGTAGCCAATCAATTTCATTTTCCCAATGGCCACACATAGTAGACCCTTTATTAGAATAGGAAAACAACGTAAAGCCTTCAAAGCCTTTTTCTTTCAATAGTTTTGCTGTTTCAAAACTAACATAGTCTTCAGTAATCATAGCTTATAATTTTTATTTATACATTCCTTCAGGTGCTTCTAACGCAAGACCCATTGGGATTAGTCCACGATAATCAAACATTTTCTTATTAAACCAATCAAATACAGCTTGTAATTCAAGATATGAAAATGTATTTATTGAAGAATCAACGATGGATATAAAAACATCATGAATTTCAACGCCTTTACCTAATATTTCTTGAACTTCATACAGTTCTTCCTCTGTCATACTTGACATCGGACGGAGATAAGGCTTAAACTTTTCGTCATTTGAATACTCTAAAAAATGACTAAAATCATCAATAGTATTAATCTTAATATCCACATTATCGCCGTACCTATGAATAATAAATCTATACGGCAATCTTGCGCATAAATCCTTCAACAGGAGTTCTTTATCTTCTTGTGTCATAAATTTATACTTTTACTTTCATAACTTATTTTCCCTTAGTTTCTTTAATTGTTCATGTAATTCCATTAAAGATTTCCCGTTAAGAGTCCCTTTCCCAATTACATTAATGGCTGTACTTATTGCTAACATCTGCTCATTACTCGGCTTCCAAGTGTATCTGTATTTTAGTGATTTAAGAAAATCTTTTACTTCGCTAACGCTGTGAGAAGAACAACCAAAAGAAAGTAAATTAAGAGTATCTATTATGTATTGTTCATCCTCTTCACTCCACTCTTGTTTTGGTTGTACTCTGTTTTTGAGGGATTTGAACCAAGATTCAGCTTCTTTCAGAAGAGATTTACTAAGTACACCACTAAAATTATCAGACCGCAATTGAGACAAAATAATGTCTGTTACATTTTCATCCCCTTCACTCCACTGTTGTTTTGGTTGTACTCTGTCTTTGAGGGATTTGAGCCAAGATTGTACTTTCTCACGAAACTCTTTTGATAACATATCTTTATTACCGATTTTTATTTCAGAGAAAAATATATCCAAGTTTTTAACATAATTATTAAGTGCTTCTACAATTTCTTCATCCTCTTCGCTCAAAGCAGGCTTCTGCTCTCTTAATGCTTCTGCTCTACCTTTGTTTACACCTGCATCAAGCCCTTTTCTGTAAACTCTATCCCATTCTTCGCTTGCCGCATCGAACTTAGCCTCGTCATATCTTTGGGCTTTTTCTTCTATTGTTAGTTTTTTCATAATTTAATAATTAAATTTCCAAATACTTTTATACTTCTCGGTATTTTCTTTATTGTTTTTATATGAGCAAAAACAACAAAGTTTAATGGCACATATCTTACAATGCTTATTATTCATAAAAGACATAATCACAACAAATTTAATTCATGTAACTTCAATATCATTTCGTAGCAAGCATCAACGGGATTATTAAACCACTTATCAATATTTCCTTTAGGACAATCACAATGATATGTATCATTTGTTGCTGACTTCAGTAATCTTGTTCCTTTTGGTAAAATGTCAAGCAATGCTGCAAAACTCCAAGCGCAAACACAATATTGGTATTCATTATCTTTATAACTGCCTAATTCTGAATAAGGTATCATAAATATTTTAGATTCATTATTATACCTATTGACTTTATAGTGCATATCTGCACTTTCAATCGGAAGTATCTCAGATAACTTACGACTTTGTTCTATATCTGTATGGTTCTTCATATTATGAACACTCCAAATAGATATTATACATATTCTAAGCTCGTTTAATCAAAATACATATATATTCTGAACCTTTTACTTGCCAATCACATATTTTGCCAGTCTTCCTGAATCTCATATATCCATAGTTATCCATGTATATATCCATAATCAAATTAAATTTTATTGTTCTTTAAATGGTTCAACTATATAATTTCCGATTACACTCATTAAATTTGTAGTTATAGAAAAGAGACAAAGACTTGGTATTATATCTCCAAAATAGATACCTTTTCTTAAAAGTTCTGCCTTTTTTTCAAGATAATTTTTATCGTAAGATTTTTGCATCAAAATTTTAGCAAAACCCTTTTCATAATAAAGTGCAAACATAATTACAACAGATTTAATTTGTGAAGTTCAATAATTATTTTGCAGCAAGCATCAACAGGATTATCTGCTTCCACTTCGTGATACAGTTTATCTTTGCCAAAACATCCACAAAACCAATATATAGGTTTGTCACCTTGAAAACATCTTGGATGTTCTAAGACACTAAGCAATGCTGTTAGACTCCAACAAGGAATTAAATGTTTATATTTATCATTTTTGATGCTTTCGTGAGTTACATATTTATCAATTAAAGAAGGTAATCCACCTCTATCATAATACATATCAGCACTTTCAGTCGGCAGAATTTCTGCCAACTTACGACTTTGCTCCAGCGAGGTGAAACTTTTAATTGTTGCCATAGTTATTTCTCCTTTAAAATTTACCTTCTTGGGCTTTTTTTGCAAACTCTTCTACAAGATGCCAGAAGAAATCGTGCAGATTTGCTTCTTTACCGTATGCTTCAAATTTTACATCATAAGAAACATAGGAAAACTGTGATATTTTCTTTTTATCCAAACATTTATATGTTCCGTCATCATTCCATATAGTAGCATCTTTATCAATCCCAAAGAATATATAATAATCTTGAGTTAATGCCCTATAAGCCATTCGTAATCTTTCCCAAATTGATGTTTTCTGTGCCATAATCATAACATTTATAAAATCAATTCTATTATTATTTGCAAATATACGAAAAATAATTTAAATAACCAAAATATTTATAGAAAATTAACACATAGAAAATGAAAAAAATACATATATTAGAATCTCAAATGTTAAATGAGAGTCAATATTTTCAAGCAGGTACTGACCACCCGTATTTTGAGGATGAACGAACTGGCCAATCATATGAAGCTAATTGGGACACAGAATATGGTTTTCCATTTGGATATTGGCCAGAGGAATATAATGGAAATGACATATTTTCAATCGGTGACGCTTATACAACGCACGAGAATGCTTGCGGTAAAATAGCAAAAAGGTATTTCTATAACACCGAAAAAGAAATTATGGAAGAGGGGATTTCATATTTCACTGATGCGTTAGAGGATTTGGCTAATGATTTTAAACAATACGGATATACCTATAACGAAGACATTGATATGTATGTTTCTAGTGATGGTTCTGATGAAATTGACCTTGGCGAATGGGCAGATGACAATTGTTATTCATTGGGCAGTGATAAGGCGAAAGAAATAGCAGAAGACGTAATTAATGGCGGCTCAATGCCAAATGCTGATGAGTTGACTGAAGAAATAGCAAGCAATGAGGCTGAGAATTATGACTTTACCAATAAAGAAGGTATAGACCAAGCATTACAAGAAGTTGGTAGTAGTTTTGAAGGGTATTTTGAAAGTGGTAGAAATGAAGGTAGAATATGGCCTCAACTAGGTATGATAGGGTTTTATACGACTGAGCAACCAGACCCACAAACTCTTACCGACATAATGAGAGATTTAGCTAACACTGGAATTGTTACATATGAAGATTTGCTACAATATAGCATGGTATTTGAAGATGGCAACAATGATTGGCAAGTAACTGCTTGTACGTTAAGTGATTATATTGATGGAAACTATGGTCTAGATTCTTATGAGGATGAAGAAGACAACGATGAGTATGACGATGAAGAGGAAAATGAAATACAATATGCTAGAGACGGTAAGACACAGTTTGTTCCTCACCTAGCCAATCAAGCGCAGAAAAGAGAGTTCTTTAGGGATTTTAGGAACACTAGAGACCAAGCGGTATATGCGCCTCGTGAACGTGCTGCTGGTAATTTGGCTCGTTATCACGCAATGCGTTATCCATATGGTGAAAGTAAACAAATGATTAATAATGTGATAGAAGAAGAAATAAATAAACTAATAAAAAGAGAGTTAAAATGAAAAGCTCTCTTTTTTTTTATTATATTTCATTATTTTTCCTAATTTTTTGTTGAAAATAATTCCTTCCCCCTTTAATCTTTGTCCTAGAATGATATACATTGTGATGTCTGGTTTTTCAAACACATCACCGCTCAATACTTGGCATTTTCTATCTAGGTTTTTCCTCATAATCATAGACCCTCTTAAAAATGCTTCTTCGCTTTGTTCACTAGTAAGTATGGCTTTATGAGAAATGTCAGCATATATCCTAGTGCCGAGGAAATAGTTTTTTTTTCCTTCTACTGTGTCGAAGTCATCTATTCCAATCCATTGCGCGACACGTTCATAGCCTTTATTCCTTATTGCTTTTATTGTCATTCCCATTTTTATATTTTCGATACATTTCCCATAGTTCAAGGTAGTCTTTTAAAGTTGGTTTAACTATATAAGAGTCTACAGAAATTCCTATTATGTGTGATGCGTCTCCTACTAAATTAACCGCAAATTCTGGCACCAAAATGCCACCAAATAACGTGCTATTAGTAGTTAAGAGTGCTATCATATAGTTCCTTGTTGTAGTTGCGGCATGTGGGCATATCATTTTTATAACAATACCTCTTTTACGCGCCTTTAATGATGGGTCTTGTAATATTTCTAGAATTGTTTCTTTTGCCAACGCCATTTTTTCACCATTTTTTCTTACATCTTGTATACATTTCCCATAATTCAAGGTAATCTTGTACAGTTGGTTTAACTATGTAAGATTCTCCAGAAACACCTACAAGAGTTGATGATTTCCCAGCCAAGTTAACAGCAAATTCTACCCACAAATTGTTAGGGTCATACAGTTTGCATTTATAGTTCAGTAAAACTATCATATAGTTCCTTGGTGTGGTTGTGGCATCTGGGTATATCATTTTCACAACAATTCCTCTTTTACGCACCTTTAATGATGGGTCTTGTAATATTTTCAGAATTGTTTCTCTTGCCATATTTTTTTTCATACCATTTGAATGTTTTCTCCATTAGGTGATACGCTGATACTGCTGTTCCAACAACAGTTATAATGGTGTCAATTTTTTTGATTATTTCCATAATTATAATTCTTTTAACTTAAAATATTCATCGAATCTTGTTTGGTGCATATGAATTTTGTTGTCATCGTCTATAATAATTTCATAGTCGTTTTGAAGTGCATCTTTATACGCTGTATAGATTTCTCCTTTGGTTATATTTAATTTTTTGTTTGTTTTAAGACAAATGACATTACCAATGTAGAACATATTATTTCTTATTGAATTTATAAATTTCTTTTAATCCATTAATAAACTCTTTCCACCCATTCATTTCTATATCGTTAAATTTAATTCCCAGTACTATTTTTTTAGATGGAGTTTTATCTGGTTCTATTTTCAATGTCTTGACGCTAATAAGAACATTTGGGTAACGCACGCTCTTAAAAGTATACGTCACCCTATTATTCTCGCGTTTTACAGTGAAACCGTAAAACCAATTCTTTTCTAATATCTTAACGACTTCGTTATAATCTATAAAATTACTATTTTCCATATTGCAAATATACGAAAAATAAATGCAATATCCAAATTATTTAAGATTTTTTTTCGATTAATAGTGTCATGGTATATTCTCCAGTTTTCTCAGTATCTGTAAAACCATTTTTATTTTTCACTATTAACGATTTAAGAATTCCATCAACGGTAGCACCTAAAAGATTTGGAGCACCATTCAAAAGGAGTTTACATATAACGTTTTCTTCCTTTATAGGTGTTTCCTCTACATTTTCCCTAGGGATAAGGTCAGTGGCTAGCACAAAGTATTTCGTGAGGTTTTCTCTTTGTTCGTCAGTTAAAGAGATACCATTCAACGCTTTTTTATGCTCTTCATACAAGCGATTAATTGCGTTTTGAATCTCTGTGGACTTTGCCTTGGTTGCTACCACTGATTTAACTGCTATGCCATTATTTTCCATATGTCAACCGAGAAGAGTTTTTCTAATTATGTTACCGTCAACATTAGGATATTTTGCCTTAACCTTCGGAACAATCTGCCCCATATCTCTCATAGATGGGATATATCCCTCTTCCTTGGTGGCGATATATGCAGCAATCACCTCTTTGGTAAAGTTAACGATGTCTTCCTCAGTAGGCTGTGCTGGCGTGAATTCCTCAATCACATTGAGTTCTGCCGACTCATCATCGTAGAGTTTGGTGTTACCGCTTTTAAGGTATCCCTCCATTGTTTCCTTATGGTTGTTAGCGAGTTTAATGAGAACTTTAACTTCCTCATTCTCAAGCATTTTATACTCAAGATTCGTATGATTTTTCTCATTCTCCCTAATGAGTTCTGACTTAATGAGTTTAAGCGCACCATTTCTACTCTTAAGGTTCATTTCCTCAAACAGTTCCTCTGGTGTTTTATCCTCGTTCTTAATTGTTGCTATGGGAGCAAGTTTCTCTGTAGTCTTTGCTATAGACTCGTCAATCTTTCTAAGGATTGACATTTCATATTCTTTTGTATTTGTATTCATATTAAATTCCGTTATTAATTCTAATTATTGCAGAAACGGTCATTCTAATCAATGACTCCAAATCCCTATAGTCGCATACTTCCACTTGTGTGTGCATGTTTCTGTTAGGGATTGAAAGCAAGAGTGTATCACAGTCTTCAGAAGATTGTTTAATGTGGACTGTATCTGTTCCACCGCTTCCAACCGAAAACTCTTGATAAGGGATTTTATTCGTCTCGCACACCTCTTTCATCAGTCGAGTAAGTTTTCTATTGCTATCCACGCCGTGAGCAATTGCGCCACCCTTTCCAAGTTTGATGTCACCCCACTCATTAGGGCTTACGTATTCATCATCAGTTGCGAATGTTACGTCATAATCAATAGAATACTGTGGGCTGATTTTAGATGCAGCACCGACAGCACCACTTGCTGACGTTTCTTCTTGTGTGCAAGCTACACCATACACTTTGACATTCTGGAGATTGAGATTCTTCAGTTGCTTCATCACTTCTGCCATAACATAGACGCCAACCTTATCATCAAGTCCACGTCCAGCGAAACGATTAGTACCTAACTCAAGAGGAATGTCACAAATTGTAATGGGGTCTCCAATTGAGATAAGTTTATTTGCTTCTTCTTTGGTTTCAGCGCCAATGTCAATTTTCATATCTTTGACCTTAATGGCTTTATCCTTATTGTCTGTGTAATATTCAATATGAATTGGTGTTTTACCAATTACTCCATTTACAATACCTTTGGCAGTGTGTATGGCTACGGTTGAGCCTGGTAACACCTTTGCGTCTGTTCCTCCATCTTCGATGAAATGTACAAATCCTTTATCATCAATATGTTGAACTTGAAGACCTATCTCGTCAATATGCGCTGAAAGCATAATGACAGTGCTACCATTGCCAACTGAGAAAGCAGCGTTACCAACTTTGTCGGTGAACTCATATTTTACGCCACATTCCTCTAAATAGTCTTTTACTATTTTTGTTGCACATTCCTCATAGCCACTAGGACTAGGTGCTTGAAGCAGATTTTTCAAAAAAGTTTTATTCATTGACTGTATATAATTTTAAATTTTCTAGAGCATTTTTAACTTTCTTATTACCTCTATCGCCAAATTCTCTCATTGTTCTCATAGTTCTTAGCCACATATCTGGTTCCAATTCCATTCTCACTTGCCTTGGAATTTTAGTATAGTTTTTAAGGAGAAAATATCTCCATAATTGTATTCTTTCGAAAGCAGCATTACATTCCCCCTCCACAATACATTTTGCAATATTTCCGTATTCCTCAAAGAAAGCAGTTAATCCAATTAGCATGGTAAAATTCTCAATTGCTTTGTCGAATATACCTTCTTTAACATAGCCATCATCATACAGAATGTACATACATTTATTTTCTTTGCAGAATTCTATAAAAAGTTTGTATAACCAATATGACTTTTGAGAAAAAATTGGCTTTATGGTAAATTTAATATTATCCAAAGACATCTTTAAATGGTTTTATATTCCCATTTGGATTATGTTCACCGTTTGTAGATGACAAATCAATTATGGCAAAATGTATTACCTTAAACAACCCTTGATATTTTTCAGATGCGAGTACATCAGCAAAGAATTTAGCCATTTCCTCTGGAGGCGTTCCATATGCACCGCATCCGAAAGCACTAAGAACCAATGAATCATTGCCGTTTGAGAGGGCAATATCCAATATCTGTCTTATTTTATTTTTTATGACGGTTTCAACCCAAGGAACTATTTTGCCGTTTTCAGTCTTAGGATTCTTTACTGCTGGAAGGGTAATAATGTCCACATAGAACGGTTCTTCCATTAGTTTATAATCAGCATCGTCACTTTCCTTAAAGACAATGACACGAGGGCTATAGATTCCCCCATAGTTATAGTCAAGTGGGTATCTTTCTTCTTTTTGTTCTACTCCAAAATCTTTTCCGATGTCGTGGAATTGATATAAGGACTTAAAGAGGTTTGTCCGTCTAAATAGGTTTTCCTCTTGCGCTGACGAACCTCTTGTAACGCCACCTCCAGGAGTATGAAATGATGCCATATTGAGAACCGCTGGCCTCAAGCCATCGTCAATCATTTTTTTAGCCTCATAGAGGCAGTCATTGTTGACTACTTTAATTTCGGTTTCGTATCTAGGATATTCTGTATAGTCAGTCCTAATCTTTTTATTGTAGAATCTAGTACCATTTACCATGTAGTCATCTAATCCATCAATATGAATTTCATTGCCATTTATTGTATAATGTCCTTTATTGCATAATGCAACTGTGTTTTCATATTCTTTCACTCTTTTTTGCTTATTCATCATATTTAAGACGGAATTTGTAGTCCAAAATCATAGACTGATTTTTAGTTATTTCTTTACGATAGTTCTCAGCGTTTGCTTTGTCTTTCATACTTTTTTCTAATAGAATGGAATTGGCTGAGACCAATTTATTAATTGCTTCACTTAAAACATTTTTTGATGCCATGATATTATATTTTTTGTTTATTGCAAATATATAAAAAAAAATCTGTATTACCAAAATAATTGGTAAAAATACAGATTTTTTAACATAAAGTATTCTCAATATGATTATTCAAAACATTAAATTCGTTTTTGATTTCCGTCAAATCTGTTTGAATTGACGGTAATTTGGTTTCAATAATTGCTTTTAACTGGCCAAGATTTTTCAAAAGGGTTTGGTTTTCCTTATACATTTGGGCATTATCTTCCAAGAGTTTATTGATGTCAATTCGCTCTCTACCCCTTATTGACTCATTATGGTTTTGTTCCCATAAGTTAACAAGGTCTAGTTCTTGTTTAATAATGTATCCAAGTTCTAGGATTAATTGTTTTTCCTTTCTACTTGCAGCATTAGCGTTTAATTCAGATAATATATCTATACACCTACTTAAATCTTTCCCGTTAATCATATTTATAAACCTTTATAAATTCCTCTTTTCACCAACCTTTCCATTTCCATAGTAAAATAGTTCAATTGGTTTTCTGTGAGGTTATGTATCCAATCGTTAACATAGTGTTGATAACGATTGATGTTATTTACTTTGAATCTCCATTGGAGATATGTTTCTAATGATTTACTCATAAATTAATCGTATTCGTCATAATATCCGTAGTTTGGATAAGATGAACTATATGATGTTTTGTTTTTACTTAGAACTGATGTTTTGAGTTTTGCCCTAAGTTCGTTACATATTGGTTTAATTACATCACCATTGTATTCAAGTTTAGGGACGATGATTCGATGGAGTATTTCGCCAGTTTCGACATTTGTAAGAGTCATTTCTTCCTCATTCCAATCAATATCATAACTAGCAAGAATTTCCAATGCACGTTTCTTCTCAAGAGGCGTACATACTGTCCACCAACTATCTTCACAAAAAGTATCAATAGTCTTTTCGCATGGCTTATCTTGGCTAGCAACTTCAAGAACTGGTTGGTATCCCCATCCTACTCCGTTGTCTAAATTGGAGCAATATTTCCAAGAATCATAGAATGCAGCCAATGAAAGTTTTTTTGTATATTGATATTCTGGCGCTAAGTCAACGCCTTCAAATATGCCGAATGCAAATTTAGTATCATCATTTGCACTGTTATATGTGCTATATTTAATAAAATCGCCTTTGTTAAATATTTTTTTCTCCATCTGTATATAAATTGAATTTTTTTATTATTCCAAATACTTGTTCATTGACATAAGGAGTTGGATTCATACCTTTTCTTATCATAGTTCTGACTAATGTTGATGATGCGTCCATCCTCTGTGTTTTTATGTACCAAAAACCGATGTTTGTCAAATCATGCCTACATCCTTCATATATTATGAATGGTACTTTATCGTTGTCAATTTCCGTACCATCATTTCTTTTCACCTCAATGAAGCCTACTTTATTTTTAATGTCTGTTTCAAATTTTCTCCATTGGGTAACAGCATCAATTGTGTCGCTTCCGCAAATTATAAACAGTTCATCATTCGGATAAATTTCACGTATTTTCTCTAGCACTTTATAAGAATATGTAGGCGGCGCAATGTCTTTTTCTAATGCGCAGACTTCGCATTTGTCTCCGAATGCTCCTATTGAAGCTGTAATCATTTCGCAACGTAATTCAAATGGCGCTGGTTCGTGTTTTTTCCAAGGGTTATGTTTTGCAAC
>Ga0310691_10001825_pt1 | contig 30715 bp, 42 predicted proteins | sample 176DNAGHGlowgp2_FD_203887 | JGI IMG/M metagenome (GOLD analysis project Ga0310691, IMG submission 203887) | Sheep rumen microbial communities from Palmerston North, Manawatu-Wanganui, New Zealand - 1766 DNA GHGlow gp2 (v2) (version 2) | ecosystem: Host-associated > Mammals > Digestive system >... | reverse complement strand
AGACCACTGCGCCAGACGGATACGGGGGCGTTACAACGGTCTACAAGGCCGGTGCACCCATTCAGGCGGCAATTGTCTTTGATTCGTCCTTACAGGCCCGTACAGCGTCCGTACAGGGCGTTAAAGACCTCTATACCATCACTACACGCAAGAATGTTGTATTGCAGTATCACGACGTTATCCGGCGTGAGAGAGATGGAAAAATTCTCCGTATCACTACGGATGGAAAAGACAAAGAGACCCCGAAAGGGGCGGGGCTTGATATGCGAGTGGTAAACGCAGAAGAATTTACCATTACAAACAATGGATAATTACCAGGCATTACAGACATTTTGGAGCGGCTTTGGATTAAATGCGTATGACGAACAGACCGTCTTTACAGAAGGCCAGAGACCGGCATTTCCGCATATAACCTATGAGGCGGCAGGCGGTGGGTATATGAACACAGCCACATTGTCAGCCAGTTTGTGGGATAGAAACACATCATGGGCGTGGATAAAGCAGAAGGCCGAAGAGATCAAGAAATCAATCGGCTACGGTGGTGTAAGAATCAAAACCGATGATGGGATTATCTGGATAAAACTGCCCGAAATGACAACATTCTCGGCTCCGTTTGATTCCGGCGATGACACCATCAAAAGGGTGCGCATGACTGTCGAAGTCGATTTCATGACCACATAAAGGAGTAAACAATGGGAACTTTTACTGTTATTCCCCAGAGCACATTTGAGGAAATGCAGCTTGATGCAGGCGTACTGCTGAAAAGCTTTGACCCTTCAAACGTGGCCGCACCTGCTGATGCAGACATTATCACTGCTACTACCGGAGGTATCCAGATTACCTGTGAACCTTCGTTTAGTGATCTTGGTGAAGATGTAGACAACGTACCGGCCAATATGAAGGAACTGAAACATCTTGATTCCTGGGCGTGTTCTCTGTCCACAACGGCACTTGGCACGTCTCCTGAACTGATTAAGTTTGCGCTCGGCTGTGCAGATATTGACGGAACAAACGCTTCGAAGATTGTCCCTCGTGCAGATCTGAGACAGACCGACTTTTCCAGTTCTATCTGGTGGGTTGGAGACCGTGCGGATGGCGGTGTTGTTGCGGTAGAGCTGAAAAACGCACTGTCCACAGCCGGATTTTCCCTCCAGACCTCAAAGAACGGCAAAGGGCAGACAGCGGTAACTATTGAAGGGCATGTATCCATGACCGCACAGAAGGAAGTGCCTATGGTGTTTTACAGCATTGACCCGTAAAGGAAGGTGATTACCAATGAGTGAAAGAAAGAACCTTGCGACATGCAGGCCCTCTGAATTTCTCAGGCAGACGAACAGACTGAGGAAATCAGCCGAAAAATGGCTTGAAAAGACACAAATCATGAGTATCCGTGGCCGGAAGGTCGAAGGACTTGAGACTGTACCGGAAAATGCCAGTGACGATGAAGCATACGAGATCAGAAAGAGGAATGCGGAGAAAATCACTGCACAGCAGAAAAAGAACATCAGTGACATTCTGACGGCAGCTATGGAGGAATGCCCTGATGAAACCCTTGAACTGCTTGCGCTTCTCTGCTTCGTGGAGCCGGAGAACGTTGATGATCATTCCATTGCGTTTTATCTGAATAACCTGACTGACATTATCTCGGATAAAGATGTTCTTGGTTTTTTTACCTCATTGGCACAGTTGGGGCAGACCGATATTTTCGGTGCATAACATCCATACGACTGGATTTGCTTGAAATACTCGGAAAGCCGTACATTCTCGACCACTGCTACGATTATCTGAAAATCATGTCAGAAGATACAGCCTTGAAAGTGTACATAACGGACGCTCTCAAGGCTGTTGCTGAAAATACAGCAAAACTGACAAAAGACGGTGTGTACCTGAAAAAGCGGTATTACGAAATTATCAACGTTGTGCCGGATGATGACGAAAACGAAAACACTAAAAAGCGTGCGAATGGCATCATAGCACGGATCAAATCAAAACTCACAGAATTAGGAAAGGAGGGTGCACAGAATGGCTGATGTTATGACCTTGTTTGCCAGGTTGATTCTGGATACAAAAGGCTATGAAACCGGTCTTGAAAAAGCGAAAAAAGATGCGTCCTCTGCCGGTCAGGGAATCGCAAAAGGATTATCCGGTGTAGGTAAAGCTGTTGTGGGTGTCGGAAAGGCGTGTGCCGTTGGTATCGGTGCAGGTGCCGCAGCTATCGGATTACTGACAAAGCAGTCTGTTAGTTCCTATGCTCAGTACGAACAGCTGACAGGCGGTGTAAAGAAGCTGTTCGGCAATGCGGCTGACGATGTAATGAGGTTCGCAAATGACGCTTACAAGACCTCTGGCATGTCTGCCAACCAGTATATGGAACAGGCTACAGGCTTCGCCGCTGCTCTAATCAACTCCCTCGGTGGGAACACAAAAGAAGCCGCTAAACTTGCCGATGTTGCCATGCGTGCCATGTCCGACAATGTCAATACCTTCGGGACGGATATGGCATCTGTGCAGTATGCATTCCAAGGCTTAACGGCGGCATAAGCCGTCAAAAGGTCGGTTCGGTAGAAATACCGTTCAAAAACAATTCCGTGAAAACGGTGAAAACCCTAACGTGAAGACGAGGGCAATACCGTGCCAAGCCTCGACAGAGGAAGGTGTAACGACTATTCCATATGGAAGTACATCCAAGCGGATGGAAGTGCGGAAGACCTAAACAAGTAAAGTTGTAGGTTAAGAGATAGTCTGCTCTATATAGAAATATATAGCTGTTCCTGAGAGAACGAGCGCAGAGTAGCGAACTGCGCTGAACAAAAAGGTTGCAAAGCAAAACTACACCATGCTCGATAACCTCAAGCTCGGGTATGGAGGCACAAAGTCAGAGATGGAGCGGTTGATATCAGATGCCGCGAAAGCCAAAGACGCACAAGAAAAACTCGGTTTGTCCGTCGATGGCACATCAATGTCCTTTGACAATATTGTCAAGGCGATACAGGTTGTCCAGTATGAGCAGGGCATCGCGGGAACAACGGCGAAAGAAGCGTCAACTACCATCGAGGGTGCGCTTAACATGACTAAGGCGGCATGGGATAACCTTGTCGCCGGTTTCGCGAACCCTGACGCTGATTTAGGACAGCTGATGGATAACCTCATTGTTGCCATTGTCGGCGACAAAAAAGGTGAGGGCTTGCTGAATCAGCTTATCCCTGCCGTGGAAAGAGCACTGCAAGGCATCGGGCAGTTTGTGCAGAAAGCCGCTCCGATTATATCGCAGTACATTCCCGGGCTGATGAACGCGATTCTTCCCGGATTGCTTTCTGCCGCAACGTCACTCGTTGCCGGGCTTATAAAAGCGCTCCCGACTCTTGTCGGGATTGTCATCCGGCAGATACCGTCGATAATCGCACAGCTTAAATCGGCTGTGGTGGAAGCCGCACCGATGATGATAGAAGGCGGAAAGCAACTGATGCAATCCCTCTATGATGGATTGACGCAGGCGTTCCCACAGCTTACTCCTGTTCTTAATGGACTGGGGAAAGTATTTGAAGTAGCTTTCAACGGAATCGGCAAAGTAATTGATTTCTTTATCAAGCACTTTGAAACGATTAAAGGCGTTGTCGTGGTTGTCGCCGGTGCTATTGCCGGTGTTGGCCTTGTCGGTATCATTGCAGGCATAGCGGGAGCAATATCAACTGTTGTCGGTGCTATCGGCGGCCTGATTTCTGCGCTGTCGATGATTAAGTCATTTGCAGGATTGGTGTCGGTAATTACAACTCTTGCCGGTGGTCCGCTCATCCTGATCCCTGCGCTCATCGGTGCAATCGTGGCGGCAGTCATTTATCTCTGGAATACCAGTGAAGGATTCCGAAGTTTTGTAACTGGACTGTGGGAGACTATACAGAGCATAGTTGCAGGGGCGATTGAGGTTTTGACAAATCTCGGTGCGGCATTTGCTTCTATCTGGCAGGACGTTGTCAACTCGGCAACAGCGGCATGGAACACCATCACAAGTGTTGTATCCTCCGCTGTATCAGCCGTAAGCAACGTTGTAACAACGGTATTTAATGCGATAAAGGCATTTATTTCAGCCGCATGGAATGCCGTCCAGACGGCTACAACAACCGTCTGGAATGCAATAAAAACCGTTATTACTACGGTAATAAACGCAATCAAGGCGGTGATCACCACGGTCTGGAATGCAATAAAAACGTACATCCAGACCACTCTTACAAATCTCCAAAATATTATCACCACGGTCTGGAACGCTATTAAAACCGCTGTTTCAACGGTTCTTAATGCCATAAAGGGTGTTGTTTCGACAGTATGGAATGCTATTAAGTCAACTGTCAGCACTGTAGTTAATGGAATCAAGTCAACTATTTCCACCGGATTTAATGCGGCAAAGGAAAAGGTCACATCTGTTGTTAATGGCATAAAGGAAAAAATCTCCTCTGGCTTTGAATCTGCGAAGGAGAAGGTGACAACCGTTGTAAACGGAATCAAGGAAAAGATTTCAAGTGGATTTTCTGCCGCAAAAGAGAAGGTAACATCTATCTTTGATAGCATCAAAGAAAAAATCAAAGGTGCTATGGATGCGGCAAAAGAAGCCGTATCAAATGCGATTGAGAAAATCAAGAGCAAGATGCATTTCCATTGGAGTTTGCCCAAGCTGAAAATGCCGCACATCAGCATCAGCGGAAAATTCTCTCTGAATCCTCCGTCCGCTCCGCACTTCTCTATTTCATGGCACAGGAAGGCTATGGAAAACCCTTGGCTTTTCACTGCCCCCACTGTTGCTATGGGATTCGGTGAAGCCGGTGACGAGATGGTATACGGCAGAGACAACCTCATGCGAGATATCCGCGAGGCAACAGGGAGTAATAACGACGAAATGGTTTCTCTGCTGAGAGATATTCTTGCCCGACTTAACGAACTTGATCCGGTTATTACACTCGACGGTCGGAGAGTGACCGCAAATGTAGACCGCAGGCTTGGCAGTACAGTACAGCTTAAACAGAGGGGCGTTATATGATTTACGGAGCAAAATTTATCACCGATGAAGGCGAAAAGCATACATATAACGATTGGAATCTCTTGCAGGTAGGGGCGGCGAGAGTATCGCCGCCTGTGCCGCAGATCATGACACAGACAGTCCCAGGAATGGACGGAAGAATTGACCTGACTCAATCTCTTGACGGCTTTATACACTATGAGCCTGCTACCTTTACAGGAAAATACAGGTGCATTGCCAAACGTGATGCATGGGACAAAGTAATCTCCGAAATCCTGAATTTTTTGCAAGGCCGGAGTGCAAAGCTATATCTCGATGATACCGAAAAAGGGCATTGGGAAGGAAGGTTTGCAGTTGAAAACATCGAGTATGATAAATTTAAATTTGACTTGACCATCACCGGAACGGTTGACCCTTACAAATACATGGAAAACGGCACAGACGGAGAATGGCTGCTTGATGATTTTGACTTTGAGACGGATTATGCATGGGGTTTTAAAAACTTAGTAATAGACAGAGAGCAGGAAATAGAAATCTGTGCATCTAAGTTGCCGATTACTCCCACATTTGACTGTACAGGCAGTATTTATGCCGAATACAACGGCACTACCTATGCATTGCCGGAAGGCCGGAGCATCATCCCGACATTACGACTCGCAAATGAAAAGAAAACGGTCACGCTGTCCGGCACAGGAACGGTATCAATCATTTTTAGGGGAGGGACGCTGTAATGTACACAATCACAGCAGGCGGAATTACTATATATACGCCTGGACAAACAGGAATTCTGTCACCGGCTTTGTCGTTTGGACTCAATAAAGCCGGAAGTCTGACGTTTACCATCTGCCCCGGTGCAAGCGGTTATGACGATATCCAGATGCTCAAAATGCCGATTGAATGCTATCAGGATGATAAGTGCATTTTTTACGGCAGAGCAATCGGATGCCAAAAGGATAATTACAACCATAAAAACATAACGTGTGAAGGCGCCCTCTCATTTCTCCATGATGTGCCGTGCGAACCCTTTACTCTCAATCTTGAGGGTGATGATGTAGTGGAACAGATGCTGTCTTTCCTGCTCGGTATGTATAACGCCAAAGCGGAAGCATGGAAAAGGATATATTTGGGGGATGTGACCGTGCACAAGCCGACAAATACACTCAATCGGTACACCACCGAAGTCAACACCGATATGTTTGATGCAATCACAAACAAAACCGTCAAAAGTCCGCTCGGTGGCGTTTTGAAGATACGCAGAGAGCATGGCAAATTGTATCTCGATTATCTTGCCGAAGTCGATCTGATTAGCACTCAAGGGATTGAATTTGGCAGAAATCTCCTTTCCATCGCCCAGGAGCAAAACGCAGAAAATGTTTTTACCATCATTGTACCTTACGGAAACAAAAACGAGGACACCGGAGAACGTGTGACCATCGAAAGCGTTAATAATGGACGCGAATATATTGAGTCCGCAGAAGGTATTGAGAAATACGGAAAGATATGGAAAGTTGTTGAATATGAAAATGTTGCATCCGCTGAAGTGCTATACAAGTCTGCCGTTGCTGACCTCGCTGCCGGCGTTATAGACCCTGTTGCATTTACTGTAAACGCGATTGATCTACACACGATTGACAAGGATATCGAGCCTTTTGAATGCGGTTATCTTGTCCCTATCGTTTCTGATCCGCACAGCATAAATCAGTATATAGTATGTACTGCACAGGAAATTAATCTGAACAATCCGGCAGAGTCTACATATAGCTTCGGCACGGCTGAAACTATGACCTCTATACAGATTGCCAACCGGCAGGCATTTATGTCCGCAGTGAGTGCATCAGAAGCGCATACAGAAAAAAGGATTAACACGGTAAAATCTGCTATCACAGTAACGATGCAGTTGCAGGAAGGTGAAGAGGTTGTAACCGTTGACTCACTCAGCAGCGTGACAAACACTATCTATTTTCCCGAACCGTATATGTATATTCCGAATGTCAGCGTAATGGCAGAGAATGGAATTTTTGCGTTATCTGTTACAAACATTACAAACGATTCCTTCGAATATACCGCAGTAAATTCTGCTTCCGAGACACTTGAAGACACTATACACTGGATAGCAAAGGTATAAAAGTATGTTATCAAATGCAGAAATCACAGAAATCATTGATGCTGTCAACGATGAAGAATACACCATTGTTGATGCTTTAAACGAATTGGCAAAAGCCGCAAAAGGTGAGGATGTAAGGCGCGCCTTGTATGCTACAGCATACGTACTCAACAAGGAAGGACACTCCGGATCAGTTGATATACAAGCAAGGGAAGGACTCCAGAACCTGACCACAAGTGTAAACAGTGAAATAGCAGAATTCGAAGAGGATATAAATGACAGTGTATCTGCAATGCAGACACAGATTAACAACATTGACACTTCGAGGCGTGCACTTGTAATTGATACGCTTGCAACTCTGAGCGGTAACGGAGAAGGGAGGCAAAATCAAGTAATTGCCCTTTCTCAAAGCATTGCCGGATATCAGTATGTCCAGTTCTACGCAAAGCATGACAGTGAGCTTTTGCCCGTGTCAACGTTTCCAGTAAATGCAATAACGATATCTGATACGCTGTTACGAATCAGCAGTATTGGATATAAATACGGGAGAATGTTCTTGACGTTTGAAGATAATACACACGTAAGAATAACGCAGAATCTGTGTTACTCTCGTGGAAGCACGGGAATAAGTTACGCTTCGCCGGATACAGCGGTGAGTAATGATTTCATCCGGCTCGCAAAAATTGTAGGCATCAAGACTCTGTAAGGAGAATGTAAATGGCAACGTGGACTATATACAAAAAATTAAACGTATCACCAAATTCGTTCCCATTGGTGATTCCTATCAAGCAGTATTCCTCTGATTTTGCGCTTAAATTCAAGCTGTATTCCACCGAAGGGGATCTGGATATTGAAGCAGGTGCTACCACTAAAATCAGGGGTACAAAAAGGGACGGAAACGGCTTTGAGCTGACTGGCACAAGAATCGGCAACACTTGCACATTCTCCGGTACTAAAGCGCAGATGCAACAAATGACTGCCGCACATGGAAGATGTGTCTTTGAAATTGTTGTCGAAAAAAATACAAAAGAATTAATCACAGCTAATTTTTATCTGGAAGTTCAGAGGGCGGCAATGGATGCCGGAACGGTCACAAGCGAGTCCATTATCGAAGAGTTTGAGGATTTCCAGTCGAAGATTGCGGCGGCACAGGCGGCGGCAACTGCGGCACAGGCACAGGCTGACAGAGCAGAGGCGGCGGCAGAATCCATTGACTTTGGACTTGATGCATCCCCCACACAGGGAAGTAGTAACGCTGTGAGCAGTGGGGGGGTGTATGTTTTAAAGGAAGATTTAAACAGGTCGCTAATACCATATAATTCTACTGATGTAGTAGAACTTGCACATCCAACAGGTAGAACCCATTACGGAGTCACATATACATGGAATGGAACAGTGTGTACCGTTACAGGAACAGCCACGCAGTCAAGTTTCTATAATATATATAATAATGAATCGCCTGATTGGATGATTGGCGGGAACACTTATTATGTGTATTTTTCTGCCACTAATGTAACATTGGCGGTATATGAATGGCATAATGGAAGTATTGACAGCACACCGCTAATTAATACCAAAACTGACACCGAGTTTACACTATCTGAAAATGTTGAAGCTATAACGATAAGAATTAGGGTTGCTAATAACACAACAGCGAATGAATCAGTACATCCGATTATATTAACTGCTTTACCCAATAAGATCATAGTTGACCGTAGCGTTTTATCAAGGGTATATACCAAAAAAATGGCTATTTTTGGCGACAGCGTACTATTAGGACGCAACGGTGACGGAACTGCTTCTGACATTGTGAAAAAAAACATTCCGTATTATATCCATTTGCTTACATCATACGATGTAGACAACTATGCTGTCGGCGGCATGGGTTGGGTAAGTACAAGAGAATCGCAAACAATTGCGTATGATATTATCTCGACCACAGACTTAACCAACTATGACACAGTATTGCTGTGCTTTGGCATCAATGACTCTCACGAGGCTTTAGGGGAATGGAATAGCACAGACGAAACCACAATAATGGGTCAAGTTAAGAAGTGTATCAGTTATATTGGCACAGAAAACCCTTCAGCTAACATTATCTTAGTTGCCCCATTTATTACAAAAAGTGGTAATTTCCCCTCGTGGAGTCTCGAAACTAGACGAGATAATGGGTGGAATATGCAGATGCTTTCCGATAGATTGGAAATTTTTGCAAACTTTTACCACATTACTTTTATAGACCAGCAAGACTCTCCGATGTTAGGTTATGGGATGAGTAGTTTAATGGGGTCAGACAATTCACACCCGAATGCCGAAGGATATAAAAAACTTGGCTATTGGTTGGCATATAGACTCAATACGGAAAATAAACGTGACATTAAATTCGAGAATACTATTGAACAGCTATCAAGATACAACTCATTCGATATTATAAAAAATTATCGATATGAAAATGAAACAAGAAACGGAGTTACCTATATTTGTAATACGGATGGTACTTTTACCGTTTCGGGCACGGCTACATCCGACTCATTCCATCGTATCGTTATGGCTCAAAATGAACTCCCGAATTGGTTGGAAGCTGGTCGGTCGTATTATGTTAAATTCAGTAGCGGTAATGTATCGTTAAAAATTTATGAAGAAATAAACGGAACGCTTAGTGGCTCTGCGATAAGTATGCAAAAAGACACCGTATATAAGGCTTCTGAATCTATTACAGGCATACAATTAAGATTGTTTGTTTCAAGTGGAGTAACGGTCAATGAGACTATTTCTGTATCTATGTTGACAGGTATGCCGAATGAGTTAGTCGACAACCCACCGATGCTGACAATCATTGACGATGATGCGAATGTTAAGTACTACACACAGTTGCTTCCGCTGATTGAGAGAAAAGGCGTTCCTATAGTATGTGCCCTTCCCGCTGGAAAAACATATGATGACGGTGTCGAAACGCATATGTCGTGGGAACAAATCGAAGATGCCTACAAGAGAGGTGCAGAGTTCCTCAATCATTCATATAGCCACTGGACATATACTAAGGCAAATACACATACCGAGCAAGAATTGTGGATGGATTATGCCAAAGCAAAAAATATCATACACAGTCACGGCATAAGTGGCGGTGATATGCTTGTGTATGGCGGTTTGTCTGGTACGCTTACCAAAGCAAAGCAAGCTGCTACACATATGTCAAAATGCGCATTCCATTCGCATGGCGACGAAATCAACTATAGGCAGACATTAGACAGATGGTTCATCAAACGATACGGAATTGAAGATGCTCCTTATAGCTACGACATCAGCGCACTCAAAACGCTGATTGACAATTGTGCTCAGCGGGGCGGTTGGATGATATGGATGATACACACATCGGACGGTGAGTGGAAAGAGTCTATAGTAGACGTTCTTTCCGAGGCTATTGACTACGCCTTGGCGAAAGGTGTGGCTGTTGTTGGTGCAGAATGCGGATATATACATTATGTATCTTAAAGGACACTTTAATCTATTTTTGGAGAAGAATAAATGCTTACATACTGCTTTGAATCCGCATACGTTGCAAGGACACTTGCGAAGTGCAAGAAAAATGACCTTGCCGTGATTGACACGGAGGGACAGGAAGATGTAGTCCGTGAAGCCGTCAAGCGTGGCGTGTGGGTGTACGGATATTTGAACGTAGGGGCGGTGGAAAAACAGCGTCCCTACTACGAGAAACTCAAGCACCTGAGACTTGCACGATATGATGGATGGTCGGGCGAATACTGGATTGACCCGACTGCCAAGGAATGGCAAGACCATGTTGTCAGCCTCGCAAAACAGATTAAAGCATGCGGAGCAATCGGGCTGTATCTGGATAATACAGACATTTATTACATGCTCAAAGAGCAGGAAATCAGCAAGCAGTACAGCCGGAATCTTCCGACTGCGCAGGCGGTGTACACGGCACTATCGAATATGATTCTGAAAATCAACGCTCTCGGGCTTATTGTGATGCCTAACGGCGGGGATGTGTTTGTGAGGAAATTTATCAGGGCACATCCCGACGTTATCAAGACCGTCAATCAGGAAGGTGTCTTATATCAAGACAAGAAAAAGCAGTCGGCAGAGGATACTGAGTATTACACGAAGTATTTAGACTGGTGCAGGAAGAAGGGTATCTATATCAGGGGGATTGAGTACCCTAAAACAAAAGCACAGGCGGTACATGCACAGCTGTATTACAAGAAGCACAAGTGGCAGGGAATATATATTTCATGGCACAAAGAACTGAGAGGCGATTAATGGCAAAGTACGAAATATCAGGCACGAGCACGCCAAACAAAAAGCCGTACAAGTGGGGACTGCTCAAGAACGGACAGAATGTCACGGCACGCCTGCAACCAAAAGTCACGGCTAAACCATGCAGCTTTTCACCGGTTTCAGGGATGACAAAGATAGAGGTGTGCGACCAGATCACGGACTCAAGCACAGGGCGAGTGTGGTGCTACTGCCGTGTAAATGGCAAGTACGGCTATATCCTGTATACCTCTATCCGTGATTATCTCAGGACACCGGGGCAGTCGATTGATAAAGTCGCACATTGGGTGATCGCTGATGATTTTTCCAACGACGATACTCGCAGGCGTGCGCTGATATCACTCGGCTATGACTACGATGCAGTACAGGCAAGAGTGACGGAAATCATGACCCCGAAGCCGTCAAAAAGCAGTAAATTCTGCGTGTGGGCTATCAACTTTTTTGAAGGGAACGAATCACTGTACGGCGACTGTACTGCAATCCTGGAATATGCAGACAATGGAACCGTTGCACACTGCGTACTGGTTGACTGCGCACAGGCAGGGGCGGCATCGGTGATTATCCGGAAACTCAAAGCGCACGGAGTCAAAAAGATTGATGCAGTATGTATCAGCCATGCTCACGGCGATCACTACGGCGGGCTGTCTAAAATTATGCAGGCTATCCCTGTATCACACATCTATGTGCCGGATGTCACAGAATTGGCCCGTTACCAGAGTGCCTATGCATCAGCCATAAAAAGGCAGGCTAAAAAAGCACCGTCTACATACCTCAAAGCAGGAACAGGGTTTTCTGTCGGCGGCATCAAATGTAAATGCGTTTTTATCGCTCCGGCGAACAAACTCAAAGAGCACGAGGATCATCACTTCGTCAACAACGAGTCGATGGTTCTCCGGTTTGACCTTGACGGGATCATCTACCACACTGCCGGAGACCTGCAAAACGATGGCAACAATCTCCTCATCAGAGCCGTCACAAGCCTCAGAGCGGACATTTTCAAAGTGCAGTGGCACGGAGATGCAAACGCCACAAATGAGGCTATCTGCAAGGCTGTGCGCCCGAAATACGCATTCTCCAACTACCATCACAAACCTGACAGGTCAGGACGAGAAGCGACCAGAAAACGCCTGAATACAGTCGGCGCAAAGTTTTTTGATAACCACACATATGGAGATATATATTTCAGGATTCAGGGCGGCAAGATATCCGTCCAAACATCGAAAGGGTGATAGATATGGATGTTTTACAGACGGTGGCAGTCGCACTTATTTCCGGAGGGCTTGTCGGGTTTATCGAATTTTTGATTCGGCGCAGTGATGCAAAGAAGGACAAGAACAGCGAAATCCTCAAAGCAATCAAAGACCTTGCCGACAAGATCACCGGCATCGAAGGCAGGATGGACAAAGAGAACGCAGACGAGGCAAGGCGAAACATTTTAGCTTTTGACGATGAACTGCGTAGGAAAGTAGACCACTCCGAAGAGTCATACAATCAGGTACTTGCTGATATAAATTTCTACCGTCATTACTGCCGGGAACACGATGAGTATGAGAACGACAAGGCCACAAGCGCTATCGCCCATATTCGGGAAACATATCAAGAAGTCAAAAACGCCAACAAGTTTATCTGACGGAGGTAATCCACATGAAAGTCGAAATCATTACTCTTATCATCCGGCTTGCAATCGCTGTTATGACCGGAATCTGCATCCCTGCTTTTAAACACTGGCTTGATGTAAAGGCAGAGAATGAGAAGTTTGCACAGATCAGGCAGACCGCAGAGACCGCTGTATATGCTGCGGAACAGCTTATGCGCAAGACAGACCCCACAGGAGAGGAGCGCAGGAAATACGCACACAGACTGATCAGCATGACTGCAAACCGTCTCGGCGTTGCGCTGACAGATGGCGAGATCGACTCTCTTATTCAGGCAGCAGTCAAGGAACTGAATTTCTTTACACATGAGGAGATTACAGATGAAGGTATGGATTCCTGACGTATCAGAGCATCAAGGCAAGATTAACTGGGAGAAGTTGGCCGGCAAGATTCCAGGGGCTATCATCCGGATCGGATACGGAGACGATATCAAATCTCAGGATGATATATATGCACTCTATAACATGCAGGAGTGCAGACGGCTTGGCATCCCCTTTGCGGTCTATATTTACAGCTACGCCAAAAATGCATCACAAGTGCGCTCAGAGATCGCACACACAAAGAGGATGTGTGAGGGCTTCGAACCAGTCTCTTACTGGCTTGACCTTGAGGAACGCAGTAACACAGCCCTATGGGGTCAGGCGGCGTACATGTGGTATAAAGCGTTCGGGGACAAGGCAGGCGTGTATTCGTGGCAGTGGGGCTTTGAGAAGCATGTAAAAGCCGGCAGGCGTTGGATTGCGGCATATGGCCCGAACAACGGCAAGCGCAACGACTCATACAAGCCGACAATCATCATGGACGGATGGCAGTTTACGTCAAGGGCGATCCTGTCCGGCATCAGGGGCAATGTAGATATGTCGGAGTGGTATGCTGACTTTGCCGGAGCACAGCCGATTGAAATCAAACCACACAGGCGTGTGGTAACGAAAAAGGAAGTCGCCGCTCTGATCATGCGCCACCTGTGCACCCACAATGCACACGGCTATACACAGGATATGTCCGGCAGGCAAGGAACCGGCACAGAAGAGATTGATATATACGGCGTTAAATACACTATCAAGTCGGGAGACCGTGACTGCTCATCGGCTGTTATTTCCGCTTACGAGTCGGCAGGAATCTCATGCGGCGGCGCAACCTATACCGGCAACATGCGCAAGTGCATGGTCGGAACAGGCAATTTTGCGTGGCGATCGATGCGGTTTGTTGCTCAGATGGGCGACACCTATCTCAACGAGGCAAACCACACAGCTATGTGCCTGTCAGCTGATCCGGATGTTCTCATGGAATTTTCGATCAATGAAAAGGGTACAGCACTCGGCGGCAAGACCGGAGACCAGAAACAGAAGGGCGAGTATGATGAAACATACGGCAGGGGCGAAAGTCACCTGCGCATGTATTATGATTATCCCTGGAACGGTATCCTGCAATGCATCAATGAGGAGATCGCTTTTATCATCGAAGAGGACGGCACTATCAGCAAGCCGACTAAAGATGATGGATATACAGCAACGGAGGTAAAGAATGTGGAAGTAACAGCACCTGAAAAGACCGACACTGATCTCGGACTTGAAATTTGGGCGGACAAGTACGGCAAAAACGAAGCCAGAAAAAAGGCTCTCGGCGCACGCTACAAGGGCGCACAGGCGGAAGCCGAACGGCTCAACAATCTCCACATCTCGGAGTACATGAAAGAGTTGAAAGCCTACGAGAAGAAGCACGGCGCACTTTTTAAATGAGCACCAACGGGAATTCCCGGTGCACCCCCCTGGCACCCATAAAACGGTGTCGGGGGATATATAGGAGATTTGTATGGAACGTATTGATCAGAAAATGATTCCTTACTTCTGTCATGAAGGGGACATGGCAAGAGCGGAAAGAACCATAAAAAGACTGTGGATTCTTTGCATCCTGCTTATTATCCTGCTTGTTGGAACAAACATTGCATGGATTCACTATGAAAACCAGTGGGAGACTGCGGAAACAGTTGTCACGCAAGATGTTGATACAGGTAACGGCGGAAACGCCTCAATCAATGACGGAGTACATATAAATGGCACACGTGAGACAGACGGTCAAGACGAAGACCAGAAAACGCAAGATCGGTAAAGGCATGAAAAAATGCCCTCGTTGTGGAGGCGACGGAGTAGTAAAAAAGAGGTAAAATCCAACCTAATATGCTATAATAGTTATGTGGGGACAGTCGGTTGCAAACGATTTCTCGGAAACCTATATGAGTACGAGATTACCCACATTAACTAATAACCTATATAGGAGGTAAAAAATATGTCTAATAAAAATTCTTACAAATTTAAGGACTTAAATCTTGTTGGCGAGCGCCATGGAAGATTAACGGTTCTCCGCAAGTCAAAGAACGGACGGTCAAGGTGGATTTGTGAATGCGATTGTGGAAATGTTGTTGAGTTACCAACATTCCGCTTTTTTGAATATAAATCATGTGGGTGTCTGGAAAAAGAAAACAAAAAATCATTATCACGATGGACAACTAAACACAACGCCACAAATACAAGACTATATAGAATATGGTGTGGAATGAAGGACAGATGCCTCAATCCCAACATAGAGCATTATAATCGTTATGGTGGTAGGGGAATTACCGTTTGCGACGAATGGAAAAATTCTTTTGAGAGTTTCAAGGAATGGGCTTTGTCAGTAGGATTTGACGAAAATTCCACTGGAAAAGAGCAGAGTATCGAAAGAATTGACGTTAACGGGAATTATGAACCGGATAATTGCAAATGGGTTACACACAAAGAACAGTTACAAAATAAAGAAAATACCGTGTTTGTGACATTTTGCGGAGAAAAAATGTCAATGATGCAATTCTGCGAAAAAAACGGAATTACATATCATCATTTTGTGAGAAGAAGACTTGCGAAGGGCATGTCAGCAGAGGACATACTTTCCGAATGGAAGATTCGATGTAATCACGATAAATACTACACCATAGAGGAAGCAATGGATTTTTATGGCGTGTGCTATCAGACAATTATTCAAAGAATCCATAAAGGAAAGCTAAAAGCATTTAGGGTTGGGAGAAGGCTATATATACCAAAAGGACAAGTGGTTGAGAGGCTTCCCGACAGAAATGAAAAAGGACAATTTTTGCCAAGGGCAAACTAAGGAATACACCAACAGCCAGATTTCAGCCGTGATTGATGAATATATCCACTCACAGCGGAACAGAGCCATTCTGAAAAGACGGTATGTTGACGGTATCACCTATGAGCGGATAGCAGAAGAATTTGAACTGTCAGTTCGACAGGTAAAGACAATTGTATACAGATCAGAGCAGACATTAATTGCACATGTCTGAAATCTGCACTATATGAGCACTTCTGATTCATTTCAGGAGTGCTTTTTTAATGCCAAAATTTATGTATGTTTATCGAACTGAATCTTAACCCATTCAAAAAGCGCACGGATGATTGTGTTATTAGAGCGGTAGCACTGGCACTAAACATTGACTGGCGGTCAGCCTATACCATGCTATCCGCACACGGATTAAAGCTCGGAGACCTCATAGAAAAGAACTACGTCTGGTCAGACCTTCTTTCCACTCTCGGATTCAAGCGCACGCCTATCCCTGACACATGCCCTGATTGCTATAGAATCAAAGATTTTGCGCATGATCATCCAAAAGGCGTGTTCATTGTCGGAACCGGAGACCATGTTGTAACTGTCATAGATGGCAACTGGTACGATTCTTTCGATTCCGGTGACATGATACCGATTATCTATTTCAGGAGGACATAACATGGCATACACTGGTTTTCCTGCAACATATCCACAGACTTATCCACAAAGTTATCCACAATATCAGCAACAGAATAATCCTTTTATCTGGATTCAAGGCGGCGTGTCCGGTGCTCAATCTTACCAGGTAGCACCGAACAACACCGTGATTCTGTGGGATTCAGACGAGCAGAGTATTTATATCAAATCAGCCGACATGCAGGGCAAGCCGTCTATCAGGATACTTGATTACACGATCAGGTCAGATTCGCCCAGAACAGCCCAGAATGCTCTTTACGGCAATGACACACAAATACCCACAAAAGAGGATATAAGCGCCTTACAGAGCCAGATAGACAGCTTAAAACAGCAGATAGAACAGTTGGGAGGTACAGCACATGAACCCACTTTATCAGCAAATGCAACCACAGCAAAACACAAATCCGCTTCAAAAGTTTCAGCAGTTCAGACAGGGGTTCCAGGGTGATCCCAGACAGCAGATTCAACAAATGATGAACAGCGGGAAGGTCAGCCAGGAACAATATAACAGAGCTGTTCAGATGGCGCAGCAATTCCAGAAAATGTTTGGGATTAAGTAAACAATTTTGTTTATTTCATCAACGATTTTGTTTATTGACTTTGCTTATTTTGATTTCTGTCCAGGGTGCACACTGGATTGAAATAGATACCGGCATTCAATAGTGAATGTCGCTCGACCGTTAACAGTTTTACGGAGGATTTTTATTTATGGCACTCACAGATGATGCAATGAATTCGAATATGATCATGCCTGTGGCTCCCATGATGGGCGGCAACAACGGTGGCTTCGGATTCGGTGATGGTAATGGATGGTGGTTTTTAATTTTGTTCTTCCTGCTCTGCGGTAACAACGGATGGGGCGGTGGATTCGGTGGAGGATTTGATGGCGGTCTTTACCCTTGGATGAACCAGTCGAACCAGATTAACGGCGGTTTCCGTGACCAGATGATTTCTACACAGCTTCAGGGAATCCAGAACAGCGTTACAAGTGGTTTTGGCGATACCGCTCTCGGTATTGCAGGAATCAATCAGAATATCTGCCAGACCGGTAACGGCATTGTCGGCGCAGTAAATGGTGCGCAGTCTGCAATCTCTCAGCAGATGTATACAAATCAGATGGCGAATATGAATCAGGCATTCGCCGCTCAGACCGCAATGGCACAGGGATTCAACGGACTTCAGGCGCAGTTTGCGGATTGCTGCTGCGAGAACCGCCTTGCAAACTGCCAGACTCAGAACGTCATTCAGAGCGAAGGAAGCCAGACCAGATTTGCAGACGCCAACAACACCCGTGACATCATCGAGAACCAGACTCGTGGCACTCAGGCAATTCTTGACAAACTGTGTGCGCTTGAACTGGATGGCGTCAAGGGTCAGCTTGCACAGGCCCAGAGAGAAAATGTTGCTCTCCAGAATCAGGTCAACATGGCAACCATGCAGGCTTCTCAGACCGCTCAGACAGCGCAGATTCTGGCGGGTCAGGCGGCAGAAATTGACGGCGTTTACAACCGTCTGAAAAACTGCCCTGTTCCTTCTATGCCGGTCTACGGGAATACTCCTATCTTCACATGCCAGGGTAATGGCTGTGGATGCAACTGCGGAATGTGAGGTGTGATCAATGGCAGAATTTTTGAATAATGCTGTACAGAATGTCTCTCTGAATCAGGCAGCAGTTTTTGATTCATCTATTCCGTGCAACCGTGGGAATGTTTTTCATGCGGATGGCACAGGAAATTTTATCCTGCGTGGTAACACTCCAAATTGCTTTGCGAGATACCAGGTTACATTCAACGGAAATATTGCTCTTCCGGAAGGTGGCACTGTTGGCGCTATTGCTGTTGCGCTCTCTGTAAATGGTGAGACAAGGCCGACAAGCAGAGCGATTGTGACACCGGCCGCCGTTGAGGATTATTTCAACGTGACAAGTACGGCAATCATTACTGTTCCTCGTGGATGCTGTTTCAATGTTTCCCTGCGCAATGTTCCGGCATCGGAAGACCCGACTGTGACACCTGCGCCGGTTATCAGCATTCAGAATGCAAACCTGATCATTAACCGCATTGCCTGAAAGGAGTATGGAAATGCATAAACTTATTGATTATATCTGTGATGAACTCAAGGAACTTGAGCGCAAAGCAGAAAAGAACGGCAGTCTGTCCATGCAGGAAATCCAGTACATGGACACCCTGGCACACGCAAAAAAGAATCTTCTGACCGGTGAAGCCATGATGGAAGCGGAAGACGGTGAATCCGGCAGATATTCCATGCCTCATTATGGATACGGGAACAGTTATAATTATGGCGGCTCCTATCGCCGTGGCCGTGATTCTATGGGGCGGTATACCTCAAGACGTGGTTACTCCTATGACGATGGCATGATCGAAGAGCTGCGCTCCCTGATGGAATCCGCACCGGATGAAAGGACAAAATCCGAGTTCCGGCAGTTTATCGCCAAAATGGAAAAGATGTGATGTAGTTGATTCTTGAACAGGATTTAAGAGAAGCAATAGCAGAATGTCAGGGTAAGCGGAATCCGGATGCTAACACCTGCATCAAGTTGGCGGCGTATTTCACGATACTACAAAACATGTATCCAGAGCAGAAAACCGAACAGAAGATAGAACCGGCATTTTTCCAGGCGGCAAGCGGTTTTAATCCGGTTATTGAATATGATTCTGGTACAGAGTTTTCTAAGGCCGTCAATGGTCGCAATCCGTCCGAGATCATACCGGTCATTGATGAATTGATGACTACTTTGCAAGTGTTACATCCCCGACTTTATGATGGCGTTTTAAATAAGCTATGAGAAAAAGCCACACCGGCGGCGCTGTTCCGCTTGTGTGGCTTTTCGTTTATGGTGTCTCGGTGGCTCTCTGTGACGTTTTAAAGCTGTTCCTGTCCATCTGTGCCACTGTGCTTTAAAACGGCTCTATGGGGCTTGTGAACAGTCATAATTTCAACCGGTGTGCTTCTTCTGCTACAAGCCGCCGCACCGATTCAGAGCGGATATGTCCAATGATAACAAAATGGCTCCTGACTGGCCTGCTCCGTTATCATTGGCCAAAACGTCATAAAAAATAGATAGAAAAGTTTCTGTCATGGTCAAAAGTGATCTTGTCCAGTATCCCCCGCCAGAATCGCCGCTTTTCCTCCGGTGTAAATCCTTCGTACATTTCCCAAACATCCGGCTTTAAAAGCCGTTTCAGGCCCTCCACGTCCTCTGTGTGGCTCTGTGCAGCTTTCTCCCGTAAATCCTCCAACTGTGACATAAAAGCGGCTCTGTCGGCCTTGTACGTGTCCAGGTCAATCAATCCGTCTATATATAAGGTTTTCAGCCGGTCAAGTTTTCGCTCTGTGGCCGTGATCTGCTCCGGCGTGCGGTCTCTCCGGTTCTCCCTGTCGGCTATCTCATATTGCAGAATCTTGTCCTGTATCATGGGTTTAATCCGTGTGATCAGTTCCCGTTCTATTACATTTTCCGTCGCCACCTTATTATTACTGCATTGGCGTGGCCGTCTCGCATAGTAGCCGGTGCATCTGTAATCGTGTGTGATCGTGTAGCAATTTCCCCGTTGTCGTCTCCTGGTATTTCCTCCCATTCTCCGGCCACACTCTGCACAGATCAGCAGGCCCGAAAAGATGTAAGTTTCTTTCTGGCTCATCTTTATATTTATTTTCAGTTTCCGCTGTACATCGTCCCATAGATCAGCAGGTATAATAGCAGGGCAAAAATCTTTTATGCCTGTATAGTGCTCTCCCTTGTATATCGGCGACATCAGCGTTCGCCGGAAAGCAGGTTTTGTAGTTGGCAGTCCATACCGACCGCCATACTCGCCCATAACTTTGTTGATACTTCCGCAGGATGCATACATTTCAAACATTTGCCTTACATATGGTGCGTTTTCATCTGGTACAAGGTGCTTGTTCTCTATTTTGTATCCGGCTGTTGTTGCTCCGGACAGCACTTCATTTTTGCTCAACTTGTACGCCTGTACCTGCTTTATTCTCTGGCTTGTATTTTCTGCCTCAAATTGTGCAATGCTCATCATTTGATTAACGATCAACCGGCCTTGCGGAGTTGTGGTATCATAGATTGGTTCCCATATTGCCAACCATCCGACATTGTGGCTGTCAAGGACATCCATCATATTGAGATAGTGCTTAATATTTCGATATAGTCTGTCTAATTTTGTACAGAGGATAATATCTATTTTTCCTGCTTTTACATCTTCAAGGAGCCTTGACAGTTCGTCACGATCTGCCCTTGTTCCGGATACCCCATCATCCAGATATTCACCGGCGACGGAGTACCACTTTTCTTTGGCATATTTTGTCAGAGCATCCCTCTGTGCCGGAATAGAATCCCCTTCCTTCACTTGTTTTGTAGATGACACTCTCATATATAGTGCTACTCTTTTCATGCGGTCTCCTTTATTGACTATTACAGTCAATTTGATATAATAAGGATGAACTTGCTTGCTACGGGTTTTTCAATATTCATTTTGTCCCTCCTTTGAGAAAAGCGCCTCATGGTCTTGTTACCGTGGGGCGCTTTTAGTGTTTCTTCTTATTGATCAGTTGGACGGCTTCAAGTACCCAAGCACGCTCTTTTTCGTTTAATGTTCTGATATTTTCTACAATCAGCCGGACGGTATTGTTATCAAGAACATACTGGGCGATTTTTGCCGCATCAGAATCCATCGAAGAAACCGTGCCGGTAGCCAGGTATTCCACAGGAACAGACAGAAAAGCGGCGATTTTTTCTAATTTATCCTGTTTAGGAGTATATTTACCTGTTTTCCATTGGCTCAGAGTCGCAGTGGAAACGCCAGTCGCACGGCTCACATCAGCATTAGACAATCCTTTTTCATTCCTTAATCTTTCGTAAACATCATAATTCGCCATGGAATACCTCATATAAATTTGAAAACTTTAATTTTACCCCTTTACAAATTAAGGAACTTTAATTATAATGTAAACATGTTTTGGTTGAGCAACCTAAAACAGTAACTGTAAATGGGGGAGTTGCCTTGTTAAGTTTCCTTAATTATACAACTTTTCCCTGCATAACACAAGGAAGGAGGAATGGTGAGTTACGCAAAGTATGCCGAAATCCGTGATCAGCACGGGTACACGGATGCGAGAGTTGCAGAAGAGACAGAAATTGCTCCTGCAACCCTGTCACAGTGGAAGACCGGCAAAAGCAAGCCGAAAGCAGACAAGCTACTGAAAATTGCTGACCTGCTTGGCGTTCCGGTCGAAGTCCTTATCAGGGAGTAATTATGGAATTTATCTATTGCATAACATTTCCGAAGACCGGCATGAAATATGTTGGCAGAACCTCAAACCCTAAAAAGAGGGAATATGAGCACATAACTGCTCTTAAAAACAACAGGCATCCGAATAAAAGGATGCAGATAGATTTCAACAAATTTCCCCAAGAAATCTTGTTTGAAATCATTGCAGAAGTTCCATGTGTCAGAAATAAAAGAAACGGCACTCCGGAACAGTTTTGGATGAAAAAGTTGAAGACCTACGATGAAAAATACGGGTATAACGACAATGACTTTTCTGTACTCCCAATGCGAAGCGAAGCAGGATTGCCCTGCAAAAAGACCAACCACTTTAAACAAAAAAGTGCTTGGCGTTCCGCTGAGCGTGATAACGGAAGGTGAGAAGTGAATACGGTAAATATTGACCGGCTGACCGCTGTATTATCCGGCATTTTGTCAGACCGGTTCGGCAAAGATGTAAAAGTCACAATGGAGGGTAAAAATGATAACAGTAATTCTGTTAGCAATGATTCTGTTCCTGGCAAGCGTGCTTGGTTTTCTGATGTACGCAATGTGGTATGAAGGGAATAAGCGAAGACAGGACAGAGAGAATAGAAGAACAGAAGCGTGGAAGTCTGTTTTTATACGGACAGACCTCAAGGCATAAAAAAAGCCGCCCGGATACCTGACGGTATACAGACGGCAGAGGTGATTCAAGTGTATTATAGCACGAAAGGCTAATATATGAAAAATGTATTTGAAGGGATAGAATTCGACAGCCTCTCTCAAGAAGAATCTGTTGAACTCATTCGACAAATAAAAACAGCACAAGCCAAATTATTGTCTTATGATGTTAAACCAAATTACAGAAAATCTGATCTTATTTTCACTGCGAAGGCTCTTTTAGGAATCGACAAAACCTATCACACGTCGGAAGTGCGAGATGCAATTATTAATATTGCTGATTTCTGTACAGACAATTATAAAACCACAAAGACTGGAAGGAAGCAAAAGGAGGCATATGTTGCATATGAAAAGAAAGATAAATATCTAACGGTCTTATCTGGAATCCTTTCTGTTTTAAAAGAACATGCACCTGAAGACGAATAAAACGAATGAGAGGCGAGAATAATGGAGTGTAAATACTGTGCAATTATGCCAAATGGAGACATCCCGGATGATGGGGAAGAACTTCTGGACATGGATTTTACAGATGAATTAGAGGATGAGTTTTCATTCTCTAATAAAGATCGAGACGGTTATGAGTCAAAAAGAGGAACTATCAAAATGAAGGCAAGTCATGACCTCAATGCACATGTGTGCATTACGATGGGAAATAAACTCAACCTTGATGTGTGGGACACGGTAAATATTGACCCGCAGTTTCATAAAGACATCCGCATCAACTTTTGCCCGATGTGCGGCAGGAAATTGGAGGCTTTCCACTATGAATGAACTTATAACCCAAACCACACAACTGCCGGACACCATAGAAGACCTGACGCAGTTTGTTCTGGTCGGCAAGTCAAAGCTGAATGCCTACATGTTGAAACTGCGAACTGTCAACCGGCTCAGTGTGGCGCAGGAGATCAGAAACCAGACATTGGAAGAAACACAAGAACTTGCCAATGCACTGATTGCCGCAGAACAGAGAATCGGGGAATTGCTTCTTGCTATACCGAAAGCGAGCGGGCAGTACGCCAATAGTGAAAATCGACCTGTATCGAAAAACACTGTTGTAAAAGAAATGGGCTATTCCAAAGACGAAGCCGCCGATTTTCAGAAGATGGCACGAAACCCCGATATTGTCCGCAAGGTCATCGAGGACGCCACTGCCGCCGGTGAAGTTGTCACGAAGTCCGCTGTTATGAAAGAGATTCAGAGGGCAAAGGAAGAAGCCAAAGCAGAAGCACAGGCAGAAATGAAGGGCTTTGCAGAAACGATCAAACAGCAGTCAAGGCGTGAAGCAAAGCAGGAAATAGAAGCCGAACTTCAGGCCCTCCGGCAGACCAACAAGGTTCTGAAAGAACAGGCAGAAAAGACCACAACGGTTATCAAGCCGGAAGGCTATGAAGACACACTCAGGCAGCTTGAATCTGCACAGTATACCGCAAAGAGGGCAGAGGAAGATTTTCAGAATGCCAGAAAAGAAAATGCCGAACTGCGAAAGCAGAATGAACAGTTAAGAGACCAGATCGGCACGGACAGAGTATGGAAAGAGGCAGACCGTGATATTCGGCAATTCACGTCAGCAACGAACCAGTATATACGGATGTACGGCGGTCATGCATGGGTGTTTTCTGAAATAGAAAATGTTTCAGAAAGCGCAAGGCGTGAGTTTTTACAGGCAATCCGCACACTTGATGGCTTTGCACAACAGCTTTTGACAAATTTAGGAGGATTGATTGATGAATGATATTATCCCTGCCGACCTGATGAAGATGATGGAAATGACCACAATGAACATCAGCAACATGAGTAAGCAGATGGGTGTTCTTTCCGCACAGGTTACAGAAAATACAAACGAAATCGCAAACATAAAAGCATGGATGCAGATGCGTGAATCTAAAGAAACAGTTGATCGAGACGATGCAAGGCGTCTCCGCAGTGCTATCCATGCAAGAGTCTGCAAACTGTTGGAAATCAATTATCACGATGGAGTTGTCACCCCCAACAGTATCTTTGCCGATAAATATTACCGGCCCGGCTTTATCTCAAAATGCTATGCAGATGCAAGGAAGTTTTCAAGGCTCGGCACGCCATACTACTGCACACTTTCCCGTGATGTAGAAGAAACAATCTTATATATCGGCAAATGGGTTCCAGAGATCAGCTTCGACGGCTTGACCGGTGTAGAAGCGTATAAGAGATACCTGGACGCTCGAAGGGCGGCATGATGTGAACCGAAGGCAAAAGAAAAAGCAGGCAAAAAATCAACCCGTTTATGACTGTCCACGATGCAAATATTTCTCTCAGTGCATGGAACAGAGAGGAAGATGCAGAGAATTTATCGACTATGAAATGGTAAAAGCGAAAGTGAGGGATGAAATTGAAAGCCTTAACAGAAGCTGAAAAGAAAATGCTTGACGAACTTAGAGAAAAGGCACAGACCATTCTTGACTATATGCAGAGAAACGGAATGATGCATTTTAACCGTGTTGGGCTTGATATTACTCCTAATTTTAAAGGAAAACCACATATCACTGTTGACGTATCAACCGGCAAGGGGGATGAGCGCAGAGTTGCGTCAATGTATCAGTTCCAGTATTCAGACATGGAATGGACAACAAACATTACAGAATGGAAGGGTAAAGAAGAATGAGTGAGTTTTCGGTACAGATCAAACAGCCGGTTATCATTTCCGGCAATTTTGAAGAAATGCAGCAGGAACTTTCCAACATGATGCAGGCATATGCCGGTCTGGAAGTCACAGAAGAAAATCTGCCGGAGAGAAAGAAAGACATTGCCACTCTCCGCAAGATCAAGACGGCCATTGAAGACAAGCGCAAGGCCGCAAAGAAGGACTATGAAAAACCCTTCAAGGCGTTTGAAGCCGAATGCAAGAAGCTGACCGGCATCATTGATACAGAAATCAACCGTATCAATGCGGACATGGACGTTTACGAGAAGAAGCGCATTGCAGAAAAGCGTGAGATTGCAAAGAGAATCTACAACGAAAACATTGGCGAATATGCTGACTATCTCCCGTTTGAATCCATCCGGCGGCCGCAGTGGGACAACAAGACCTACACCGAGATAGCAATCCTCAATGACATTCAGGAAGCGGTTATCGGTGTGAAATCCGATCTCCAGACATTGAAAACAATCTGTGGCCCCTGGCTTGAAGAGTGCGAAGCTGTCTATCTTGTTTCCGGACTCACCGGAGCATTACAGCGGTACAAGGATTTGGAGAGCGCAAAGAAGGCCGCAGAAGCCTCTGTAAAAGCCAGTGAACAGCAGACCCATACACCTGAACCGGAAGCACGGGAAAAGCCCACAGAAAGCCTTGTGGACGGTGACAGATGGGTGTTTACAATCACTGTCACCAACGAAAATGATGCAAAGTTCATCCGAGACACCTGCGAGTTGTTCGGATATGAGTACAAGGAGGAATGATGGCAGACCAGAGAAACATTTTTCAGCGCATGAGCGCAATCACCTCCGAAATCAGCACTGTGGCAAAGAACCTCAATGTTGATGCCGGAAAGTCCAGTTACAAGGCGGTCGGCGAAGCCGATGTCCTCGCCGCAGTAAAGCCCATTGAGGCAAAGCATGGCGTCTATTCCTATCCGGTCAGTAGGACAATAACCGACTCCGGAGAAATGGTCAGTACAACAAAGTACGGAGAGCGGAAACAGCTTTTCATGAGAGTTGAGACCGTTTACCGGTTCGTGAACATCGACAAGCCGGATGAATACATCGACATTACCACCTACGGAGACGGTGTTGACACTCAGGACAAGGCCCCTGGCAAGGCTATGACCTACGGTGACAAATATGCACTGCTCAAAGCCTACAAAATCCAGACCGGTGATGATCCTGACCAGAACGCAAGCGAAGACCTTTCCGGCGTAAAGCGGGGCAAGCAGACCGCACAGCCGGACAAGGCAGGACAGCCCGCATACCCGGAAGCGGAGGCTATGGTCAAGGATATTTCAGAGTACATCAAAAAGCATAAGACCGCTAATGAGTACATCACCGGCATGATGGAAAAAGCCGGTGCGAGGGATATCACGGAGCTTGCCTTTACTAACGAAGCTCTTGTAAAGGCTTGTTGGAATAAATGGTGCAATAAGTAATGGACTACACAGGACAGATAAAGGACATGTTCAGGGGCATGGATGGTAAATTTTCCATGCTCCTGACAATAGAGGAAGAGCCGGGCGACATAGAAGCCCTGACAGACAAGCGGTTGAAAATCAGAATCACGGAATACAAGCTGAAAAGAAGCCTGTCGGCCAATGCCTACTTTCACGCTCTTGCCGATAAACTTCGCATGAGGATGCATCCACCAATGAGCATGGCGCAGATGAAAAATCACCTCATAGCAGATTATGGTCAGGTGATGTATCTGGAAGACGGCGTGCCGCTGATATACAAGACAAATGCTCCACCGGAATATGTGTACAACCTTGAAGAACCGCACCTGCTTCTGGTCAAGACAACCGAAGAAAACGGCAAAGAAGTTTACTTCTACCGGATGTATCGTGGCTCTCACACATATACAACGCTCGAAATGTCGAAGCTGATCTCCGGCACCGTTGAGGAATGTAAGCAACAGGGTATTGAAACTATGACTTCTGCCGAATTGGAAAGGATGTTATCTGCATGGCAGCCGAAAAGCGAGATATGAAAAAGGCCGGAAAGGCCGCAAGGGAGAAGGGAGCCAGATTCGAGCGTGAACTCTCCAAACTTTTCAACGAGCATGGTTTCCACACTCACAGGGGATATGTCTTCCATAAGCAATCCGATGTTGTTGATCTTCTTGGTATCCATGTAGAAGCAAAAGCACAGGAAAGAATGAACGTGTGGGATGCAATGAAACAGGCAGTTGAAGAATCCGACAAGCGCAAGGACGGAATGCCCACTGTATTCTGGAAAAGAAGCCGCAAGGGAATCATGGTCTGCATGAGGTTCGAGGACTGGATGAAACTGTACACAATAGCAAGAGGAAAGGTGAAGGATGGCAAGAATACAAATTCGCAAGAAGACACGGTTTGAGGTCTTCAAACGTGACAAATTCACGTGCCAGTATTGCGGCAGGATGGCACCTGATGTGATTTTGGAAATAGATCATATAAATCCTGTTGCGAATGGCGGCGATAACGACATTATGAACCTTGTTACATCTTGTCGTGACTGTAACAGGGGCAAGGGAAAGACAGAACTCAGTGACGATTCAATAGTGCGGAAGCAGAAAAAGCAGATTCAGGAACTTGCCGAAAAGAACGAGCAACTTGAAATGATGCTTGAATGGAGAAACGGCCTTTTGCAGATTGAAGACAAAAGCGTTCAGATAGTCGAGAAGGAATTTTGCAACGCTTATAATGTAACGATCACTGAGCACGGCAAAAACAACATTCGGAAATGGCTCAAAACATTTTCTGTTGGTGAACTCCTGTCTGCGATAGATATTTGCAAGTCCAGATATGATAATCCGGATGTTGCATTCGGGAAAATCACCGGTATATGTTGCAATGAACGCAACTATGATGTTAGGAAACATTGCTTTAATTACATCAAAAAAGCAATGACAAATAAAGGGTTCTGCTTCGGGGAATCTGCACTCCGTAAACTCATTTATGAAAATGTGAAAACTGATGATGATTTTGATGCCGCAAAGGAATACATGATAGTCGCCAGGAACTACAGTGAATTTCGTGAAATGCTCACGGGAGAATAAGTATGGCATTCTACAGAACAATATCTATCAGTTTTTGGACTGATAGCAAGGTTGTGGACACGTTCACACCGGAAGACAAATACTTTTATTTGTACCTGTTTACGAATCCACACACAAATCTGTCCGGTTGCTATGAAATCAGCATGAAACAGGTTGTCAACGAAACCGGATACAGCATGGACACAATAGAAAACCTAATACACCGGTTTGAAGATTTCCACAAGGTGATTAGCTACTCAAGGCAGACGAAAGAAATCCTGCTTTTGAACTGGCATAAGTACAACTGGACTAAATCAGATAAGTTTCTCAAATCTCTTGAAAAAGAGATACAGAAGGTTAAAAACCCTGAGTTTAGATCATATTTGTGGTCTGTGTTAAGAGGAGACGATACGGTATCTATACCGTATGGATACCGTATGGATACATCTAATACTGTTACTAATACTAATACTGTTACTAATTCTGATAATAAGAGGGGGGTACAGGGGGGAGAGATTATCAATGCATCAAACCTTTCTGAACCTGTAAAGGAGAAGGTTCTGGACTTCCTTGCCTACCGGCAAGAGATCAAAAAGCCCTACAAATCAGAACGCAGCATCAAGTCCCTGATAACTCAGATTGAGAAGCAGGAACAGGCTATCGGCTCTATAGCAGTTATTTCTGTTATCGACAAATCAATACAGAACGGATGGCAGGGACTATTTTGGGATAAGACAACACAGCAACAGAATCATTCAGCCGCTGATATGGCAGAGATAGCAAGAATGATGGATGAAGGAGTTATATGAACAACGCAGAAACACAGAAAATCCTTGAACACATCAAAACGATGTACGGCAAGGATTACACACCTGACACAATAAAGCTGTGGGCAGGAACATTGCAGGATATTTCATTCACAGAAGCATCCTATGCACTTGTGTCGTGGTTTAAACACGAACACTGGCCGCCGTTACCGGCTGACATTCGGGAAAAGGTATATAACCTTAAATCGGAGCCGGATGTGCTTGCGTCTCAGGCGTGGGATCAGTTATTGAGGGCATTGCGTAACGCATACGCACCGGAGTCTGAAAGAATCTGGAATGAACTGCCTGAAATCACAAAACAGATTGTTGGTGGTTATGCCACATTCAGGGCATGGGGAAACACGGAGACAGCATCCCTGGAAACGGTTCAGCGCCCCATGTTTATGAAACGGTTTGAAGAATTGCAGAGACGCATCCGCAAGGAAGCTGCCGTTGATGAAAAATTCAGAGAACCTTTACCGGCGCTTTCGGGTAGTGAACACAAAGCCATTGAAGCAAAGCCGGTAGAACAGCCGAAACCGACAAGACAGCCGTCCGGTAAATCAAGGGCTGATGATCTGGCAGAACTGAGAAGACGGTTGATGAAATGGAAAGATGAGAGTCGGACTAATTGATGTGGATGGTCACAACTTTCCAAATTTACCGTTGATGAAAATATCTGCATACCACAAAGCGCAGGGAGATAGCGTCGAGTGGTATCAGCCAATGTTTTCTGGCCACATGGACAAGGTTTATATGTCAAAGGTGTTCAGTTTCACACCGGATTATGAATATTTTGTCGATGCTGACGAAGTTGTGAGGGGGGGTCAGGATATTGCATAAAACTTGACGGTAAAAAGGAAATATATGACAAGTCAAAAGACAATCCTTTACCACCAGAGATTGAGCACATATATCCTGACTACTCCCTGTATCCAGAATTGACAAAGGATACTGCATATGGATTTTTGACAAGAGGTTGTCCGAGAGGATGCGGATTCTGTCATGTAGCCGCCAAAGAGGGCAGATGTAGTTATAAGGTTGCAGACCTGTCAGAGTTTTGGAGAGGGCAGAAAAAGATAGTCCTTTGTGATCCAAATATTCTTGCTTGTAAAGACCACATGGAACTGCTTAAACAACTTGCGGACAGCAAAGCAAAAGTCAATTTCAATCAAGGCTTAGACATACGACTGGTAACAGAAAATAACATGGAACTGCTGAAAAAGATACGGCTTGAAAGCATACATTTTGCATTTGACCGTTGGCAGGATAAAGACATCATAGAGCCGAGATTGAGAGCGTTTGCAGAAAAGACCGGATACAACAGAAGCAAAGGAAGAGTGATGGTATATATCCTAACAAACTTTGATACCACGTTGGAGCAGGACATATACCG